>Ga0209698_10002134_pt1 | contig 22605 bp, 14 predicted proteins | sample LitLauG_LLR_2012_FD_187203 | JGI IMG/M metagenome (GOLD analysis project Ga0209698, IMG submission 187203) | Freshwater sediment microbial communities from Pennsylvania, USA - Little Laurel Run_MetaG_LLR_2012 (SPAdes) (version 2) | ecosystem: Environmental > Aquatic > Freshwater > Creek >... | reverse complement strand
GTACGGGGTCGCCGGATCCCTGCTCCACAATCGCTGCGCGCAGGCCCTGGAACTGGTGGGTCTGGCCGATCGCGCTGCCGACAAGCCCAGGACCTTCAGCGGTGGCATGAAGCGCCGCCTCAACCTGGCCTGCGCCCTGGTTCACGACCCTGACCTGCTGCTGCTCGATGAACCAACCACCGGCGTCGATCCGCAAAGCCGCAACGCCATTTTCGACAACCTCGAAGCGCTGCGGGATCGTGGCAAGACGCTGGTGTACACCACGCACTACATGGAGGAAGCCGAGCGCCTGTGCGACCGGATCGTCATCGTCGATCACGGTACAGTGGTTGCCACGGACACCCTGACGGGCCTGCTCGGCCGCCTGCCGGCAGCCGCCACGCTCGAGATCGGCGTTGAAGAAGCGGCGCAAGGGCTCGTAGACTGCAAGGCGCTGGAGCGCCTGCCGGGCGTGCGATCCGCGGTGTGCAGCGCGAACGTGGTCACCGTCGGCGTCACGGCACTGGGCGAGACGGCTCCCGCACTGCTCGGCTGGTTCGCGCAGCACGGCATTGCCGTGCGCCATTTCCGCTCCGGGCGCGGCACGCTGGAAGATGTCTTCCTCGCGCTCACCGGCCGGCAACTGCGGGACTGAGCAACATGAACGCCATTACCGCACTGATAAGCAACGACCTGCGCCTGTATTTTTCCAGCCGCCGTGCGCTGCTGATGAACATACTCGCGCCCATACTCATCGCGGCATTCTTCGGCTCGATGTTCGATTCCGACGCGACCAAAGGACCGCAACGGATTCCCATTGCCGTGGTTGACCTGGACCACAGTGACATCTCCACGCGGATCCTCGCCGCGATGAAGGCCGACACGACCTTTGACATCCGCGAACTGGACGAGGCCGCAGCGCAAGGACTGGTAAAAAAAGGCGAGGTGCGTGCCAGCGTGGTCATTCCCGCGGGTTTCGGACAGCAGTTGCTGGGCGCGGTCTTCAATCCGAACGCCAAACCCGTCATAGCCGTGCACTACGATCCGTCCCAGTCGATGACGCTGGCGGTGGTCAACGGCCTCCTGGTCCAGTATGTGCTCCAGGGCCTGGCGCAATCGGCGCTGAGCGGCAGCGCGGGCGGCACACTGCTCGCGTCGGCACGCGATCAGCTCACCGGGAATAAGACCCTGGATGTCGAACTCAAGCGCCGGCTACTGGCCATTGTCGACGCCGCCGACAATGCCCGTGCGGCGGCGGGGCCTGCGACGAGACCCGCAACGGCGACGGCCACCGCGGCGCCAACGGCCGGGGCACCAACAGAGGTACCAACAGCAGCCCTATCGCCAGCACCTTCCGCGACACCGGCAGGACCGGGCGCAGCAGCAGCGGCACAAGCCGCGACATCCGGCAATGCGTCAAAAGCGGCACCACCACCGCCCGGTGCCGCCCAGCCACAAGCCGTACGCCTGCAATTGCCTTTCACCACACGTGACGAAGCGGTAACGTCGGGTGCAGACCGCAAGTACAACAGTTACGCGCACGCGTTTGCCGGCATGAGTGTGCAGTTCATTCTGTTCATGGGCATCGACCTGGGCGTGGGCTTGCTGATGGCGCGCCGCTTGGGTTTATGGAAGCGGCTGCGGGCGGCACCGCTGTCCCGCGCGGCGCTCATCGGTTCGCGCATGGGCAGCGGCGCGCTGATCGCGCTCATTTTGCTGCTGGTGATCTTCGCCGCCGCGATGGCGATCTTCGGCGTGCGCATCGAGGGCAGCATCGCCGGATTCATCGGCGTGGCCATGGCGTTTGCCGTGCTGACCGCTACCTTCGGGCTGCTGATCGCCGCGCTGGGCAAGACACCGGAAGCCACCCGTGGCCTGGCGGTGTTCGTGACGCTGTTGCTGGTGATGCTGAGCGGCGCCTGGGTTCCGAGTTTCGTCTTCCCCGAATGGCTGCAGACCGTATCCCTGTTCGTGCCCAGCCGCTGGGCGGTGGACGGGCTCGATGGCATGACCTGGCGCGGCCTGGGGCCGGATGCGGCGCTTGCTCCCATCGGCGTCATGTTGGCTTTCAGCGCGGCCTTTGCCGGCCTGGCACTGTGGCGATTTGACTGGGAAGAATGAATTTGGGCAACCGCGATCCGCGCTACGACATCCTCTTCGAACCGGTGCGCATCGGGCCGGTTATCTCAAAAAACCGTTTCTTCCAGGTACCCCATTGCAACGGCATGGGCTATCGCGACCCCTCGGCACTGGCCACCATGCGCGCCATCAAGGCCGAGGGCGGCTGGGGGGTGGTCTGCTCCGAGCAGGCGGAGATCCATCCCAGCGCGGAGATCACCCCGTTTGTGGAGCTGCGCATCTGGGACGACCAGGACCTGCCCATGCTGGCGCGCATAGCCGCATCGATCCATGAGCACGGCGCCCTGGCAGGACTGCAGCTGTGTCACAACGGCATGAACGCGCCCAACCTGTACTCGCGCGAGATACCGTTGGGGCCGGCGGATCTGCCCGTGGCCAGCATCTACAACGACCCGGTGCAGGCACGCACCATGACCCGGCGCGACATCCGCGATCTTCGCCGCTGGCACCGCGAAGCGGCCGTGCGGGCGCGACGCGCCGACTATGACATCGTCTACATCTACGCGGGCAAACTGTTCGGCGGCCCCATGTTCTTTCTCTCGCGCCGCTACAACACCCGCACCGACGAATACGGCGGCAGCCTGGAGAACCGCGCGCGCCTGTTGCGCGAGCTGATCGAGGATGTGAAGGACGCGGTGGGCGACCGTTGCGCGGTGGCCTGCCGCATCTCCATGGACGAGATGATCGGCACCGAGGGTCTGCACGCGGCCGAAGCGCGCGACGTCATCGGCCACATGGCCGAACTGCCGGACTTGTGGGACCTGACGCTATCGGGTTGGGACAACGACAGCCAGACCTCGCGCTTTGCCGACGAGGCCTACCAGGAACCCTATGTGCTGGGGGTCAAGGCCCTCACCAGCAAGCCGGTGGTTGGCGTGGGCCGCTTCACGTCGCCCGACACCATGGTGCGCCTGGTACGCCAGGGCGTGCTGGACCTGATCGGCGCGGCACGCCCCTCCATCGCAGATCCCTTTCTCCCGCGCAAGATCGACGAGGGCCGCGTGGAGGACATCCGCGAATGCATAGGCTGCAATATCTGCGTGGCGGGCGACCATACCTCGTCCATCATCCGCTGCACCCAGAATCCTTCCATGGGCGAGGAATGGCGCCGTGGCTGGCACCCGGAGCGCATCCGCCGGCGTCACGCCGATGCGCGCGTGCTGGTGGTGGGCGCCGGACCGGCAGGACTCGAGGCCGCCATGATGCTGGGGCGGCGCGGCTACGAGGTGGTGCTGGCCGAGCGCGGAACGGCACTGGGCGGCCGGCTGGTGGGCGAGCGGCGCCTGCCGGGCCTGGCGGCGTGGGGCCGGGTAGTGGACTACCGCGAAGGCCAGATCGCGCGCATGCCCAGCGTCAGTGTGTATCGCGATAGCCCGCTCGATGTGGAGGACATCCTGGGCTTTGGATTCGATCATGTGCTGCTGGCCACCGGGTCGCACTGGCGCGCCGACGCCGTAGCGCGCGCCGTGCTGACGCCCGTGCCCACCGATCCGGCCTTGCCCGTCTTCACGCCAGAAGATCTCATGCGGGGCGACCGCCCTTCAGGATCGGGCGTGCTCGTGTACGACGACGATCACTATTACATGGGCGGCGTGCTGGCGGGCCTGTTGGCGCGTGAGGGCTACGACGTCACGCTGGCAACGCCCGCCGCCGAGGCCTCGGTCTGGATGCACAACACCATGGAGCAGCAACGTGTCCAGCGCGAACTGATAGAGCGCGGCGTGCGCGTGGTTCCGCATCGGGCGCTGGCCGCGGTGCACGCCGGCTATGTGGACCTGGCCTGTACCTTCACGGGACGCCGCACGTCCGTGGAGACGGATGCGGTGGTGATGGTTAGCAGCCGCCGGCCCGAGAACGCGCTGGCCACCGCGTTACAGAAGCGCGCTGATGAATTTGCCGATGCCGGCATACTCAGCGTACAGACGATAGGCGATGCGCTGGCGCCGGGCACGATCGCCGCCGCGGTCTTCGGCGGGCGGCGCGCCGCCGAGGAATTGGGTCAGATCACCGACCCTGGGGCGCTACCTTTCCGGCGAGAGGTGGCGCAACTGCAGCCATTGGATGTGGCGGCAATACTGGATGCAAGCCGCCAATAGCTGGGGTTGATTCGAGCCGGCATGGAGCGATCACCTGGCCCGGTAAGCTCTTCCGCCTCTCCGGCACGCGGGAGAGGGGACTCTTAGATTGGTGGCGCCCCCAAACTACTGAGTGCGCTGTCCAAAACTGACCCCGTACGCGGGTGGCCGCGCCAGCAGGATGGGGTCATCCGATGCTTCAATGCCATCGGGTAGCGCCAGCGGATTGAAATAGATCAGGTTCCTCTGGGCGCTCGCCTGGTCGGCAACCAGGCTCGCGAGTCGCAGCGTTCCCAGTTCCACGCGTTCGCGCTGTGCCGGCCAAACGACGGTCGCATCATTCACCGCGTCACCGGCATCGGCGAGTTGCGCGTAGATATGAAAGCTCACGGGGCCCCGGGACAAGCGTTGCGCCAGTTCCTTCATGAGGTAATCGGGATCCGCCTTGGCGGCCTGCGCGTCATCGAGGGCATGCTGGCCGGCGTCCGGCAATATTTCGTAGCGCCCGAAGCGCGCCCTGCCGGCGGCGTTGACGAACTTGAAAGCGTTGACCCCGTAGTAGGCCAGCGTGCCGAAGCTTGCCGGTGCCGGCCTGGGGGTACTCACCCATTTGGCCGCTGCGGGATGCGCCCCGAGGAATTTTTCTATGGGCGTCGGCTTGGCGGCATTGGGGCCACTGGCAGCGACAGCCTGCAGCATGGCGAGAAAATCCTCCGGCGTGGATACGGGGAAGCTGTTGGCCGAAATGCTGACGATGTCGGCATTGGCGCCGCCCGGCAGGTCGAAACGTATGGCTATGCCGTGCGGACTGGCGTGCGGATCGGCATCGGGCAAATTGGGAACGCCGGTGGGGTCGGAGAAGCGCACGGTCACCGGCACGGTCTGCGCGAAGTGCGGCGCCCTGCTCAGGGACGCTGCGCCAGGGGTGGGCGTGAAGGTTCCGCTCAGCAAGATGCCTTTGGCATGATTGGCGCGGTACCCGGCGTGCGGTCCGCCCGACAGCTGGTTGAAGGTGTGGACGAAGGCCACGGGCAGGGGCGGCGCGGCGGCATCGGCTTCTTTCGTAGCGGCCGCTGCGGCCGCCGCACCCGCGGCAAAGGTCGCCGCGCTGGCACAAAAAAACGTCGTCAGGACGGCAAGTTGTCGCCGGGAAACGAGCCGGAATTTCAGGGTGAGGGCCGGGGCCAAGGACATGTGACCTCCTGGGGAAAGTTTGCGGGTTAGTGCAAGACCGAAACAAACGCCGAAACTGCGCGGTGCTGTGGGCTACGCCTACCTTGCGTGACTGGACCGTAAGCGATGCTAGTCGATGCTGCCCTTGGAACGGGGATAGGTCACGACGCCCCACGGCATGTGCAGCCCGTTGATGCGTTTCGTGACAGCAAGCGCCTGTGCATCGATAACAAGGACAGCATCCGACTTGCCGCAAGCCAGCAATATCTGGCGGTCGTCCGGCGTGAAGCTGAAATGCCAGCAACGATCGGCGGTGGGAATGTCCTTGATCAGGGTCCACGTGGCGGAATCGAATACCTGCAGCAGTTTGTCCTTGTTGGTGGCAACGAAAACACGGCTGCCGCTGCGGTCGAAGGCCACGCCGTAGGGCGTCCTGGCCGTGGCAATTTGTTTGACGAGCTCCAGCTTGTCGTCGAGCACCAGCAGCTGGCCCGACAGCTCCAGGGTCACGACATACGTACTGCCATCGGGCGAACGCTTGATGCCGCGCGGCCGGTCGCCGTAGGCGGCGAGCGACACCGTGCGGACGAGCTTGCCACTGGCGCTGTCCAGGACGCTCAGGGAGTTGTCGGACTCATTGGTCACGATGATCTGACTGCCGTCGCGCGAGAATTCCAGGCCCTCGGTCTGGGGCTTGCCGGCAACATCACCGATCACCTTGCCCGAAGGCAAGTCGATGATGGCGATATGTGCCGGGACGTCGTCATCGTCGTCCTTCTTGTCGGACGCAGCACCGGGTGACGCGGCGGGTCCGCCGCGCGGCTCGTAGGTGACGTAGGCGGTCTGCCCGCGCACGCGGACAAATTCAGGACTGCTGCCTATGGGGACCAGATGCTCGAGTTTGCCGCTTGCGACATTGATGATGGAGACATTGCCATCGACCATATTGGCCGTAACCAGCCGGGTGCCGTCGTCCGACACACCAATGCCACGCGGACCATGAGCTCCGGTATCGAAGGTGGCCGTCACGGCCATCGTCGCCAGATCGATAACGCTTACGCCGCCTTGCTGGTTGGATACATAGGCGGTGCCGGGACCCTGCGCGTAAGCCGCCTGATGGCTGCTTGCAGCCAACAAGACAGCAAGCGTGACGCGCAGGATCTTGCAGAGAGGGATCATGGACGCATTCCTGGTTTGAACAGGCGCAGGCAAGGGCCTGAACGCATGAAAACCGCAGGTTATCGGATTTGCGTCACCGTCGCTGGGGCGAGCGACTGCGCGCATCGCCCCACCACAAAGCAGGCCGGGCTACTGCTTCGCGGGCGACACCACGATAACCGCAAAGGCGCCCTGTGCCGGCGTTGGCAGGAACACCCGGCCAGTGGCCGGATCCAGCGCCATGGTGCGGGCTTCCTTGGCCGTGGGCAGGGTCTGCACCACGGAATAATGATCAGCGTCCAGCTGCGCAACCACCGTCAAGGTGCCATCGTCGCCACCCGATGAAAACACCCGGTGCCGGGCGGCGTCGTAAATTGCCGCGTCCGGACCCTTGCCCACCGCCAGGCTGGCAACGGTGCGCCCCGTGGCCGGGTCGGTTACGATGAGGCGCCCGTTGGCGCAAACCGAAAAAATGCGCTTGCCCACGGCGTCGTAGTCCAGGCCCGTCGGCGCGTCACAGTCGGGCAGCTTCCAGACGCCGAGCACCTTGCCGCTGGCAAAATCCACGGCAGTAAGCGAGTTGGTGTCTTCCAGGTTGACGTACACCGTCGTGCCCACGATGGCAGCAAACTCCGGCTTGCCCGCAAGGGCAATGGTTCGGACCGCCTTGCCATCGCTTGCACCGATGACCGACAGATTGTTGCTGTGGCCATTGAACACCAGCAGGTCCTGGCTGGGCGCGTCGTAAAAGATGGCATCGGGACCCTTGCCTTCCACCTTGTACTGCCCCTTCACCGCAAGCGTATCCAGGTCGAACACCGTTATGGAATCGTCCTGACCATTGGCGGTGAAGCCGCGCTTGAGGTCCTGCGCAAAGGCCACGCCATGCAAGCGGGCGGACGTGGGAATCTCGCCGCTCTTGCGGCCGGCGTCCACATCGACCACTTCGACATGGTCACCGCGGGTGACGTACAGCCGATGGCGGCTGGCGTCGAGGGCGGTATAGTCCCACTTGCCCGCTCCACCGAGCACGATGCGGCTGGTGACTGCGTATTCACCAGCCGCGCCCGCACCCAAAGCCGCACCGCTGGCTACGGCGGACAATGCTGCCGCACAAACCGTGCGGGCCAGGGTACGGACAATGCTGCTTTGCATGGATGATGCTTTCTTCTAGTAGTTGAACTGCAGGCCGATCTGGTAGGTCTGGCCGTAGAACTCGCGCTGGACGGGACGCTCGGGTGCACCTTCGGTGAATTTCAAAGGCGAATTCGTGAGGTTCTTCGCGTTCCCGTACACCGAAAGATTCTTCGTGAAGGCATATGATGCGCCCAGGTCGACCGTAGCGCGCGCTTCGGAATATACGTCAGTGGCCGTGGAACCGCCAAAACCGAAGAGGTCGCGCGACACGTAGTAGGCGCCGGCCCGAATAGCAAGCCCATCGCGCTCGTAGAACAACTGGAAATTAGCCGTGTTGCGCGAACTGGACGGCAGCGACTGCGAAACTCCGCTACGGAACTGTCCGGAGCTGTCCACATAGGTCCAGTTGACGCTGGTACCCAGCCCGCCAAAGATGCCGGGCAGTTGACGGTAGCGCTGCTCGTACGCGGCCTCCAGACCCCACGCGCGGGCGTTGGGGATGTTGGCGAAGGTGGTCACTGTCACCGGACCCGAGAACTGCGAGAAAACGGTCCCGCCGGTGAGCGTCTCCTTGGTCACGATTTGCGCGATGAAGTCCGTGATTTCCTTGTCGAAAAGCCCCAGGGACAGGATGCCAGCATTGGGCAGGTACTTCTCGATCGACAGGTCGATGTTGGCCGAGGTCGTGGGCTTCACGCTGGGATTGCCGAAGCTCGCCTGATTCTGGCTGGGCTGCAGGATGAGCGTCGGATTGAGCTCGTTGAAACCGGGGCGGGCAATCGTGTTCGATATGACCGCACGCGCGATCAGGTCCTCGCGCAGCGCCAAGCGGCCCTGGATCGACGGGAACAGGTTGGTATAAGAGTTCGACTTGGTGATGGGCCCCACGAAGACGCCAGTATTGATGATGTTGGCACCATAACTGGCGTGGGTTTGTTCGATGCGCAAGCCACTCAGAACCGATAGCTTGCCAACGCCGAACTGATACTGGCCGTAGGCGGCGTAGATGTTTTCCTTGCCGGAGGTAGCCGATTGCGCGGTCCCAATCTGGTTTAGCGTTGCGTACGCCTGACCGTTGGAGAAAAGAGCTCGAATCACGTTGTAGTCGATCGACGGACCGTTGTTGTAGCGGCCGCCGTAGAAACTGATGTCACCACCGCTGGCGCTTGTGAGGGGGATGTTCGGAAACTTAGTGGGATCGAAGGTGTAGCTAGGCTGCACGTCGCTACGGATCCGGGCGCGAATGCTCGCGCCGGTCTTGATGGACTCGTCTTCGAAGGACGTGAGGTGCGTGGGCACGGTGAAGTTAACCACCGCCGAGCTCTCGTGGTCCGAGAGGGTTTCCGTGCTGTTCTGGAAGCCCGTAAGTGTGTAATTTCCCCAGCTATAGGGACTGGCGCCGCTCAGCACGTGGAAGCTGGGGAAATTGGGGTTGCTGATGTTGTCGTATGCAACGCTTGTCGACGTCGTCGGGATGTAGGTGAAAGTGGAGTTGAAGTCGTACAGTTTGTCGTAGGAGCCGCGGGTATAGCCCAGGCGGTAATCGACCGAGTACCGGTCGAAGTGGTTTTCCCCGCCCAGCGCCACCACCTTGTTATTTATGCGCTCCTTCTCGTCTCTGAGCGTCTTTTGCCATCCGCCGTTATTGACCGTATCGATCAAGCCATTGGGGTTCGCGGGATTGACCGTGGCATTGCCATCGAAATTCCACAGCAACCGCTGGCGGTTAACCGTCTCCGTATAGCCCGCATCAAATGCGCGCAGGTAGTACTTGCTGGTGGCGTCGGGCTCGTAGCCCAGGTCGAAACCGAAGCCGTGGCGCTTGCGGTTGTACTGGTAGTAGCGCTGTTCGAAGGCGGCAAAAGCCTTGTCCGGCACGGTGGGCTGGTTGTCAACATAGGCTTCCTCGATGTCGTCGATGCCGCGCTTGTCTTCGTAGTATGAACCCGTCACCACGATGCTGAAGGGCAGGTCCTTGTAGGCCTTCATGCCCTTGTCGTCCATGCCAAAGCCGGGACCAAAACGCGTGCCGGCCGTGACCGAGTAGTCCTGGATATTGGTGTCGCGCAGGTTCTCGCGACCCGTGCCCACGTGGCCCTCGACAAACGGCCGGCCGCTGCGCGGCGCCGTCTTGGGGGTGATTTCGATGGTGCCGCCCAGCGCTTCTGCATCCTGCTCAGGCACGTTGGTCTTGGTCACCGTGAGGGCGCCCACGAGGCCGGTGGGAATGGCGTCGTAGGCAACCGCGCGGCCGCCGCTGAACGGCGACGCGGGATTGGACGGCGGCAGGCGCAGGCCGCCAAACGTGGTGGCGTTAAGGTCGGAGGTTAGGCCGCGGATATTGATGAAGCGGCCCTCGCCAGTATCGGATTCGAGCGAGATGCCCGGGATGCGCGACAGCGCTTCGGCGGCGTTCACGTCCGGCAGCTTGCGGATTTCCTCAGCGGTCGTGATGTTGACTATATTGAAGGCTTCCTGCTGCGCAGCGCGCGCAATTTCATTGGGCACGTTCTGCGCCTGTACGACGATGGTCTCGAGCGCACTTGCCGCGGCTTCAACCGCGATATCGACCGGCTTGCCATCAGCGGAATCCACGCTGCGTTCGATCGTCTCCATGCCTTCCGCGCTCACCTGCAAGGTGACCTTGCCCGCGGGCAATCCATCGAAGACAAAGCGACCATCGGGACCCGCGCGCATCACCGCACCGGTCTCCTTCACCACCACGACGGCGCCCACCAGCGGGCGCTCTTCCTTGCCGCGCAGCACGCGGCCTTCAATGTGGCCGGCGTCCGCGGCAAGCACGGCCAGCGGCAGCAGTACGCCGGTGCCCGCGGCAAGCGTCAGGGAAACGGCAAGGGAAATGGTCCGGCGCATGGGGATCTTCATTTTTTTCCATAGGAATAGGGTGAATGGCGTCACTAATGACGCGGACCGGATTCTTAATGACGATGGTTGCGCATGCGTTACAAATCGATGTTGAATCGGTTACAAACGCACACGGACCTGGCGTGACTGGGGATATCGCCGGTTCGATGCAGGCTATATTTCGCCTGATTTGCTCGAGCGGTTTTAAAAATATCGATGTTTCATTTGCGCGGTACCGCGTTGGAGAATTGCATGGCGATCGGGGAAATGCTGCACGGCCAGCGGGGTCTTACCGCACCCTTTTCATTGGTACTTGCCATGGCGGCGGGGGTGGTCATGCCGCTCGGCGCAGCGGCGCAGGCCGCCGCGACGCCCTTACCCGCACCTACGCACACCGTGATCGTCATCCTGGAAAACCATTCGGCGTCGCAGGTTTATGGCAAGGACTTTTCCTTCGAGGATATGCCGTACCTGGGCTCGCTCGCCAAGGCGGGCGCGACCATGACCCAGGCGACGTTCGCGCAGACGCCCTATGGGCGCACGCCGGCCGGATTCACGGGGCCCTTGCCGGCCAGGCCCAGCCAGCCCAATTACCTGTATCTGTTTTCAGGGGACAACGAAGGCGTACTGCCGGAGTATTTCGCGCAGGGCAGCGCTCCCGCAGGCTATCCGTACCACGGCTCTGCCACCAACGACAGCAATGGTGACCTTCTCGCCAGGGGCCGTGACAATGTCGCCACCGGCATCGGCAACCGGCAGGTGCCCGTTGCCATGCGGCCGTTCAAATCCCCGAACCTGGGGTCCGCGGTGATCGCGAAGGGCGGCAGTTTTGCCAGTTTCTCGGAGTCGCTCCCCTCCCCTTCCTTCGACGAAGAGACCTTTGACAGCGGCTCCGGTCTCTACAAGCGCAAGCACAATCCGGTTATCAATTGGGTTGACCTTGGCGCGGATCCCAAAGCTGCCATCGTGGCGCCTCACGTGTTGCCACTGGCCGCCAACCTTGCATTCGAACCCACCAGCGATCCGCGTACGCACCAGCGCTACCGGGGCTTCGTCCGCGACGCCGACGGCAAGCCGCTGGATTTTTCCCAGCTGCCCACCGTGAGCATCGTCGTGCCCAACCAGGACCACGACGCGCATGACGCTTCGCTCAACGCTTCTGACCGCTGGCTCAAGGAGAACATCGGGCCCTACGCGCTGTGGGCCCAGCAGCACGGCGCATTGCTTGTCATCACGTTCGACGAGGACGGTTCGACCAAGTCCGCTCCCGGTGGCGCAAAGAAGGCCGGCATCGATACCATTCCCACGATTTTCTATGGTCCGATGGTGAAGCCGGGACGCTACGACGAGCCCATCGATCATTTGAACGTGCTGGCGACGCTTTTGGCCTTGCATGCCGACCTGGACGGTTTCATCAAGGACTTCTCGGCTGCGCATACCGGGGACGAGGCTGCGCGGGAACGAGCGAACCTGAGGCCTGTCGTGGATATCTTCGGCGCCGGGCCAGCGCTGGCCGCGCCGGTGCGCTAGAACGCACGACCCTGGCCGGCCCGTGGCGCGGTAAGCTCCCGTTTCCGATGAGATGGGCAGTGCCGGGGAAGCAGCGTGAGAGCAACAGCGCATTTCGAATGGGCGGACGGAACCGTCGTGGAGATTCCGTGCAGCTGGAACAAAGACGGTTCCATTGCCGAAGGCTCCGGCATTGCGCATCGCATCTATCTCTCTGATGAATTTGCCCGAGCCTGGGAATCGGATCCGGTGCGGTTCGAGGTGCGCTCCCTGGAGGATCCGCGCCTGGCACGCGAGATCCAATTCGACGCGGGTCGCGGGACCATTCATACCCTGCCACTCAAGTTGCGCTCGAAAAGCGCGTGCAGCACACCCCTGTCATAAATACGCCTAGGCAAGAAACATTTAGGGATATGCGGGGCGGGCGCTGCGCCATCACGGCGCGGTAACAGGGCGCGGATACGGTTGGGGAAAAAACCTCTCCACCGTAGGATCCTGCACATGCTGCGCCCACCTTTCCCCCTTGCCCGCAATCCGCATTCCCTGATTTCAGCCGGCAAAACCCGGCAGGCCCGCGTCGAATCGCGCCGTTTGGGCATAGCCGCCCTGGTACCCACCCTGTTCTGGACGGCAAGCGCTCCGGCGCTTGCGGCGGGCAGTGACCCCGAGACATCGTCGCCACTCGACCGCATCCAGGTGACCGCCACCCGCTTTGCCGACCAGGTGCAGGAGGTTCCCAATTCCATCGACGTCGTAACCGGCGATGACCTTGAGGCGCGCGGCGTGCATGACCTGCGGGGGGCGCTGGCCCAAATGGGCGGCGTGACCGTAGGTCCCGGCGGCGAGGACGGCACCGCGGGTTCATCGCTGGGACTGCTGGGACGTACGGAAACCGACGACTTCCTGCTGGTGATCGACGGTGTGCCGGCCGGCGGCGCCTTCACGCCGCAATTTGCAACCATCAACCTGCACAACGTCGAACGCATAGAACTGATACGGGGAACGGCACCGGTGTATTACGGCACCACCGCATTTGCCGGGACCATCAACGTCATCCACTATGCGGCCGGCAAGGGTCCGACACAGGTTTCCCTTTCCGGTGGCAGCTTCGGGACCGTCGAGGCAGCCGGCGGCGGCGCCTTCGAGACGGGTGCGCTGCGCCAGACGCTCTCGGGTGATGCTGCGCGCGACGCCTATGCCGATCCGCGCGCGGGGTTTCATCGCGTGCACGGCCTCTATCGTGCCGCCATGGATGTGGCCGGCGGCGAATTGCGCGCCGATCTGGATGTAACGGATCTGCGCGACCGCCCGGCCAGTCCCACGCCGTACAACGGCGCGGCGGCCTTGTTGGGACCCGACTTCAACCAGAGCCCGGTCAACGGACGAATCAACACGCAGGTAGGGAAGGTGACGCTTGCCTACGACCATGAGCTGGGTTCGGCGAACTGGAGCTCGCTGGTGTCGCTCACCCATACCCACACGAACTCCGTACGCGGCTTCCTCGACAGCGGATACGCCCTGGAGACCGGCACCAATGCCGCGGGCTTCGATCAGCGCCGCACCATCACCGATGTGTTTCTCGATACCCACCTCAATGTGCAGCTGGGCAATCGCGTTGACCTCACCACGGGCGTAAACCTGCTCGAAGGCAACCTCGACGTCAACAGCCGCACCTTCAACTATCTCGTCCCCTTCGATGGTTCGGCTCCCGCCCCCAGCGACGCGTGGGCCACCACGGATAACACCCGTCTGGGCGATCACCGAACCTTCCTGGGCGCCTACGCCCAGACCCGCTGGAAGCTGACGTCCGACCTGAACGTGCTGGCCGGCGCGCGCTGGAACATGACCCGCGAAACGCGCGATGGTTATGGAGACCAGGAGGGTTCGGATCACGAGACCGCCAACTCCAACCGGCTGAGTGGTTCGCTGGGCGCCAATTGGTGGGCGTGGCGCGACAAGAGCGGTGACCTGGACGACCTCTCGTTCTACGTCAATTTCGGCAACACCTTCCAGCCGCCGCAGGTGGATTTTGGCCCCGACGCGCAGATCGGAGCCATCCTCAAGCCGGAGTTCCTGCAAAGCGGCGAGCTGGGTGTGAAGGCCGACGGCCTGGACGGTCGGCTGGATATGGGCCTGTCGGCCTTCGCCGTGCGTTTCAACAACCGGCCGATCAACACGACCATCAACAACCTGCCCGCCGTGGTTGCCGGCGGTCAGCAGCGCTACCAGGGATTCGAGGCGGAAGTAGGCTTGCGATTCGGCGAGGACCTGCGCCTGCGTGCCGAGTACGCGCGCAACAATGCTGCCTATGGCAACTTTGCCACGCAGCTCGACGGTGGCGGAGCCGCCGTGCAGTTGCAGGGCAACCGCCTGGAGTTCGTGCCGAGCCAGGTTTTTGGCCTGGGCCTGTACTTCAACCCGGCTGCCGGATGGCATGGTGGCGTCAACAGCCAGTATCTTGGTCAGCGCTATCTCGACCCGCAGAACCTCGCACTGGCGCCGGGCTTCGTGAGCGTGGATGCAACCGCAGGATATCGCTGGCAGCAGTGGAACCTGGGCGTGAGCGCGGAGAACCTTGGCAACAAGCGCGAACCCGTGCTGACGAGCGAGCTCGGTGCCGGTCAGGCCTATCTCACCAACGGCCGGCGAATACTGGCAAGCCTGAATTACCGCTTCCGCTGACGCGGCCTGCGCGCGCGCCGTCCGGCGCCGCGCGCTTTTCACAAGGGGGTGCAGCGCTTCTGCATCCTGGAAAAGCAAACGCGGCGAAAATCGCCGCGTTTGGTGTATCCACTTCCTGCGTAAATCCGTCCAAGGTCACCGGCCTCACCCTCCCCGACTTTCGGGGAGGGTGAGGCCGGCTTTCAACGTCTGCTAACGCACCCTTCAGTCGTCAAGATCGGCTTCACGCTTGGCGGTGCTGACCTTGATTTCGCTTGGATGCAGCACGCGCGATTCGCCCGGATACGGCCGGACGAAGCCGGTTGCCTCATACCAGTTCAGGTGGTTGACGAGGTTGGGATCTTCCGCGTCGGGCTTGGTGTACTTGCCCGCGAAGACTTCCTGCTTCTTCTTTACCCAGGCCGCCTTGAGACGCTCGGCGGGTGTCGCCTTGCTGCTCACGGCATTGGAAGCCAGGTTGATCGGCGCGTTGGTGGCCGCGATCGTATTGCCGCTGCTGTCGACGTCCAGCGCGATCTGGTTGGGCACGTGCTCAACCGGCTCGAAGTTGGACTTCGGCGGGCGACCGGAAACGAACGCCGTCCGCATGGGCGAAGCCACGAGGTCAAACTGATTGGTCGGCGTCAAGCCAAGAATCTGCTCGATCGTCCGGGTCATGTTGACCTGCGTGTAGTACGTGTGGTCCGTTGGCCCGTTCTGGACGGCATACGGGCTGACGATATAGCCCGGGCTGCGGTGACCGTCGATGTGATCGACGCCGTTTTGCGCGTCGTCCTCTTCGATGAAGATGGCGGTAGACGGCCAGACCTTGCTGTGGCTGATGTAGTCGACAATGCGACCCACGGCCAGGTCATTATCCGCCTGCTCGGCCAGCGCGCTCGGAGGTCCGCCAGTGTGGTCATCCATGATCCACAGGATGCTCAAGGTCGGCACCGAATTGTTGTCGAGATCCTTCTTGAAGTCCTGCACCCACAGGTCAACGCGGAACTGGTCAGGAATGCCCAGATCGAACTGCGGGAAATTCTTGACCAGGTAGTTGGAGACGGCGGGCAAGGACGACTCGGCCTGCACCGTGTTCTGGTAGTACAGGGTCGGATTCGTCGGCTTGTTGATGTCGAACTTGGCTTCGAAGTTGAGCGCGTCGTTGTAGAACTGGCGCCACGTGGGCTCGTTGGTCGTGCCGTCCGGGTTCTTGAAGAAGTCGTTCTCCACGTATTCGCCGTAGATCTTGACCGACAGCCCGGCCTTGGCCGCGTTGGACCAGAAAAAGCCCTTGTTGGTGTAGGCGAGCGCGTCGCCGGCATTACCGCCCGGGTAGCTGCGGATCCAGTACGGCGACTGGATATCGTCGGCGTACGGGGCAATGCCTTCGGAGATCCACTGATGGCCGTCGGCCGACTGGCGGCTGGGGTCATAGAAGTTGTCGAACAGCGGGAAACGCTTGACCAGGGCATGGAAGTTCGGCGTAGCGGTGCCGCCGAAGACCGCCAGCGAGGGATCGCCATTGCCGGCGGCAACGTCGCCCAGGATCTGGTCGTACGTGCGGTTTTCCTTGATGATCACGAAGACATGCTTGATCGGCGAAGGATCGCCGATGCGGGCCGGGATGGCCTGCGGTTCGCCTTCGCCTTCGCCGCGTGCAGCTGCTTGGATGTTCTGCTTCAGGTCCCAGTGGTTGTTCTGATAGACCTGCTGCGTGTACGTGGCCAGGGTTCCGCTGTCGGGCACCGGCACGATGCTCACCGTGCCGTTGTCCTGGTGCGAGTTGAAGCCGGTCACGCCGTGGTCGGTCTCGAATGAGTTGCGCGTGCCGATGCCCTTGTCATTGGCGACGATCAGCTGGTGATGAGCCTTGTCCAGCACCACCGAGCTCGGCGCAAACGCCACGGGAATCATGCCCAGAACGGCCTGGCGGGCGTCATCGCTCAGATCGACAACGGCCACCGCGTTGGCGTTGTACAGCGCCACGTAGGCCACGCCAGCGTCCGCATCCACCGCGATGGAGTTGGGCGCAGCACCGTACACCGGGTGCTCCTGGCCGGGGACGGAAATGGGCAGTCCGACGCTGATCGTGCGAACCACCTCGTTGGAGGCGGTGTCGATGACCGAAATGCTGTCGCTGTACGTGTTGGCAACCAGCAGGGCGCGGCCGAAGAAGGCCATGCCGGTGGGATGCAGACCGGTGGAAATCGTCTTCGTGACCGTGAGCGTCTTCAGGTCGACGACGGAAACCGTTCCCGTGGTGGCCGAACCCACGAACGGATCGGCGACGATGGGCGTGCCGGCGGAGTAGACCTGGAAATCCGCGGCAGTTGCGGCGCGGCCGCCTTCATTGCTGATGTAGGCCGTGGTGCCGGCGCGGTTGATAAGAATGCTGTGCGGCGCGTTGCCGACGCGGATCTGCGCGGTCTGCGCCGGCGGCGTCGCGGTCAGGTCGAGCTTGGCCAGGGTGTTGTTCTGGTTCAGCAGCGCGTAGGCGCTCTTGCCGTCCTTGGCAAGTGCTACGCCGCCCGGATAGGACGTGCCCGTGGTGTAGAACGTGCCGCACTGGCGGCCGTAGTCACCGATGGGGCTGTTGGGGAAGCACTGGATGAGGGAGTTGTTCGGCGGGACGCTGATGTAGGCGTGGTCGCTCAGCAGGCCGGTGGGCGAGACGCTGGCAATCGCAACGTTACTGCTGTCCTGGCTGAAAATCAGGTACTTGCCGTCAGCGGAATATTCGATGCCATTGAAGCTGCCGTAGGTGTCCGCACCCAGCGTGGCGTAATTCTGCAAGACCTTGCCAGTCTGGGTATCGAAGATTTCCACGGCTTCCGTTCCACTCATGGTGAGAACGGCAGCGGTGTGGGAACTGGCATTGGGGTTGAGCGCAACCGCCTTGGCGCGCACGCGGATACCCAGGTCTACCTGGGTGCCGGCGGGCGTTATCACCTGGCCGGTGCCCACGACCCAGGTACCGGCGCCCTGGGGACCGGTGACATAGGTGGGGTACGGATCGGACGGACTGGCAATGGCAGGAACTGCGAGTCCCGCCGCGAGCAAGCCTGCGAGCGGACGCAGGCGGTTGATGCGAGATTTCTTTCTGGACATTATTTTGACCCCCGTAAATTTCTTTCGATGCCACCGACGCAGACCACCCGATGCGGTGGGCCGAGCCAGGGCGCGTGCGAGCGCGGTATCGATACGTATGTCGAACCACGTGCAGCGCGAACGTACCGGTGTGCTGTAACGGTCTGATGACGCTTGCAGGGAAAAGCCCGCTTTGCGCTGCGTGTTTTTTGCGTGACGTGTAATGGTGGAATTACGCGGGTGCATTGCCGCCATCGCGTTGCGCTGCATCGTCGAGCAGTTCGCGTAGCGGACCGAGCCAGGGTTCGTAGCGCCGCCAGCGCTCGACGGAGTTGCGATAAATCGGTTGCCGCGTCTGCCACTTGCTCGGAGTCTTCACCACGCGCGCGTTGCGCTCGGGCTGCAGGCACGCATCGTTCCAGGGCAGGCCGCAAGCGGCGATGATGCGCCGGATCATGGGCTCCGGATCGCTCGTCAGTTCCTCGTAGGGGACTTCCAGGTAGCGGTCAGGCGGCAGCACGCTGCGCCAATGGTCCGTCACGCGCCGGTAACCGCGCATATATTCGACAAGGTCCGGACCTCCGGTGGGAAATGCCAGGTTGGGATGAAAATGCGTTTGATGTATGGAGAGCGCTGTATCGACGGGATGACGGCGGCAGTGGATGATGATGGCGCGCGGGAACGCGAGGTGGATCAACCCAGCCCAGAGAAAGTTGAAGGGCATCTTGTCCGAAACGCGCTGCTTGCGCGGCGCCACTTCGCGCAAGAGACGCAAGTAGTCCGCGGCCGCCTTGGTAATGAAGGCCGCGTCGGCCCCATCCGCTGCCTGCGCGTGCCAGGCAGCACCGCGCTCGTTCCAGAAATTGAGCTCGCCGGCGGCACCGACATCCGGGTGACTGGAGACGATCTGCTCGAGGAGCGTGGTCCCCGATCGCGGCATGCCGATGATGAGCACCGGCGTTGCATCGTTGCGGCCGATGTGCGGCGCCTTCGCCATCAACTGTGGCGTGCAACGCGCGATCAGCGCATCGATTTCGGCACTGAACGCGGCCGCATCGAACGACAGCCCTTTGCGGCGCACCGCGTCCGCCTCGTCGAGATGCCGCATTGCCAATTCGTAGTTGCCCAGGTCGTCCTGCGCCTTGGCCAGGGCGAGGTGCAGGCGATGGCTTTGCGCCGCCTCCAGGCCTGGCGTGGCAAGCGCTGCGGACATCTGCTCCACCAGCGCTACGTCGCCAGCGGTAATGCGGCGGCAGCGAACCAGATCGTAGTAGCTGCCGGCCAGCAGGGGGGCAAGGGAAATGGCCCGCTCGAACGCGACGCGGGCTTCGTCGAAACGGCCGAACTCGGACAGCAAATTCCCGAGCAGGTCGTGGGCCAGCGCATTTTCCGGGTCGACCTGTACGGTTTTGCGGAGGACTTTTTCGGCCTCGAGGTCGCGGTCGTCAGTGAGCAGGGCGCGAGCCTTGCCCAGGCGGCCGAAGCTGGTCTTCGGCCCCGTCTCGGCAGCGCGGCGGAAGCAGGCAATGGATTCTTCCCGATGCCCCAGGGTGTAGACCAGTGCGCCCGCCCGGAACCACGCTTCGGTCAGATTCGGACGCAGCTCGGTTGCGCGGTCATAGGCCACCAGGGCGCCCCGAACATCGCCCATCTTTTCCAGCACGACGCCCAGGCGGAAGTGGGCATCGGCAAAGGCAGGATCCACCGTAGCCGCCCGGCGCAGGGCTGCGGCCGCTTCAGCAAGTTGTCCTACCTCGAAGCACGCAAGGCCCAGATCGTGCAGCAGTGCGGTATTGGTGGGTTGCAGCGCCGCGGCCTGGCGCAAGGGCTCGATGGCATCAGCCGGGCGACCTGCCCGTAGGTGCTGCGCAGCAAGGTCGATGAAGGCAAGGGCTGGCTGGAGGGGCGTTGACGTCATGGGTGGGGCGCGTCGATGGGGGCGCCTAAATGCGCCGAATGTTGCACCGGGATACTGCAGGATGGTGACTTGGGGAATTGCGGCTTCTGAAAGTTGTAGCGATCCAGGGTCAAGGGCCGCGATGGCACGGGCGCCGTGCCGGCCGTTGTTAAAGCAATGGCAGTGTTCCTGTGGTTCTTTTGATACGGGATTTATTTGCCAGGATTGGCCGGTGAAGGCTGGAGCAGGGATATGGCAACCGAGGCCATGGCGTAGACGCCGGTTCTAAGCGTGGCTTCGGGCGCCGGTTCGAAGCGGCTGGTGTGAAGTCCCGGAAGGAAATTGCCCGCCCTCTGCGCTTCTGCCAGTTTCCCGGGATTCATGGCACCCAGCCAGAACATGACGGTCGGTATCTTGTGGTCCGCCAGGCCGAAGACGCCGAAATCCTCGGCCCCCATGACCGGATCTTCGTCAAAGACGTTGGAGCCACCCAGGGCGCCCACGAGTGCTGCCCGGACGCGGGCCGTCAAGGCGGGATCGTTGTAGGTGACGGGCGTGGACTCATCCTCCAGCACCGTGACGATGGGTGCTCGATCTTCAGGGACACCGGCGGATACAGCGACACCCTGCGCCGTACGGCGGATACCGTCGAGCACGATCTGTCGCGACTTCTCGCTGAACGCGCGCGTGGTGAGCTCCATCTTTACTTCGTAAGGGATGATGTTGCGCTTGGTTCCGCCGTGAATATCGCCAATCGTCACGACAGTGGGATCGCGCGGATCTTCCTGCCGGCTGACGATCGTCTGGACCTGCACGATGAATTCGCCGGCCATGACGATGGGATCCTTGCTCTGCTGTGGCCGCGCACCGTGGCTGCCAATGCCGCGCAGCGTGACATCCACCGAGGTTGAGCTGGCCAGTACCGGACCGCCCAGGATCGACACCGTGCCAGCCGCGCGCAGGCTGGTGTCGTGCAGCATGATGCCGAAATCGGGCACGCCGAAACGTTCGAAAACATGATCCGCGAGCATGGCCTTGGCCCCGTCTATCGTCTCCTCCGAAGGCTGTCCAATGAGCATCAGGGTGCCATGCCAGCTCGCCCGGTTTGCGGCGAGAGCGCGGGCTACGCCGATGAGGGTCGTCACATGCACATCGTGGCCGCAGGCATGCATGACCCCCACCTCCTGGCCCGCCGGGTTCTTGCTCCGGACGTGACTTGCGTAGTCGAGTCCGGTCTCCTCGACGACGGGCAATGCATCCATGTCGGCCCGGATCAGCAGGCGCGGGCCCGGACCGTTTTCCAGAAGGGCAACGAGGCCGTAGGCCTGGCTGCCGTCGGGGTACTTGCCGACCCGCTCGGTGACCACGTAGCCGGCCTTGCGCAGTTCCCCGGCAAGCAGCTGGGAGGTTTTTTCTTCGTGGTGGGATAGCTCGGGATGGGCGTGAATTTCCTTGTACGTCTTTACCAAGCCGTCGAGTTGCGCATCGACAAATTGATCAAGGTTGCCCGCAAAGGCGGGGGCGGCCAGCAGGCACGACAACCCGGCGGCACAAGCGGCTTTTTTCAATTCTCGTCCTCGGTTCACATCCTGCGATGCGCGATGGGAGCAGATTGCCTCGTCCATCGACGACCCTTCGTTATGCGGGAGACGGTACCGTATCGCCAGAAGGCGGACAAGCACGACTTTTTTGCTCTGGGCAGGTTCTGGATGCTTGAAAAACGCACTTGCAATTCATTACACCAAATGGTGTAATTTAGTTCATGGAGCAATTGACCGAGGTATTGAGCGCCCTATCCCACCCCATCCGCCGGTCGATCATCAAGCAGCTGGCAAGTGGGCCGACGAGGTTCCTGGATATTGCGGAGCCGTTTGACGTGGCGCTGAACGCCGTCACGAAGCACCTGAAATTTCTCGAACGCGCCGGCTTGATCGCACGGGAGAAAAAAGGCCGGGAGGTATTTATTTCACTGCGCCCGCAAGGGCTGCGTCTGGTAGCAGATTGGGTGCACGAATACGAGCACTTCTGGAATGAGAGGCTTGATCAGTTCGAGGGCTATTTCAAGGAACAAGAGAGGAGAAAGAAGCGATGAGCAACGAGAAGACCATCGAGGTCAGGATTGACCGTACCCTTCCCGCCTCTGCGGCCGAGGCGTTTGATGCCTGGCTGAACCCCGCGGTTCCCGGCACTCCCTGGCAGTTGGCCGACAAGCTGCTGTTCAATCCAACGGTCGACGGGTTCTTTTATTGGGCCATCAAAGGGACACCGCATTACGGGCGCTTCACCACGCTGGAACGGTCTGCGCTGATACAGCACACGTGGATGTCGCCCAACACCTCAGGCCTGGAGTCGACGGTAACGGTGACCTTCAAGGAAGATGCAAAAGGCACCCGCATGACCCTGGTGCATTCCGGACTTCCTGATACGAGCGGTGGCCGGTCGCATGAGACGGGCTGGAACTTCTTTTTGGACGGCTTTCACCGCCAACTGACGACGTCAGCTACCACCCACGGCGAGCAGTAAGCCTTGACTGTGTGTTAGCGGGGAGCGTAGGGCTCGAGCTGTGATTCGCCGGCGGAAACGTGGACGAATGGGCATCTCGCCCTTACCGCCGGGTTTTGCACTGGAACTACATGGCTGGCGGCGATGGCCATCGCCGGCATGCTTGCAGCCATCGGAATCAATGGCGTCCCCAAGGGGATTCGAACCCCTGTTACAACCGTGAAAGGGTCGTGTCCTAGGCCTCTAGACGATGGGGACGGACGTCAAACCGCTGGTACGAACTGTTACTGCAAACTGCTGAAAACACACACAACTTCGATAATTCTTGGTGGAGGTAAGCGGGATCGAACCGCTGACCTCTTGCATGCCATGCAAGCGCTCTCCCAGCTGAGCTATACCCCCCACGCGGGAACCCGACAT
>Ga0209698_10002133_pt1 | contig 22608 bp, 24 predicted proteins | sample LitLauG_LLR_2012_FD_187203 | JGI IMG/M metagenome (GOLD analysis project Ga0209698, IMG submission 187203) | Freshwater sediment microbial communities from Pennsylvania, USA - Little Laurel Run_MetaG_LLR_2012 (SPAdes) (version 2) | ecosystem: Environmental > Aquatic > Freshwater > Creek >... | reverse complement strand
TTTTGTAAACGCAAATTCGTCGTGAAATACCATCTTTGTATCATTGGTTGGAATTGTGTCCAAAAACCTGCTGTATGCATTATCTGAGCTATTTTGAGCGGTATGCATTTGAAGTATTTGATAAGCTTGGTCCCGTAGTTGTTTTGCAACTAGCCTCTGCTGTGCTATGTATTTTTGATCCTCTTCAAGGGTTTTTTGATTTTTTTGCAGATCTGCTACATGTTTTTTAGAGTACTCTATCTCAGCCAAAATCTTTACAACCATGGGATTGTTGTTTAAATCTGGACCTGTTATTGTATGGGATTCAAGGGGGTTCTGGGTTGTAGCATATGCCAAATTTTGTGGATCTGCTCCAAGTGTTAATGCAAGTGCTATCGTAAATCCCGAAATTGGATATCTTAGCATCATCTGAGAATTCGTAAGTGTTTAATTCACTTTTTGGCATATAATTATGGCATTATTTGAGATGAAAAAACAGCTAGGACTGACGCATGCTCACTGGAAGGTCATCATACTTGCATTAAATGTATCAGATGGGTTACCCAAAAGGAACTTGCTGACAAGATCTATGTTGATGGGAGTACGCTTGTCCCAGTAATAGATAAAATGGAACAAAATGGCTTTGGTTGAAAGAAGGGCAGATCCCAAAGATCGGAGAATTGATAGAATTTTTCTTACAAGAAAATCTAAGCCAACTATGAATTGACACTCTCCTGATTGTAGTCTCTGGACCGCCACTATCAGATCAACTGTATTTAGGGCACCAGTTTTGAATATAATAAAATTTAATTTAAGCCAAATTGTATCGCGTGTATTGAAGGCTACATTTGGCGCTGGATGTTTTTGGTGTATTGAAAATGACTTTAGAAAAAATGGTGTATCGTCCACAAGTGTTGGTTACATGGGAGGGCATGTTAAAAATCCAACTTATGAGGATGTCTGCACTGATACAACAGGACATGCTGAAGTTATCCAAATTGAATATGATCCATCACAAATCTCATACGGTAAACTTTTAGACATATTTTGGAGCAATCATGATCCTACAACACTGAACAGACAAGGTCCAGATGTTGGTAAGCAATATAGATCGGCAATTTTCTTTTACACGCCAGAGCAGGAAATTGAAGCACTACAGTCAAAATCTGCCCTTGAAAAATCAGGAAAATATGGGAGAAAGATTGTAACTGAGATTGTTCCTGCAACAGAATTTTACAAGGCAGAAGAATACCATCAAGGGTATTACGCAAAATGCGGGCTAGTGTGAGTGATCTTTTTATCATGGGCTTGTAAAAAATTCGTCTTGATAAAGAAATTGCAACAGTAGATCTATTTTATATCAGGCCATCGTGACTTTGTCACTAATTGAATCTGAAAAGATTGGGCAGGCTGATGCTTTTTTTTGGTTTGATAGGATTGGGCGCATTTATTTTTTTAAATCTTGATCTTGCAAATCGCAGGAGAGATTTGTATCTGTTGTTTGTTATGTCTCTTGTATGCTTCATTTCTGGTTGGGTGGGATTGTTTCGATACTCTAGATTCTGGAACATGCTTGATTAATTATTCTTAGAAAGCCTCTTTTTCATTATAGAAATTTTATATAAATTATCTATTAACATATTTATTGATACAAAATCTTAAATAACTTGTAATTATAATATGTTTGTGATCGTAAAGTCACAGTTGATGGCTTGACGATGCATGGTCCGGCAGAAATCTAACACGAATCAACGCAATGGCGTTTGATTAACTGGAGGCAATCTCCAAGTATTCTGCCAATAGGACCATGCCCTATTTTTTACCTTGCCTTGCTGATTTTTTTTTGGAAAATTATTATTGCAAATACGATACCTGCAGCACCAGTCAATCCTGCTATTATTAAATACGTAAACATGTTCATGTAAAAGTTTAGCACACCAACATTGAATGCATGTGATAACACCTCGCCTTTCTTGAGATCAAAAAGATCAACTCTGATTACATGATTTCCAGATTCTTTAAATACGTAATCTAAATCGTATCTTCCTGAACTGTGGTCAGAAGGCGGAAATGAACTTTCCAAATCGTCGTTATAATAAATTTGAAGGCCCATTCTAAAATTGTCTATGGGGTTATCATTTTGATCAAGAACTAGAAAGTGTATCTTGGTATTACTTTCTATCTCTGGAACTGGTGGGGTAGTCTCTATTTTTATCTCATAATTTCCAATCCTTGTTGAATCTGTACTAAATGGAGGGTGAATTACTTCATAGACTCCAAGACCTACGAAGAAGCTGAAATAGATTGGTAGAAAAAGATAGAATCGCTTCTTCACAAAGTTTCATACTTTGATTTCCTATATTATATTGCCTCTATTTTCGAGAGACTAATATGCCAAGACCATATCAAAAGAGACTCAGAGTAATTTGAGCCCCAAAATTATCTTGGCAGCAGCTATAGTGTTGATTACAATTGTACTCTTTATACTTGTGATCACTTGGCAGGATAACGGTTCGGCAAAAAACATGATGAACACACTTGTACCATATGTTAAAGAATATTCTTTGCAAGAAGGATCAAGGCCAAATGCCTTACTGGTGGATAATCGTGGCATTGTATGGGTAACGACTTCTGATTCTAAAAGTCTACTCTCACTTGATCCTGAAAATGGGGTAATCACCAAGTTTGGGATTAGGGATAATTCTAGACCTGAGACTACACAGGAGAATTCAGTAATGGCGTGGACTATGGTGCAAGACCATGATGGAAATATTTGGTTCGCAGACCTTGGCACTCGATCTATATGGCAGCTAGAGCCTGAAAATAACACATTTCATTTATTTCATTCCGAGGCTGGGGCTCCTTTTCAAATGAAAGTTGGCCAGAACGGAGAGATCTGGTTTACCACTTTGCGTGATGATACAATTGGTGTAATAGAAAAATCTTTACGCGGTGATTACAAAATCTCGTCTTTTGAAACTGGTAATGACACAACTCCAGCTGGTATATTTTTACAAAATGACTCGGTATGGACAGCCAACATTGATTCTCAAAAAATTTTACGATACCAAGTTCTTCGGGAAAATAATTTTGTAAAAAATATTACTATGCTACAGAGCATACCCGAGCACAAAGCTACTGCGTTTTCATCACCAACTGACTTACTAGTGAACAATAATTCTCTCTGGCTTACAGAACATGGAACAAGTTTTCTTACTAGATACAATCTTGATACCGGGAAACTAGTCCGATACCCTACATCACAAAATCATTTTCATACCACAACATTGCCATTTTGGATTCGTGGCACAGAAAATCCAGAAATTTTGTGGTTCAATGAACATCAAGGAAATAAGATTGGTCGATTTGACTTGGAAAATAAAACATTGACTGAATACTTTATTCCTTCAGTACCAAAGGATGGTTATCTTACTTACCCTCTTAATATTTCAGAGGACCCACATGATGAAAAAATCTTGTGGTTCTCTGAATGGAATACTGGGAAAGTTGGGGTGATAAACGGGCATATTCCAGTGCCGTTTGAAATATCCGTTGACAAAAAGGAGATTACGCTTGGTTCCAATAAAACAGATGATACTATTGATCTAGAAATTCATAGAACCTATCCTTCTAATCCTGTAATTTTAAATGCATCAAGCTCGATTACCTCAACTGCCGAACTAGGTAATCTCACGGTAAGGTTTGCGTCTGATATGGTAGACCTTTCACGTGACAGACAAGTCTTGGTGTCTATTCATGATGGGGGAATCAGTCCAGGAGATTATACTGTTGGAATTAGTGCATCTGATGGATATGTAGCAAAGACTGTATTTTTTGACTTGACAGTTTTGGACAATTAACTTGGGTACTATTCTCAAAAAAGTGACCGGCAACCATATGTTGTAATGTACATACCCTTTGATTTCCAAAAATTAGAAGGCTTCAATACTAAAACAAATGAAATCTTTCTCGCATTGCTGAAGACTTAATTTTATTTGTAGGTTCGTCCCAACGATATTGTGCAACGGGTCCCTCAAGTAGGATTTTGCGCCCTTCTTTAATCGCACTAGGTTAAATTTGCCTAACAGGAAATAATTGCTAGCAATTTCATCATTAGGAATCTTGCCTATTGTTTCAATCTTTTTGTTTATTTTGTATATTTGAACTGTCTTTGAGTGCATGTGATCTTTTGATCTTCTCAGCCTTCTATTGGAACGCATTTTAAACGTAGATATTTTTTAGCAAAATATGTACCGCAAAAATATTATTGCAAAAAATCGGTCTTATCATATGTTGTTTTTTGTGATTGAACCTTCTAAAAAATCACGATCAAATTTTAGATCGAAAATTTTCTAGCCTGAAAAGATAATGCAAGATCTTTTACCTTTGTAGTCATGGTTGCTATGTAATTGGTTATATATGGTACCAGTTTATATTCTATTTAAATGCCACAAACAAAACCGATTGTTGACATTGTAAACGTAGTAGCCTCTGCATCAGTTGACCAAAAAATTGATCTTGTAGCAATTACAAAAGAATTCCCAGACGTAGAATACCATCCTGAACAGTTTCCAGGTCTAGTTTTTAGATTGAAATCTCCAAAAACTGCAACACTGATCTTCAGCTCAGGCAAAATGGTCTGTACTGGTTCCAAATCAGAGGAAGCTGCAGTAAATGCCGTAAATACTGTAGTGCAAAGACTGAGAAAAGGTAAAATAAAAATAAAAAAGAATCCAGAAATTACAATACAAAATATTGTAGCATCCGTTAGTCTTGGCGGTAAGGTTCACTTGGAAAAGGCTGCACGAAGTCTTCCAAGAAGCATGTATGAACCAGAACAATTTCCTGGTCTGATACACAGAATGCTTGATCCTCGTTCAGTAGTTCTCATCTTTGCTTCTGGAAAACTAGTATGTACTGGAACTAAGAAAGAGGCCGAAGTTTACCGTGCAGTACACAATCTTCACACACTGCTAGAAGAAAAGAAATTGATGGAATACGAGTAGTCGTAAACCCCTCAACTACATTTTATTATATTATAATTGACCTGTTTGATTTTTAATTGCACGTCTATGTAATACTGCACTTCCTCCAAATGATATTGCTAGATTGATTGCAAGTGCAATTACTGCAATGTATATTGGACCAAAGGCAGTTTTGAAAAGTGATGATGTTAATGGACCAAAACTGTTTGCCATCTCTACCATGTATATGCCAGAAGCTATTCCTGCAACTAGGCCCACTATCAATGGATTCTTTCTAAGTGATTTTGTATGCAGCCCAAAAAATACTGCGGGTAAAATCTGAACAATTAGTATGCCTCCAAGTAGCTGTAGTGATATTGCATATGTTGCAGGAACTGAAAAAACAAACGCAAGAGCTACAAATTTGAATACCGTTGATGACATTTTTGTTATTCTAATTTCTGAGTTGTTTGAAAGGTCTGGTTTTATCTCTTTGATGATATTTCGAGTCAAGAGATTTGCCTGCGCCATTGCCATGATTGCAGCAGGGACAAGGCCTCCAACGAAAATCCCAAGAAGCGCAATTCCTGAAAACCAAGCTGGTAATGAATACAAGATCAATGAAGGAACAACCAGTATTCCTCGAGAACCCTCTGGAAATCCTGACAAAAAGTTCATTGCTCCGGGAACTGCATAAACTAGTACTCCCATCAATGCAAGTATTGCCAGTCCTACTCCGTAGAGAGGTAAAAGTGCGGTGCTGTAACGAAGCTTTTGGACACTTTGAGCACTCAGAACTCCTGTTATTGCATGAGGATAGAGATAGAGCGCCAATGCACTACCTAAAATCAAGGTTGCATATGCTGGAACTAGATTCTCTGGCAGTGTAACATAATTTTCCTTGGCAGCCTTGAATGCATTTCCAAATCCTCCTATGCTTATTGGAACTGCAATTATTACTACAATCACTGTTATCCATACCAGGACATCCTTGAAGATGGCAGTCAAAGCTGCACCACGCAATCCACTTGAATAGGTAAAAGCTGCCAAAATTACAAAAGCAATAAGAAGTGAGATCTCTCCAACCATTTGTGCATTGGCATATCCTGCCAGCATTACAGTCAGTACTGCCTGCATCCCAACTATCTGAAGAGCAATGTATGGCAGCTCTGCAACAATTCCTGTGATTGCAATCATTATGGCTAATGTCCTGCTACTGAACCGGTCTTTTACAAAATCTGAAGCCGTGATGTATCCCTTTTCTCTTGAGAGTGTCCAAAGCTTTGGCATTGCAACAAGTGCAACAGCAAAAGTTAACATCACATACGGAATCGCAAAAAAGTATAGTGAGCCTTTTGCAAATACTCCTGATGGAATTGCTACAAAACTATATGCCGTATACAAGTCTGCTCCAATTAGGAAAAAGACTAGTGTTGTACCAAGCCTTCTTCCACCCAATGACCATTCGTGGACGTGATTGAGATCTCCTTTTCTCCAATACTTGCCGTAAAATCCTAGTCCAATAAAGACAATAAATAATGAAACAAATACTAGAATTACATCCGAACTTATCATGCTTTATTCTCCACTAGTTTAGCGTATGCAAAATAAAATCCTGTACAGGCAAATAACCAAAATGTCTGAAACCAATAGAAAAATGGCAGTCCAAATAATTCTGGTGAGTCTCTGTTGTAAATTGGAACCCCCAAGTTTACAAATGATGGTATTAAAACAAGCAAGGCAAGAACCACGTACTTTATGCTGGAATGCATATACTGTTGTTGAACTTGGTGGTAAAAATATAAGCATTAAGAATTCTTATACGATGATGTCTATACTGTACCGTGGAGGACGAACCATCTATATCATTTTGCAAAGAGGTTGTAGAAAAATATGATGATGCAAAATTAGAGAGGCCAGTTTATGTTATTCAAGAACACCACGCCTCGCGACTGCATTGGGATTTGAGATTTGAAATGGATAACACTCTGAAGAGCTGGGCACTACCAAAAGAGCCGCCTCAAAAGATAGGTGAAAGGCGATTGGCTGTCTCAGTTGATGACCACCCGATAGAATACGCATTATTTGAAGGCGAGATTCCAAAAGGAAACTATGGTGCAGGCAAGGTAAAAACTTGGGACATGGGAACCTTTGATGTTGTGGAAAATAGCAAAAAGAAACTAGTTGTAAACATTCATGGCTCTAGACTAAAGGGCAAGTACTGCCTTGTTCACTTTGAGCCAGAGGGAAAGAACTGGTTGTTTTTTAAGATGAAGTTTGATTCTGCCTAGGTTTTTTCTTTTTTCCCTATTGCAATCAAAAACATGGTCTCCTTATCTGCAGCATGCGGCGAAAAGAAACTGGTAACCACATCGTCATAAAATGTAAGTCCTGTTGCACCAAGGCCTAATGCATATGACGCAAGATATGCTTTACCTCCAGCAACTGCCGAATCTAACTGAGCTGCTCTATACCCACGATTTCCAAATTGTCCTAAAATCTTTTTGAGATCTGTCATAAAGAATATAGTGACACTTGCATCCCGGGCCAAGTCTTGGTCTAATCCCAGATTTCCTGATATGTGTCTAAAGTTTCCTTTACGCAATAATTCAAGTGAATTTCTTTCCCTTGCATAATAGTAAGAACCGGAATTCAATCCCTCAACTGCATTTGCAATAATATATAGATCTGATAATGTTTCATGGTTTACAAAATCTGCATCAATTCCCGATGCTGTGCAGCTAAGAATTGTGGATAATTGTCCAAAGGTTATGGCTTCTAATGAAAATTTTCTCGTAGAGCCGCGCTTGATTATTGTCTGCTCTATTGATTCATGGACATTGATCTTTTTTTCAAGTTGAATCAATTGGGAATAACTTTTTTGCTCTCTTGATATTTCATGCCTCCATGATGTTACCTCGCTATCATTTAGAAGGCAAGATGAATCATGCATGCTGTTGATTTCTGGATATTCTATCTCATACTCTGATGAAATTGCCTCTAAATTGAGATCTGTCAAGTCTGGACGAGAAGGAGACATATCTTGATTTGTTATTCCAAGTGGTAAAATCACAAGCGGTACCTCTTGAGTCATATCCAACCAAAGCAGTTGACCTATTTGTGAATCTACAAAACCTGTGATTATCTTTGAAGGTATTTTGTGGGCAGTATTGATTGCTAGTGTATTTGCCAATATGGTTCCGCAATCCCAAAATGCATGTCGGTATTCTCTTGATTGGTATTTTACAGAGTTTCTAGCAAAGACATCTGTGAAAACAAGCATGACTGGGGCATGTTTTGTAAATGACTCGTTTGCAGTTGATTCTGAGATGTTTCTCCTATAGTCCCCGCGTCGTATTACATCCAGTTTCATGTCTTTTGGATCAAAGTGATATACTCCCGCATCAAGTCCTGCAATATCAGAGCATACAACATAGATTTCTATGTGATAAAGTGCGCCAGTACAAGAGGCTGCACGAAAATCAACCTCTCCTAGACCTTGAAATTTTATCTTTTTTGTAATGCCTGCTGAAAAATATAAAACTCTGGACAGGGTTCTCAAATCTGGAACTGCATTATCTTTGATGTCTGGATTGGTAGAAATAGCATCAAGTGTAGATACTCCAATCGAGTTTTTTTCTATTGGTAAACTGATCTGTGGTGCATTTTTGTAAATCTTGTAGGGTGTTGGTCTCTGGGACGGATGATAGATATGGAATCTATCAAGTAACATTCCGTTTGGATGTTTTGTACCATTGTGATAATGCCATGCAGCTTCGACCTCGTAATTTCTCACAATTATCAACTGGATGCTAGAGGTTGTAAAAGTATCGTGGTAATATCAAGCAGAAGATTATTAGAGGTTTGTTTGAAATTAAATCTCAAATGCTAGAAAACGAAGATGCACTTGTCAAGATATCCGAGGCAAAAAATCTATCATGTGTCATAAATATTGAAGAAAAATCTTACCCTGTTCAAAAGATCTCAATTGCGAAATCAAAAATTCCAGTGCGGGAACCCACTACAAGAGGAGGCGTGTATTTTACGGATGTTGAGGTCTATAAGGTAAAAGTAATAACTGATCTTTCCATAAAAATTGAGATTCCAAAACTGATGCTTGGACCAAATGCCGACTTTAAGCCAATTTTAATCAAAACAAGTTTAAAAATTCATGACAGAGATCATTTGGTAACAATGACGACTCATCTTACCAATACAGTAAACACAAAAGACACAGTTGAGCTAAATCTAGTAGTCGATAAATTGGATTTGAAATAACTTTTTGGTGATACTATATTATATTGGCAATTAGGGGTAATTGTATGAAAGTATCCATGTCTGCAATTCTGGCTCTTTTTGTCCTATCTGGGATGGCTCCAAGTTTTGCCCAGGTCTCATCATCAGGTTTTACAAATGCTGTAAATATCAGCAATACTTCATCTGATTCTCAGAGCCCTGATATTATAGCTTCAAATGATGGAATCTTTGCTCTGTGGGAAGAAAACAAATCTGGAAGATCCGATGTTTTCTTTTCAAAAAGCACTGATGGCGGAAATACATTTGGCAATCCGATAAATCTGTCAAGTGCAAACGTGGGTCAATCAGGATATGCAGCATTTGCGCAAAAGGACAACTATGTCTATGTGGCATGGCAGACATCGCTCTCTGGCACTGCCTCAGTATTTTTCACAAAAAGTTCTGATGGAGGTTCAAGTTTTGAAAAACCAGTTATGATAAGCGATAAAACAAAACTTGCTGCCTTTCCACAATTGGCTATTTCTGATAACCACGTGTATTTTGCATGGCTTGAAAAATCTGATGATAATTCTACAAATATTGTGTTTGCAAAGAGTGATGACAAGGCAAGTTCCATAGATGCACCCTTGTACCTGACTCATAATTTAGGAAACTCCGGAATTCCAAAATTGCTTGCAACTGGAAGTCAAGTATATCTGGCTTGGGAGGATAACAGCAAAGGAAATTTTGATGTATTTCTAGGCAAGAGTGATGATTATGGTTCCTCATTTCATCTTCCAGTTGATATGAGTGCCAATTCTGGACAATCTGGAACCCCGCAAATTGCAGTATCAAAAGATGATGTTTATGCTGTTTGGATGGATAATACTTCAGGAAACTATGATATCTTATTTGCAAAAAGCTCTGATGGCGGAAAATCGTTTGGGACACCTGTTAACATAAGCAATCTTCATGCAGATTCAGGGTATCCGCAATTTGTAGTCAATGGGAATAATATCTATGTAACATGGACTCAGACCATATCAAGCCAAAATTATGATATCTTTTTTGCAAAAAGTACAGATAATGGTAACACATTTGACAAACCCATAAACCTGAGTAACAATTTTGGCGCATCTGGTTGGCCGAAAATTGCATCAGACGGAAACATCTACATCAGCTGGGTAGATAGCAGTCCTGGAAGATTTGACGTGTTTATTGCAAAGAGTTCAGATGGCGGAGTAACATTTGAAAATTATACCAATGTAAGCCATAGCAAAGAAGAGTCATATGACAGCAAAATGGTTGCATTGAATAATGTCGTCTATTTGGCATGGCAAGAGGGTATACAGGGCAATCATACTATTGCATTCTCAAAAAGTACAACATTTGTTCCAGAGTTTGGTCCACTCACTTCTGTTGCACTTTTGATATCCATCGTCGCTATAATTGGCATATCATCAAGATCTATTTTAAAACTAAATAATTTCTAAATTTTTATTCCGTCTCTAAAAGTTCAACAAGACCGCACTTTGTATTCTTTGCATTCAAATCAACAAACGCAATTTGTCTGTCGTCAAACCCTTTTACGGGATTTACAAGTATGGTTGCGCCTTTTCTTGAAAGAGTTTCTAGTTCTAATTGTATGTCCTCTACCTCAAAGCACAGGTGATGTACTCCTCCACCAGATTTTGCAAACTCACTAATTGCAGAGTCGGGAGATGATGGCTCTATCAATTCCATAAATGGCTCTCCTATCTTTAGAAAGCATATGTTGACTTTTTGGCTGCCTACTGGCATTATGGCGCTTGTTGTCTCAAAGTTTAGGTATCTTTTAAGCTCGCCCAGAGATTCTTGGATGCTATTTACTACAATGCCGATGTGGTGTAGTTTCATGAAATTTGAGGTGTTGTACATGTACAATAATCTAGCGAATTGTATGGTTTTGGTAATTTTATATTGATACCATCACCACGTGGTATCATGCTAGAAAAGCTAGTCAAGGAATCCAAGGCGCTTGATAAAGCCATTGCAGGAGAGGAACTCTCCTACGATGACGGAATGGATCTAATGTCTTATGACAATCTATACATGCTTGGCGCTGCAGCAGATCTTGTTAGACAACAAAGGGTTGGACAACAAGTTACGTTTGCTGCTTCTTATTACATGAATTACACAAACGTTTGTGCTGCAAGCTGTCAGATGTGTGCATTTTATAGAAAAGGAGATGAAGGCGATGCATACACCTTGTCTGCCAAAGATATTGCAGGACGGGTTGCAATAGCAAAAGAGATGGGTGCAACAGAAGTACACATAGTGGGTGGATTCCATCCCGAACTTCCAATAGAATACTATGAAGAAATGTTTCGAACAATAAAGAACAATCATCCTCAAATGCACATCAAGGCACTTACTGCAGCAGAAGTTTTCTTTATAGCAAGACTGACAAAAAATTCTGTAAAAGAAGTATTGACTAGATTCAAGGCAGCAGGCTTGGATACCATGCCAGGGGGAGGCGCAGAACTTTTCCATCCTGATATTAGAAATAAAATAGTTAGAGGCAAGTGTTCTGGACAAGAATGGCTAGATACTATAGAGCAGGCCCATAATCTTGGAATAAAGAGCAATGCCACAATGCTGTTTGGACATGTTGAAAAACCTGAACATATAGTTGATCATTTGGTAAAATTAAGAGAAGTCCAAAAAAGAACCAAAGGATTTCTTACATTGATTCCGCTAAAGTTCAGCCTTGACAATACCGAACTTGAAAAAAAGGGAATGGTGACCTCGGAGAGTCCGTCCACATATGATCTTAGAATAACTGCAATCTCAAGACTAATGCTTGCAAACGAACTTGATAATATCTCAGTATACTGGGTTGCCCTTGGCAAGAAACTTGCACAGGTTGCATTGACTTATGGAGGAAATGACTTGGTGGGAACTGCATTCTCTGAGGAGATTTACAAAGCAGCTGGCAAGGGAACAAACTCTTCCATTATAGAACTTGCAAGCATGATTAAAGAGATTGGCAGAGAACCAGCTCAGAGAGATACATTTTTCAATATTTTAAAAACATTCTAGATTTCAGCCGGTTTTTGAGTCACTGTTTTTCCTGCTCCACCCTTCTTTCTTCCTCTAATTCCTATGCTAATTAACATGATGAAAAACCCAAGGCCGCCGACCAATCCTGCAATGTTTCTAAGACCTACATTTATCACCAGATCTTGGTTGAAAGAAGTTTTTTCTTCATCTGTCATGTCTGCCTTTCCGACAGGTTCATTTTCGCTAAGATATCCATAAACGGCAAAACCTACTGCAAGCATTGTTATGCCAAGGGCAAAGACTCGCTTGTCCATCAAATGACTATCTCTAAAGTGTAATAAATAACTATTATTGGCATACAACCTTTGTCTTGAACATTGGGATGCAAATTTGTCATAGTATTTATTTTTGATAATGTGACAGATCAAGCCTTGCTGCAAATAATTTGCTGATATTGCGTATTGAGATATTTGTTATTCCTGCAGCTTTTGAAATATCTTTCTGGGTCTTGTTCTCTCCATTTGCTATTGCTGCAAGATAAACTGCAGCAGAGACTAGAACTAATGGGTGCTTGCCAGTACACAATCCCTCTGACTCGGCTTGCTTTAGTATGTCAAGAGCATTCCTTCTGGTCTTTTCGTTTATACCTATGATGGAAGAAATTTTTGTAACAAAATCTACTGGATCATATGGCTCAATTTTTAGGTCTAGGCTTCTTACCAAAATTCTGTACGCCACGGCAAGATCCTTTTTCCTTATGTTTGCCGCACTGGCTATGTCTCTTAGTGTTCTTGGGATGCCAGTCTTTCTACAGGCAGCATAAAGAGACGCGCACAAAACCGAATCTATGCTTCTGCCACGAGTCATCTTCAACGCAACTGCCTTTCTGTAAATGTATGCACTCTCCTCTATGGTAGAATCCGGGACTACAAGTTGGGATTTTATAGTATTTAACAAAGTAAACGCCTTTCTTAGATTGTGCTCAAGGGAATCTGATTTGCTTCTATTATCCCAGACTCTTAATCTGCTAAATGTATTTTTTGTATATGATGACAGGGAATTTCCTGATGCATCTTTATCCGTATGACCTATGGTTGTAGCCAATCCCATGTCGTGAATTGTTAATGATGAGCCTGCACCAGTTCTTGTTCTCTGGCTGAACTGTTCCAGAGTATACATCCTTGATTCAGGACCCATGTCTTCTGTTTTTTCAGCAAGAACTTGACCACAAGTCAAACATAAAATTTCACCAGTACTGTTATCAGTCACTAACGGACCCTTGGAACAATTATCGATTCCACACTTGTCAAAGATTTCTTTTTGCAAGTCGGGTAATTATTAGTAACTTTGCTTAATTAGGAATTTGCAAACAATGCTAAGGTTATTTTGCAGTAGGTCAAGCTAAGTATCATTCCATAGTCCTAGAATGACTAGCTTGTTTAAATGATAAACTCAAAGAACAACTGTATGCCACATGTTATTTTTGACAATGGAGTTAACCTTGAGGAATTTTCAACAAGATTTCAAAACATAATTCAAGAAAAACCGTTTCCAATCCGAATCGATGATATTTTTCTTGATAAAAAGAAAAAGCGGGCATTAATTCCAGTTACAACTGACAATTATAATCAAGAGTTTATAATTGAAATAATTTCCATGAAAGAGAGATCCACGCTAAGGATATTTGCAGAAGATAGTCTTGCAAAATCTGACTTTGTAAAAAGTGCCATGGGGTTAGTTACAAAATCCATACTTAGAACATTTGCAAATATACGTATTTTTAGCACTGATATAGGAAATTACATTCCAAAAAGAATAGTAGACAAGGCTAACTGAATCCTATCTAAAATGATTTGGAACCTTGCAGGAATTGTATTGATGATAGATTTTGTTGATATGTAGTTATCAAGCTATTCTGAGTTCAAACTCTGGCACAAAGCCTTTTTCTTTTCCAAATTGAAATAGATTTCTAATTGCCTGTTCGCCAAGTAATCCCATCTCGATTGTTACATCGTTTACATACATTCGTACAAATCTGTCAATTGTGTCCTTTGACTGTCCTCTTCCATACTGCATTGCATAATCCAGCGCATCACCTTGCCTTGCCATCCCATAGATGATTGATTCACGGAAAAACTCGTCAAACTTTTTAATTGTCTCTATTCCAAAATGATTGCTCATTACATTGACCCCTAATGGGACTGGCAAACCTCCAGTACTGTCTCTCCACCACGAGCCCACGTCAAGCAATTTGGACAGTCCTTTTTGCTCATATGTTATCTGTCCCTCGTGTATGACTAGACCTGCGTCTACTTGTCCTCTTGCAACTGCATCTGGAATGTCACTGAATTTCATCTCGATATAATCAAACCTTCCAATCATTAATTCTAAAAGAAGAAAGGCCGAAGTAAGTTTTCCAGGAATCGCTATCTTTGAGGCTCGTAGTTTTTCTAGATCCAAGTCCTGCTTTGAGACTACGATTGGACCATAACCTTTTCCAAAACTTCCTCCGCTTCTTAGTATGGTGTAATTATCAAGATATGCGCAAGCATGGACAGAAACTGCAGTCACATCAAGCTCATGTTTCATTGATCGTTTGTTTAAAGTCTCGATATCCTCTACAACATGTTTTACATTAAAGAGTGGTGAGGTAACCTTACCACTTAGCATTCCATAGAACATAAACGCGTCATCTGCATCTGGAGTATGGCCTATTGTAATATCCATGATGATGATTTTTATGTCTATTATAAAAATCAAGTTTGTGTATACAATCGCTGCATTTGAAAGCGAGATTAAGATGCAACTTGAATTCTTGGAGCACTTTGAACCTTGCAAGCCGTTGTCGGCCATAAATCAAACCAAGGCTGTGTTTTGCGGAGCGGGCGATTCATTTGCAGCATCATTGCTTGGAGAGATATTTTCTGATTTTAAATCAAAGGCACTGGATCCACTTGATCTATCCAAGAATCCAAGAACTTTGCTTGGAAAACATCTCTATCTTGTATCAATATCTGGAAATACTATATCCAACATCAGGCTTGCAAAAAAAGTAAGAGATGCCACTGCGATAACAGCAAATCAAGACAGCAGGCTTGCCAAAGCGTGTAAGGATTTGATTCATTTGAAATTTAACAATACTGGTATGCAGACTGCGGGAAGTGTTAGCTTTCTTGCAAGTGCTCTTACTTGCATCTCACTTGTGACGGCATTTAAAATGCCAAAATATCTAAATCTGTACAAACTTGCATCTAAAATGGCAAAGAGGAAGATTCATGGCAGGGTTCATGTTTTAGGAGATCTTTACAGTTTTCCAATTGCCATGTTTTGTGCGGCAAAACTCTCTGAGGTGATTGGCGCAGATGCACACTATGAAAGAATTGAACAATTTTCTCACATGGGATTGTTTTCATCAAGAAAAGGTGATACTGTAATAATATTTGAAAAAAGAAACGGTCATAATGCCAAACTAGTAAAGTTGCTGAAAAAATGCGGCCTGAATGCAATGAGAATAGATCCGCCAACTTTAGATCCAATAGGACAGGTGATCTTTTTCATTTTTGTTTCAGAATTTTTGGCACTGCATTTGGCAAAAATAAAAAACAAAAGAGATTGTTTTTTTATGGATGCAAAGAGATTGAGAAATGCTAGTTCTTCCATGATCTACTGATTTTTTTTATAATTCTTCTAAACGTTTAATACCGGCTGGAAAAGGATTTAGCTAAACCATGAAGTTCAAGGCAACAGATCAAATTCTAAGCATTATTGGCAATAAAAAGAATATTCGCAACTTTGGAGTCATAGCTCACGTAGACCATGGCAAGACAACTATGAGTGATAGTCTTCTTGCATCAAGTGGAATCATCAGTCCATCCGTTGCAGGCCAAGCTCTTGCACTTGATTCTATGAAACTTGAGCAAGACAGACAGATGACAATTGTCCAGGCAAACGTTACTTTGCTTTATGAACAAAACGGCGAAGAATATGTAATCAACATGATAGACACTCCAGGACACATTGACTTTACTGGTAGAGTGACAAGAAGTCTTAGGGCTATAGACGGTGCAGTAGTTGTATCTGATTCAGTTGAAGGCATAATGACACAGACTGAGACTGTAACTCGTCAGGCATTGGAGGAAAGAGTGCGACCTGTTTTATATATAAACAAAATTGACCGTCTCATAAAGGAATTGAGATTGCCACCCGAGAAGATGCAAGAGTGGCTACTTGAGATTATTACCAACTTTAACAGGCTAATTGACATTTACGCAGAGCCTGAATACAAGGAAAAATGGAAGGTAAGCATTCAGGACGGCAGTGTATCATTTGGCTCTGCAAAAGACAAGTGGGGATTTAATGCAGATGTAATGAAGAAAAAGGGAATCTCGTTTAAGGATATTTACGAAGCATATTCTGAAGGCGGCGATATAAAGAAGCTTGCAGAAAAGGCTCCACTGTATGACGCAGTGCTTGGAATGGTTGTAAAACATCACCCTTCCCCTGATGTTGCACAAAGATATCGAATTCCAAAGATTTGGAAAGGGGATTTAGATTCTGATATTGGCAAGGCGCTTTTGGCCTGTGATGACAATGGTCCTACCGTAATGATGATAGTAAACATGACAGTAGATCCTGCTGCAGGTCCTGTTGCAATAGGGCGTCTATTTTCTGGCAAGATAAAAGACGGTGACAGGATACATTTGATTGATACAAAACGGGAAGGTCGAGTCCAGTCTGTCAACTTTTTCATGGGTAACCAAAGAGAAATGGTAGGAGAACTTGCAGCAGGAAACATTCCGGCCTTACTTGGGCTGGAGCACGCAAGAGCAGGCCAGACTTTATCTTCTGTTGCAGGCATCAACGCATTTGAGGGAATTCAATATGTGTCAGAGCCTGTTGTACAAATTGCAGTAGAGCCAAAACATCCCAAGGATTTGCCAAAACTTGTTGAAGCATTGAATCGTATTACAATTGAAGACCCTAATCTGGTTGTAAAAATTAACGAAGAATCTGGTGAGACTATAATTGCTGGCATGGGTGTGCTACACCTTGAGATTGCAACTGCATTGATTGCAGATGCCAAGGTGGATATTGTTACATCACAGCCATTGATTAATTATAGGGAGACGATTCGCGGCTCTGCTGGACCAATAATGTCCAAGTCACCTAACAGACACAACAAGATCTTCATGAAAGTAGAAGCATTAGATGAAAAGATCTCCGAGATGATAAGAAACGGAACACTAAACGAGTATAAGGACAAAAAAGAGGTTGCCAAGATATTAAAGGATGCAGGATGGGATGGCGACGAGGCAAAACGTGTAATGAGATTTGATGTACGAGGCAATGTCATGGTGGATGGGACCAAGGGTGTCCAGTTTGTAGGCGAGTCTACTGATTCCATACTTTCAGGCTTTGAAGATTCTGTTAAAGAAGGTCCTCTTGCAAGGGAACAGGTAAGGGGCGCCAAGTTTACATTTACACACTTTGTTCCACACGAGGATCCAGCACACCGAGGCCTATCCCAACTAGGACCTGCTTCTAGAAGGGCCTGTACTGGAGTAATGCTTTTGGCACAGCCTGTATTGCTTGAACCAACACTTGGAATAGAGGTTCGTGTACCACAAGAAATGATTGGCAACGTTGCAGGTGTGATATCTGGCAAGAGAGGCAAGGTACTAAACATGGAACAAAAAGGTGTAATTCATATCATAACAGGAGAACTTCCAGCCTCTGAAACGTTTGACTTGTCTGAGATAATGCGTGGACAGACAGCAGGACGTGCAATGTGGAACACCCACTTTAAGGCATGGACTCCTGTTCCAAACTCAATTCTTACCAAAGTGATTGCTGACATACGAAAGAGAAAGGGACTTGCACCAGAAGTGCCAACACCAGACGAATACATCGACAGCGAGTAAAAATAGAATCCCCTCTTTCATGTGTAAAATTTCGACACCGAACAAAACTAAAATTTTAGTTAAGATAGTACAAGGAAAAATTTTATTCACGAAAAGGGATAGTTGGGACCCTTCAACCTATCAATACTGTTTTATCCATCTCTACAAGACTTGAACCTTTAGCGGGTTCAGATCCATGAGTCCACGTTAAACACAATCTATTGCATGAGGTATTTGGACTTGAGGTAATGATTTCATGGGAATATTTCTTGTAAAATATGGATTTACATTTTATTGTAATTTTAAATACCATGCTGCATGCTAAATAATAGATTTGATCTTAAAACCGAAAATAATAGATTTGGTGGTTAAGCCAAAAATAGCAAAAATTATACTGGAAAAAAAAATAGAACATGACTTTAACCCAAGCATACCATCTCTATTTCGTATTGTGAATTCTCTATCAAGTCAAGACTCCAGAGGCAAAACTAGTCTATCACTTGAAACCAATCTAAACTATACAAGGCTTGCAAAGCATATTGTTTGGCTAGAGAAAAAAGGCCTTGCCGAATCAAAGATTAAAGATAACAAAATTTCGATTGGCTTGACTCCAAATGGCAGGGAATTTGCGTTAGCAATAGCAAAGATTGTTCCATATATTAGTCAGAAAGAATTGTAAATTAGTGTATAAAGCCGACAGTGTGTAAGCAATGCTTAACATCTTTGGCAAAAATATATTTGTGATTCACAAGTAAATGAAAAGCTTTGCCAGTGACACATCTACAAGTCCAGAACCTTTGTTAATCATTTGGAGCAAGGTTAGACGCTTAAAATGGAATGATTTTAAAAAAAACCCAGCCCCCGAAGATAAGGCGTCAGCTAGCTTGGCAATAGGATTTGAATCAAGACCAGTTATTGAGCATTTTAAGGTCAGAGGAAAATTCAGATTTAAGATCAGAGATATGCAATTCCATGCAGTCTTTATCTCTGATCTATCTTGGGTAGTGAAAAATATTGACAAGAAAGATAGTGTATTACTCTTAAAACATGAACAAGGACATTTTGATCTGGCTGAAGAAATAGTTAGAAAAACTAGAATTAAAACGACCAATCGTTTTCAGAATAGATCTTTTGTTGCAAAAGGAAAAAATGAAGATAATGCAAAAAAAGACGCAGTATTACAAGTATCTAAAATACGAAAAAAAGTAGAGGATAAATTACAAGATGAATTCAAAAGCCAAGAAACAGAATACGATTACAAAACTAATCATGGATTAATCATAAAGTCTCAAGAGGCATATAACAAAAGATTTGAAAAGTTAAGAAAATAATTGACTCTCAAAAATCGAGCCATTCCCAATCAATTCATCAAAGAGTTGCTGATTCTCAATAAATTTGAAAATTTGACGAGAGATTAAATCCCTGATTCTAACAGATTTACCATAATATTGACACATTGTTCATGATATTAACACACAATACATGAAGCTCACTTAATGTAAGCGTGACTTAATAGCTTTATCGAAGACTAGATTAATAATGACATATACGAAAAAAGCACTCGTACTTCCTGTACTGGTTGCCATGATTACTGTACTGGTAGTTTTCTCTGGCCAAAATGTAATGGCATTAACTACTACAATACATGACACATTATCATGCCAATCAGCACCAATAAGCGGAGTCTGGACAGCAGCAAATAGAACATGCACTGTCGGAACTCTTGTAGTTGGTCCTGCAGACACAGTAGGAATCGCCAAATTTGTTACTCTAAGCATTGGAACCGTCACTAGTAGTGGCGTAATCCAAAACAATGGAACGATCCTTATCGCAAGCGGCGGCGTTGTAACAACATCTGGTACCGTTAACAATAACGGCATCATCACAAGCCAAGGCACGATAACAAACAGCGGTCCATTCAACAACTTTGGTAGCATCGTTTCAACCATGACGATAACTAATGGTCCAACAGGCACAATCACAACCAACGGTGGAATCAGCAGCACTGGAGTCATCACTTCATCTGGCTCAATAATCATAAACACTCTAGGTACAATAGACAACCATAAAGGCACATTTACCAATACACTAAACTTGGTAAACAATGGCACAATCTTGACAAGTGGTACCTTTACCAATAGTGGTCCAGTTATGAACAATGGTGTAACCATAAACACGGGTCTGATAACCAATAGTAATACAATTACTAACGCTGGTTTCCTATACAACCTCTGCGGTGGAAAAATTACGAATTCAGGAACAATATCGGGTCATACAGCACAAAATATTTGTTAGATTAGTTTGCATCAGGCACACTTTCCTTTTTTTATAAAAAAATAAAAAATGCTGTAAAATAAAATGAATTTGAGATATGCCAAGATGAAGAAATAGGAGTGATTACATTCTTTGAAGCAAGGAAAAAAACATTCCTTTACTGGTAAAAATTTTTAAATTAATTAACACATTTTACGATTCTACCAAGTTAAAGCTATTTAGTTTCTAAACCTCAAAAGTAGATTTCTAAATCCTTAAGTTCGTACAAATTGATGAATTAACATGAATTGGAATACAAAGTATATTGTACTTGTCATTATTTTGATATCAAGTTTAATATCAATCACTTTGAACGGGCTTGCAACCATCATAATACTGGTAAGTGGCGGATTTGTTTTTTGGCTCTTACAAGTAGTAAAGAAACATCAAAATACGGATGTACATGATTCTCATGTTAAATCTCAAAAGTAGTTCTTTTGTTAATGGGGAAATCTGCTAAAATGTATACTGCTATCTTAGATGTAGTGATTTTTTAAAGCCTTAATTCATACGAAGTGCAGTAATTAGCATGAGTAAAACATCAAACAAATCTAAAAAAAGAAAAAAAGAACAAGATAGTGCTAAATCGAAAAAGTAATTTGTTTTCCTAAACAATAATTAGCAAGATTCTGAATCGCGATCTTGGTTATTGTAATCTCTTGAACATTCTTCTTCAAACGTCAGAAGTCTTCATTCCATGCCTAAAATCGTATTCTTCTTTTCATCCGAAATGTCCTCTCTAATCTTTCCAAGACTATTTTGATCAAGAAATAATCCGATTCTTCTAGGTACCGCCATTTTCGTGGTATGATCTCAAATTTCTTACTTCTTAAAGTATGTCATTTACAAAATACAGATTCATTCATAATTCTAGAATCAATATTATCAATCCCTCCCAACCAAAAATCTTTTCTTATCCGCATTAAGATTGATTTCTTGCTCAAATGTTTTGATCTTTCCAATCTCTGACAACTTGTCTTGAAGTATAGAGGATCTTAACCGAGAACTATGTAATACTGGATTTCAAATACAACTTTCCTTTCTTGACTATAGTTTCCAAATATTCTATATCCCTGTCTTGTAATTTTCCTAGCCTTCTTTGTTTCCATTTGTCGTTAAACAGATTAATTCCATTTTGTAAAACAAAGACATCATTTGCAGAATCATCAAAGGAAAACTCTCATAGTTAATCAGAATCAATATCTAGCTTCTTTGTAACACAGATAGAATCAGTAGCAAAACTGACAACGCTAGAAATGTAGACTTTATATCTATAACGTTTACAATTAATACATTCGTCACCAATTCAAACGTAAATTTTTAATTTCTTGTCACATTTGAGAAAAAAAATCTGATTATCAAAATTGATATTCTTCCTTCTCTTTAATAATATCCAAAAATTGCTTTATTGCCAATGAAAAATCTCTGACATTTGGTATTCTACAATAATTCTAAATATACCAACACCCTTATTGTTAGATTGTGTTGGGTACTACATAATGGTAGTAAGTGGAAAAAAAAATAAGCTAAAAACTAGAATAACGTCAGTAATTGCAATAGTGATAATACTACTCACCTCAACATTTGTCCAAATCATCCCGGTAAATGCACAAGTTGCTAACGTTTCAACTCCTGTGATTACTACTTCATCTCAAATTACTAGGACATTGCCACAGTCTATCTCGGGAACAGCAGATGCTAGTGTTATCATCAAAGTGTACAGAGGATCAACAACACTTGTTGGCACTACATCGTCAGACTCTAATGGCAATTGGAATGTCGCTGTCTCAAGACTTGCCCAAGGCCCCAATATCATTACGGCAACTGCAACAGATTCGAGAGGAAATGTATCTACTCCATCTACCTCGATTACGATAACAGTTGATACAATACCGCCAGCAGTTGCAGTTACATCTCCGGTAAACAATACCGCGATAAACAACAACAGGCCTACTATACAAGGTACTGCCTCTGACTTGGGCTCTGGTATCCAACAGGTCCAGGTAAAATTTGACAGCGGTTCATATGTTTCTGCTACTGGCACCACCTCTTGGTCATACACTCCATCATCTCTATCATCTGGCTCTCACACGATTACTGCAAGGGCAACTGACAACGCAGGAAATACAGCTACGACATCTGTAACAATAACAGTTGATACAACACTACCAGCA
>Ga0209698_10002131_pt1 | contig 22628 bp, 16 predicted proteins | sample LitLauG_LLR_2012_FD_187203 | JGI IMG/M metagenome (GOLD analysis project Ga0209698, IMG submission 187203) | Freshwater sediment microbial communities from Pennsylvania, USA - Little Laurel Run_MetaG_LLR_2012 (SPAdes) (version 2) | ecosystem: Environmental > Aquatic > Freshwater > Creek >... | reverse complement strand
CGCGGGATTCCCACTTTCCCACCGCTACGGCTGCTGTCTAACTGAAACCGGACATTTCATGTGCTACGAAAACCGGACATTTTAACTTGCTACCGACACCGGGGCGCCGCACGAGGCGGGGATTGGTTCAGTTGCGAATTCGCCGCCACTCCAAGAGAGCCGTGCTAGAGGCGAAACTCTCGAATGCGCCACCGAGACTAGACGCCGGGTTTTCCTGTGTAGTGTTGTTCGCGGTGGACATCGGCATGGTCCTCTAAAGACTCCAGGTGAGTTGTAACTTCCGCGGGTATCCCCAGTTCAGCCGGCAGGCGTTCTTCTAAGATGGTTGCGAGGCGATGGGCCTCGCTGACTGAGGTCTGCTGCGGAAACAACAAATGCACTTCGATCATCTGGCGGTATCCCGTGGTTCGGAAGCGCACCCCATGGTATTGAATGTCGAGTTCCGAGCAAATTGCGTCAAGTTTGTCCCGAATCTCCCTTCCGGCCTTCGGATCGGAATAATCCAGAAGCCCGACCGCCGAACGCCACACCAGGTGCCCTCCAGACCATAGGATATTTGCGGCAACAGCGATGGCCACCAAGGGGTCGAGAGGTTTCCAGTGCGTCAGCATCACCAGCCCCAGTCCTCCGACCACCCCAAAGCTCGTCCAGCTGTCCGTCAAGACGTGTTTGCCATCGGCTTCGAGAATCAGTGAATGGGTCCGGCGCCCGGTCCGCACGAGATAGTATCCCAGACCGGCATTGACGATTCCCGCCATCAGGACCAGCAATGCTCCAGTTCCCAGATGTTCCAACTGTAGTCCCGCGATCCACTTCCGAATCGACTCATAGAGAATCGCGATCGCCGCCATGACGATCATGGCGCCTTCAAATCCAGCGGAGAAAAACGTGATCCGTTCATAACCGTAAAGGAATTGAGGGGAGGCTGATCTGACGCTCAATCGAAGACTAAACGCGGCAAATCCCACGGCGATCACGTGAACCACCGACTCGGCCGCGTCGGAAAAAATAGCCGCCGAATGCGTCATCAAATAGACTGTCGTCTTCAGGATCAGCATTGCCAACCCTAGAATCAGGGAGAGGCGCATGGCGAAGCGCGCATCGCACAATTCCTGTTCATCCCGGTGTAGGGTCGAGTTAGAGGTGATCTGTTTAGGCACGCCCAGTAGCCCTGGCTCAGAAGTTGGCAATTGGGACATAGTCTCACAGAAATCGCACGGCATGATGTGACGCCGCTCACGCACTACGAGCTGCCTCTGGCTCGAACTGACCGGCTCTGATAGGGCGCGCACCAACGAATTGTCCTGAGGCTATAAAAGTGAGCCGGCTGCATTCATTCATCTGGCATCCGCCCGCGCACTTGAGTATTCTCTTCAAGATGGCCACCGTTTCCTTGAGCGAACTATTGGGCTCGCCCGTCTTTGACGCCTCTGGCGCCGCCAGCGGCCGCGTGCGCGAGGTGGCCCTCGCCCCGCAGGAAGACCGTTCCCGCGTGGCCCTGCTGATCGTAAAAACGCCCGCCGGACTCCGCATGTTGCCGCTGACCGCTGTTTCCGCAATTAACGGCGGCATTCGCGCCTCCACGGCGGCCGCCGATTGGACCTCGGCCGATGGCGCCGAAGGGCTGTTGCTGCTCAGCCGCGATCTCCTCGATCAGCAGGTGATCGACGTGCACGGCCGCAAAGTGGTGCGCGTCAACGACGTGGATTTTCATCACGACAGCGCGCAGAATCGTTCGGTCTTGCGAGTCGGCGGCGTGGATGTGGGGGCGCGCGGCGCGGTTCGCCGTCTACTTAAAGGTATGGTTCCGGCGGCTGCCCTGCGGGCGTTGCTCCATCGGATTCCTCCTCGCGAGATCCCTTGGGATTTTGTGGATATCGTCGAGACCGATCCTGCGCGTCGCGTCAAACTCAAGATCTCGAACGAGCGGCTGGCCAAACTTCATCCTGCAGACATTGCCGACATCATTGAGGATCTGGCTCCCGATGAACGCGAAGCCGTCTTTGAGACCCTCGACGAAGGCGTTGCCGCCGGTGCCCTGGAAGAACTCGAACCCAAGGTTCAGAAGGCGGTCCTCGAATCGCTCGATTCCGACCGCGCCGCCGACATTGTTGAGGAGATGCAGCCCGACGCGGCCGCCGACCTCTTGGGTGATCTGTCCGATGACAAGACGGAAGAAATCCTGGTGCAAATGCAGCCCGAAGAGCGCCAGGAAGTCACCGACCTGCTCGAGTTTAAGGAAAACACGGCCGCCGGCCGCATGACCACCGAATACATTGCCCTCCCGGTGACGGCGACCGCCCACGACGCGATCGAGGCCATGCGTGGTTTCGAAGGCCGCATGGAAAACATGAGCACCATTTACCTGACCGATTCTCACGGCACCCTGGCGGGCGCGGTGCCGCTGGTGAAGATCGTTCTGGCCCCCGCCTCGACTCCGTTGCTGGCTCTGGCCCAAGAGCCGCTCATCTCCTGCCACGAGGACGCCAAAGAGAAAGAATTCGCTGAACTGTTCGACAAATACAACCTGCTCACATTGCCGGTCATTGACGAGCACAGTCATCTCACCGGCGTAATCACGCCGGATGACGTAATAGCGATGTTGCGGGCCAAGTTGTAGAGACACGGCAAGCCACGTCTCTACATGAAACCCGGTCGAGCGCATCTGCAACTTCAAGAAATAGTTCCTCCCTTTTTGCAGATTCGCCTATCCAGACCACGCGTTCAGCATTTATCCTGTTCGTTCTGTTTTGCCAATTTGATCGTCCCCGTGGCCGGCGCGCATGAAATTCCTGAGAAGTTGGAAAGTCCGGATCCTGCTGTTCTTCGCCGTCGTAGGGCCGGGCTTCATCACCGCCAATGTCGACAACGATGCCGGCGGCATCTTCACTTATTCGGCTGCTGGCGCGCAGTTCGGCTATACCCTCCTGTGGACCATGATTCCGATTACGGTCGCCCTGATCGTGGTGCAGGAGATGTGCGCCCGCATGGGAGCGGTGACCGGCAAAGGTCTCAGCGATCTGATCCGCGAAGAATTTGGCCTGCGCATTACCTTCCTCATGATGCTCGGCATCCTGATTACGAATTTCGGCAACGTCATCGCCGAGTTTGCCGGCATTGCCGGAAGCATGGAGCTGTTTGGAGTGCCAAAGTACTACTCAGTGCCGGTCTGTGCCGTAATTGTCTGGCTGATCGTAGTCAAAGGGCAGTACAAGAGCGTGGAGAAGGTGTTCCTCGCGGCCTCCTTCTTCTACATCACTTACATATTTGCCGGCGCGCTGGCCAAACCGGCGTGGATGGAGGCCGTAACCGCCACGGTGAAACCGCCGCAGTTGGCTGCCTTTAAGCAAGAGTCCTACCTCTACATGGTGATCGGCGTGGTCGGCACTACGATCGCACCCTGGATGCAGTTCTATCTGCAGTCCTCGGTCGTGGAAAAAGGAGTCACCCGGCGCCAGTACAAAGCCTCCCAACTTGACGTAATCGTGGGCTGCATCTTCACCGACGTGGTGGCCTGGTTCATCATTGTGGCCTGCGCGGCCACGCTCTACCTGCACGGTCATCGCGACATTCGCGACGCCGCCGACGGCGCTCAGGCGTTGCGTCCCCTGGCCGGCGACTACGCGTACATACTGTTTTCGCTGGGGCTCTTCAACGCCTCGCTGTTTGCCGCTTCGATTCTCCCGCTTTCGACGGCTTACACGGTGTGTGAAGGACTGGGGTTCGAATCGGGCGTAGGCCGCAAGTTCTCCGAAGCCCCAGCTTTTTACTGGCTCTATACCGTGCTGATCGCCGCCGGAGGAGCCGTGATCCTCATCCCGCGGATTCCGCTGGTGAAGATTACTGTGTTCTCGCAAGTGGTCAACGGCGCCGTGCTGCCCTTTGTGCTCATCTTCATGCTGCTGCTGATCAACAAAAGAGAACTGATGGGCGAATACGTGAATAAACCCACGTTCAACATTATCGCCTGGGCGACCACCGTGATCATGGTCGGATTGACCGTGCTGCTGGTATACGGAACCCTGCGCGGCGCGACCGGCTAAGCCATACCCGGGAAGCAACGACACGCAGTCACAAGTACAGTTTGTCATCCTGAGCGAAGCGAAGGACCTACGCATTTTGCCGCCGTCAACACAATGCAGAGGTCCTTCGCTTCGCTCAGGATGACAATTCATTTTCAAGAATGAAACTTGAATTGACGTCTCTTAGAGGATTTTTCCTGCCGCTAAATTCTTTACCAACCCCAAATCGGCCTCGAGGAAATCCAGCCCCAGCAACTCCGGCCGCGTCACCCAACGGATCTCGCGAAAAATCCGGTTCTCAATTTCTCCCTGATACTTGCGCACCTCGTAAAATCGGAGTTCCACGGAGCCGCCGCCCGGGTATTCGTGGACGAAGCGGGCAACTTCCACGCCGACCTCCGCCACGATCCCCAATTCTTCTTCCAATTCCCGGCGCATAGCATCGCGCGGCTGTTCGCCTTCTTCGATCTTGCCGCCGGGAAATTCCCATTTCAGCGGCATCACCTGGTGCCGCGTCCTCTGGCAGGCGAGGATGAGGTCGTCTTTCAAAATCAGCGCGGCTACCACTCGCTTCATGACGTTCTCACCATGCTGTTAATCCTAAACTAACCTCGCGTAGAGACGCGGCTGGCCCTGTCTCTAGAAGGGACTCTGCGTCCGCGAGACTGCCGCGATGGACCGGAGCCCAGGCTGCGGTCCGAACACTTCGGGATGAATCGCGCTTGCCAAAGCGCGCAGTCCAGAAACCAGCGTGGGCGCGGGCGTGTTCAAAAGCTCGTCGCAGATGCAATAGACCTGCGAATTCCGCGCCGCCGTAGTGTCCGGCCATCCTCTTTCTGCAACTATCTTCGCGAGTGGCACACGGTCTCCAGCCCCGCACCAGGCGGCGACGATCACCTCCGGGTCCAATCGAGCGACCTCTTCGGCGGAGCACTGCAAGCCCGGTTTGCCCAGAAACTCGCCGCCAGCCGCTGCGACCAGTTCCGCCACCCAAGGCTGTGATGCGATGATCGGCTTCCCCCACTCCTCGCAGAACACGCGCTTGCGCGCAAGGCTGGCGGTCTGGCGTCGAACATCTTCGATGGCCGCGCGCATTTCGGAAATCACCTGTTCTCCCCGCTCGCCCGCGCCGACCGCACCCGAGATCAAAGCAATGTCGGTATAGATGTCGTCCAGAGAGCGCGGAGCCAGGCCCAGAAACCGAATGCCCGCCTTAAGGATTTCTGTCACCGCAGCCTCCTGGTAGGGAACAGCCGCAATCACCAGGTCAGGTTGGGCGGCGAGAATCTCGACGGCCTTCGAGGTCCAGGAGTCGGCAACAATCAGGCGCCTGCCGCCTGGCGTTTCTGTGTTCAGTTCCGGGACCACGTCGGCGCAGTACTTCGTGCAAGCCACGACGCGGTCCAGTTCGCCCACACTGGCCAGAATCACGGTGGCACTCGGCTGCAGGCAAGCGATGCGGCGCGGGTAATGCGAGTCAGCCATTGCTCCTAATTGTAGGGGACGAGCATTTCCTTCGTGGCCTTGGCAGTGAAAGAATTGAGGGCGCTCCCGGAAATCACGCGACGGGCTATTACAATCGCCCTGTGTATTCCGCCGAGCTCCTCGACCATTTTCAGAACCCGCGAAACGCGGGCGAAGTTGAAGTTCCCGACCGCGCCGCGCGATTGGAAAATCCAGTTTGCGGAGATATTCTGGAACTCACCCTCAAGTTGGAAGACAGCCGCATCGCCGACATTCGTTTTCGCGCCAAGGGCTGCGTCCCGGCGATGGCCTGCGGATCGGCCATCACCGAGTTGGCGAAAGGCAAGAGCGTAGAAGAAGCGCGCCAGTTGAGCCGCGAAGATCTGGCGCGCAAAGTCGGAGGCCTGCCGCCGGCCTCAGAACACGCCAGCCACCTCGCAATGGACACGCTCGCCGCGCTCTTGCGGGGCGTGAGCGCGAATCCTCGTGCGGGCAAATTGAATCGTAATCCTGACTGGCAACCACTGGAATGATCGACCTTCGGCAGTACCCCGCTTCTCGCAATTGTCGAGAACTCGCCTCCCTTCGCGATTGCCGGTCATAATTTTCATCACGGGCGGGTGTCCGAAGTGTAGGGTCCTGCCGGGGGAAACTCGGGGAACGACCTTATTGCAACGTCCCCGCATTTTTCTGATCAAGCACGAGCGAATTCGTTCCGGACTTCAAGTCCACGCGCACGTCCCACGATAGTGCCAGGTGGTTGGCATGAGTTGTACCGAAGACGAAATACGAGCCTGCGGGCACTCCCAGAAAAGTCGCGTTCCCTGAAGGATCGATCTTCACCACCGCCGCCATATAGGGCTGCAGGTTGGCCAGTGCCTGCGCGCATTGTGGCGCCTTTTGTTGGCAGGCCAGGTCCCAGCCCTGCATGGGCGTTTTCCCCGCGGGAGGGTGGATGCCATTCTTCGTCAGCACGTTATTGAAGCTCTCTTTCAAGAGAAATAATGGGTGTCCGGACAGGGGATTGGCTGCGCCCGACTGCGGCGGGAAAGCGTTCAGGGAAAGAACAGCGTCTCCGGTCGCGGTGCGGTTGGTGAGCATGCCTGTGCCCGAAGAATTTGCCGCCGCTACCGTGCTGGAAGACGGCGCAGTGGGAATTGGCCCTGGCTTGAGCACTCCCAGAGTGCAAGTCTGATTCAACGGCGCAAACACGAAGTCACCATCGGCGTTCTGACCGGTGATTCTGCGGCCCTGCACTTCATATTGTCCAGAACCGGGGTCGAGCGAGTTATCGGGTTTGAGCCCCATCATTAGCGGATGCGGGGCATCCACGCGAACGGCCGCTTGCCCGCCGCCGGTCTGAATCGCGTAGGGGTAAGCGCGTGCGGCCGCGCCACATCCCAGAATCGCTGACTCCGGGAAGAACTCGACGCTGAATCCGGTGGGCGCAACGTATGCGCCGTGCATCCTCAAACCTGGAGGAGTCGTCGGAGCACTTTCGCCTCCAAGCATCGACTCGGTCAAACCCTTGAGCGCATCGATTTGGGTTTTGCCCCCGCTTTTTAGAATGGCCTGGCTGCAGGTTTCAGTTTTGGCCACGTAACTAGGCCCGCTGTAAGTGGTCGTGCCGGGCTGATAACTCGTCGAAGTATTGGTGGTTGTCAGCGTGTAATACTGGCCGTCCGTGTGCAAGTTCGATTGGCCGGAATACTGCTGCGCCTCTGCCGGCGTCAGCTTTTGCGTCGTCGTGGATTGCGAGTTGACCCATTTGCCATTGGAGGTGGTCACACTGCCAGAGCCGGCGACGACTCGTCCGTCCACCACCACCGGACCTGCGTCGGCGAGCGTGCCATCCGGCCGCAGGTAAAGAACGAACGGCTTGGGTGTGATGTCAATTTTGATCGCGGCCTGATTATTGACGATCCCGATGGAATAGAAGCGCTGTTCCTGATCCAGATCGCCACAGCTCATCATGGCGGAACGATCGTCGAACTGCATTCGCCAATTGCCGCCGCCCACATAGTTGCCAGCTATCTCTAAGCCCGGCGGCAGGGACTTGGTTGCCTTCGAAAGCTTGTCAGCGGAGCCCGGCGCTATGGCGTTGGCCATGGCCACGCCGTTCGCGATCGCACCTTCGAACCAACCGCCGAGGGACTTCTCGCCGCACAGCGTCGGCGACCGCCCGGCTGTGATGCAACGGGTGGTTGCGCGCTCATCGGCCGACTGGTTAGCCGGATTGATATTGACCGGAGCCACTTGCGACGCGCTGTTGCCTGCCTTGGCCGGCGCGGGAGCGGGCGTAGACGTACTTACCGCGGCGTTGTACTGGTCCTGCCATTTTTTCTGCGCATCTTGCACCCGTGCCACCGCTTTCGCCGACGGCTGCTGGCACGTCGGCAACAGCTTCTTCAGAGTTCCGCGCGTTTCGTTGGTGTAGGTCGGGAAGCCGTTGGGCCTCATCTTGTCGGGATGTGCCACCATGCACGTGGAGTTGTCCGAAAGGTCGCGCACGTTGCAACCTTCGACAAAAAGACGCTCGCCATTGCAGACGTAGGTCACATGGGTCTGTATATCGTCGGCCATGGCAAGAGAACCGAACCCCACCAGAGCGGCAAGGCTGAAGATGTGGAGTCGAACGCTCATGTTTGTCTTTCCCCTCGGATATTCCGGTAAGACTTCAACCGATGGCGGACGCATTCGTGAAAAAGTAAAATCGCTGATGCAGGAATCCGTTGGCTGCGGATTATACCGCCATTTCTCGACAAACACCCGTGCACACCGCCGAAGATGTCCGCCACCCGTCCGTGGCCAACGCGAGAAGGCAGGCCCACGGTATACTTGCATTCCGGAGGGCGGAGCCACCCGCCAACTTCCCCTAATCGGTGGCCGGATTGTTGGGCCTTTTCGACACAATCTCAGATGCGACGGATGGTCCCTATGAAGCGAACCTACTTCGTCTGCTTATTTCTATATTTGACGACGACATTTCTATTGTCCCAGTCGAATTCTGTTCCTCAAATCGGTCCGACGCCGAGCGTGTCTCCAAGCAGTGTGTCTCAGCCCGCTCAAGACAAGATTCTTGACAGCTACGGCAAATTGCCGCTCGCTTTCGAGGCCAACCACGGACAGACCGACGCACGGGTGAAGTTCCTGTCGCGCACGGGCGCCTACACGCTTTTCCTGACCGGGGATGAAGCGGTGCTCGCGTTGAACGGAAACAAGTTGAACGGAAACAAGACGAACGCCAAGGCGAGGATCTCCCACACGGTCCACACGTTGCAATCCAGCCCGATTGCAACCAATGATGGCGTCCTGCGCATGAAGCTTCGCAATGCGAACCCCGTCGCCAAGGTCACCGGCATGGAGGAACTGACGGGGACGAGCAACTACTTCATCGGGAATAATCCGGCGAAATGGCGAACGAATATTCCAACTTATGCAAAGGTGAAGTACGAGGGCATCTATTCGGGGATTGATCTGGTTTACTACGGCAACCAGCGGCAATTGGAATACGACTTCATCGTAGTGCCGGGAGCAGACCCACGTCGCATTGAGTTCGAGATTGGCGGAGCTAAGAGTGTTCGCCGGGGCGCCTACGGCGAGCTAGTGTTCAAAATGAGCACGGGTGAGAACGAAATTCGCTGGCACAAGCCAGTCGTGTATCAGGAGAAGGATGGAGTGCGGCAGCAAATTGCAGCGCGTTACGCCATCACGGACACGAATCGGGTGCGATTCGAACTGGCGAAGTATGACGCAGGCAGGCCACTGTACATCGACCCTTTAATCTACTCCACCTATCTGGGCGGCAGCAGCACCGATTTTGGTCACGGCATCGTCGTGGACAGTAATGGCAATGCTTATATCACCGGTCAAACCTCCTCCGGCGACTTTCCGGTGACGAATCCCTTTCAGCCAACACTTGGAGGAGGGAGCTACGATGCCTTCGTGACCAAGCTCAACGCGACGGGTTCAGCCTTGGTCTACTCCACCTATTTGGGAGGCAGCGGGAACGACAGTGGCGCGGGCATCGCGGTGGACAGCGGCGGGAACGCCTATATCACAGGGTACACCACCTCCTTCGACTTTCCGCTGATGAATCCCTTTCAGTCAATGTATGAAGGGGGAAACGCCGACGCTTTCGTGACCAAGCTCAACGCGACCGGTTCAGCCCTGGTTTACTCGACGTATCTGGGCGGTGCCGCGGCGGATGGCAACTTCGGCTACGGTATCGCGGTGGATAGCTCGGGCCAGGCCTACGTCACCGGCGAAACCTATTCCACCGATTTCCCAACGAAGGACCCCTTGCAGCCAGCCAATGGCGGTTCAATGAACATTTTCGTGACCGTGTTCAACCCGTCGGGATCGGCTCTGATCTATTCAACGTACCTTGGCGGCATCGGGGCTGGCGGTTTTGCCATCGCGGTGGACAGTGCTCGCAATGCTTATGTCGCCGGTATAACCGGGTCTGGATTTCCGACCGTGAACGCCTTGCAGCCCACCTATGGGGGTGGAGGCGACGATGCCATCGTGGCCAAGATCAACTCTGCGGGCTCGGCTTTGATTTACGCCACCTATCTCGGCGGTAACGGGGATGACTACGCTACCGGCATTGCCGCCGACAGCGCCGGGAACGCGTATATTATCGGCCGCACCACATCAACGGACTTCCCGACCTACAATGCCGTGCAGCCGACCTACGGTGGCGCAGCTGACGCCTTCGTGACCAAGATCAATTCTGCGGGTTCGGCTTTTATTTATTCCAGCTATCTGGGCGGCAGCAGCGAGGAATTTGGCCTCTCCATAACGGCAGACAGCTCGGGGAACGCTTATGTCACCGGCGCTACCGGTTCCACCAATTTTCCAACTGTCGGGGCCTTGCAGAAAAAGAAGGCCCATGGCTTCGACGTCTTCATCTCCAAGCTCAACGCATCTGGATCGGCCCTGGTTTACTCGACCTATTTAGGGGGCAGCGGGGATGACTATGGGGCTGGAATAGCCGTGGACAGCGCGGGCAACAACTACATTACCGGCTCTACTTCCTCGACTAATTTTCCAACTGTAATGCCATTGCAGGCAGCCAACGCCGGTGGAACCGATGCGTTCGTGACTAAGCTTTTTATAGCCACGCCAACCGCGACAACACTCTCGTCTTCACCGAATCCGTCCGCCTATGGCGAGGCCGTGAGCTTTGCGGCGATGGTCACTTCCGCCCTTGGGCCTCCGCCGGACGGAGAAATCGTTAACTACACAAAAGACGGAACCGTACTGGGAATCGGGAAGTTGACTGGGGGCGCCACGAACTTTACCACGTCGGCACTGAAGGTGGGCACCAACCCGATCGCGGCCGCGTATGGCGGCGACTCGCAATTTAGCGGCAGCGCGTCAAGCGCGGTAAACCAGGTAGTACACAAGGCCACAACCACGACTGTTTTGGCTTCATCGGAGAATCCATCAAAAGTTGGGCAGTCGGTGACCTTTACGGCAACCGTGTCGCCTGAGTTCAGCGGCGTCGTGGCTGGAACGGTGACGTTCTACGATGGCACAACCGTCCTGAAGAATGCGGCCGTAAAAGAAGGCGTGGCAGAGTGCGAGACTTCGAAACTTACCTCGGGCAAACACAATATCAAGGCGACGTACAACGGCGACGGCTACTTTACCGGCAGTTCGGGTTCGTTGACACAGACGGTGAATTAGGGATCGACGAAGCGCCGGCTCAGGGCTCGTGGTTTTCGAGACCTGGGAGCGGTCGAGATTCAATCTCACGTCAAAAACAACACAAAGGTCAAGAGCGGCCGACAGGAGTGTCCACCCTACGCGGTGCTCACGCAAGTCACTGCAAAACCACCTCCCCGTTCCCGTATAATAAAAAGCATTGTGCTCAAGTACTCCATCGTAGTCCCTCTCCACAACGAACAGGAGAACGTCACCGACCTGTATGCGCGGCTGAAGTCCGTCATGGAGGCGAGCGGCGAGACCTTCGAGATGGTGCTGGTCGATGACGGCTCCATCGATGGCACGTTCAACCTCCTGCGTGAGATCGCCGCCGTCGACAGCCGCGTGACCGTGGTCAAGCTGCGCCGTAATTTTGGACAGACCGCCGGCCTGGCTGCCGGTTTCGACCATGCCCGTGGCGAATACATCATCGCCATGGACGGCGACTTGCAGCACGATCCCGCCGACATTCCTTTGTTCCTTGAAAAGATTGCCGAGGGCTATGACATTGTCAGCGGCTGGCGCAAGAATCGCGTCGATAATTTCTGGCTGCGGCGCATCCCTTCGCGCTGCGCCAACTGGCTGATGGCCAAGTTGAGCGGCGTCGATATCCACGACTTTGGCACCACGTTTAAGGCCTACCGCCGCGAAATTCTGGGGCAGGTTCCGCTCTATGGAGAACTGCACCGCTTTATTCCGGCGCTGGCGTCCTGGTATGGCGCGTCGATCATTGAAGTGCCGATCAAAAATATCGTGCGGGAGCGCGGCGCGTCGCATTACGGCATCTCGCGGACATTTCGCGTCTTCTTCGATCTCATTACGATTCGCTTTTTGCTCAAGTATCTATCGCGGCCGTTGCATTTCTTCGGCACGCTGGGAATGTTCAGCATTTTTGCGGGCAGCGCCGTTTCCTTCTGGCTTATTCTGCAGAAGATCCTGCACCACACCGACATCATGTACCAGCATGGGCCGCTGATGCTGTTTTCGGCGGTGCTGTTGCTGGCGGGAATGAACATGCTTGCCGTCGGCCTGCTGGGAGAAATGCAGGTGCGCCACGCACACGAGCCCTCGCAGCGCGCTCCTTACTCGGTCGAACGCATCCTGCGGGCGCAGAGCGAAGAGAGCACGATCTCGGAATAATTGCAGAGGTCAGATTGCAGAGGTAAGTATCAAAATCTCTCATCGGCCTTCGTTTGAGGATTTTCACCTCGACAATCTCACCTCTTTCCTCTGACCTCTCGCCTCCTGCCACCGACGCGATGACGTCACAGGCTTCCGTGACTTCTGCAATTGACCGCTTGCCTTGGCTGGCATGACAATCAGGGTACAGGCCAAGCCAGCCTCCGAGGCGCTATAATGCCCACCGCCACTATGCCAGCCACTCAGCTCGAATTGCGTCTAGCTACCCGGATGTCGCGTCTCGGCACCGAGACCGCCTTTGAAGTCCTGAACCGCGCCCGCGCCCTGGAGAAGCAGGGAAAAGAGATTGTCCACCTGGAAATTGGCGAACCCGATTTCGACACGCCCGCCAATGTGGTGGAAGCCGCGGTCGACGCGCTCCACATGGGATGGACGCACTACGGTCCCGCCGCGGGCCTGCCGGACTTGCGTCAGGCCATCGCCGACTACGTCAGCCGCACCCGCAATGTCCCGGTTTCGAGCGACGAAGTGGTGGTGGTCCCCGGTGGCAAGCCGATTATTTTCTTTACGATGCTGGCGCTCATTGATGCGGGAGATGAGGTTATCTATCCCAATCCCGGCTTCCCCATTTACGAGTCCATGATCAACTATTCACTCGGCAGAGCGATCCCGATTCCGCTGCGCGAAGAGCGCGATTTTTCGGTTGACGTTCAAGAACTGGCATCGCTGATCACCGACCGCACCAAGCTGATCATCCTGAACTCGCCGCACAATCCGACCGGAGGCGTGCTCACCAGGAAGGATATTTTGCAAATCGCCGAGGCCATTGGCGACCGCAACATCATGGTTCTGTCGGACGAGATCTACAGCCGCCTCATCTTTCCTGATGAAGGGCAGGAAGTCGAAGACTTCTCCATCATGAGCGTGCCCGGCTTCAAGGAGCGGACGATTCTCCTCGACGGCTTTTCCAAGACCTACGCCATGACCGGATGGCGCATGGGCTACGGCGTAATGCGTCCCGATCTCGCCGTGCAAATCGCGCGGCTAAATACGAATTCAATTTCCTGTACTGCGAGCTTTACGCAAGTGGCTGGAATCGAGGCGCTGCGGGGCGACCAGTCCTCGGTTGACAAGATGAATGCCGAGTTCAAACACCGCCGCGATGTCTTCGTCGCCGGCCTGAATAAGATCAGAGGCTTCTCCTGCCGCGTGCCCAAAGGCGCGTTCTACACTTTCCCCAACATTACGAAGACGGGCTGGTCGTCAAAGAAGCTAGCCGACGCGCTGCTCGAGCAAGCCGGCGTAGCGTGCCTCTCGGGCACGGCGTTTGGCGAACACGGGGAGGGGTATCTCCGCTTCAGCGTCGCCAACTCGCTGGAGAACCTAAAGACGGCGCTGGCTCGAATTGAAGACTGGGTCGGGACGAATCTGCGCTAACCTAAGTACCTATGTGGGAGGTCTTTTGCTCCGCTCGGACGGGGCCCTTCGGCTCCGCTCAGGGCAAGCTTCGCCCAGTAACCACGCGAACCTACTGCTTTCATCTCCTGTTGACAACCCGCCGCCCCGACTTGGTGTAAACTTCTGCCGCTATGGCAAACATCGATAAGCATCCCGCCGGCTCCTTCTGCTGGATTGAACTGCACACCACCGACCAGAACGCCGCCAAGAGTTTTTACAACTCGCTGTTTGGCTGGCAAGCTCAGGACATGCCGATGGGGCCGGACGAGTTCTACACCTTCTTCAATCTTGGCGACCGCAGTGCCGCCGCCGGATGCACGCTGCGCCCGGACGAGCGTTCGATGGGTGTTCCGCCGCACTGGATGATTTACATCACCGTGGACAATACCGACGCAGCCGTCGCCAAAGCGCAGCAACTGGGCGGCACGGTTCTCGCTCCCGGGTTCGACGTTATGGACGCGGGCCGCATGGCAGTCGTGCAGGATCCGACGGGCGCGGTTTTCTGCGTCTGGCAACCTAACAAGAGCCACGGCATCGGAGTCGCCCACGTCCACGGCACGCTCTGCTGGGCCGACCTGAGCACGGCCGATCCAAAACGCGCCTCCGATTTTTACTCGGGCCTTTTCGGATGGCAGTTGATTACCGACCCCAAAGACCCGTCCGGCTATCTGCACATCAAGAACGGAGAGCACCACATCGGAGGCATTCCCCCAGCAGCCCATCGCCAGCCCGGAGTGCCGCCGCATTGGATGGCCTACTTCCTGGTGGATGATGTGGATGCCACCGCGAACAAGGCTAAAGAGATGGGTGCGAAGCTGCATCTTCCGCCAATGAGCATGGAGGGAGTCGGCCGCATGTCGGTGATCGCCGACCCGCAAGGCGCGGTGTTCGCGATCTTTAAATCGGCGCGCTGAGGCGGTGATCCGAACCTGTGCTTAAATTCGCGGAGTCATCCTGAGCGAAGCGAAGGATCTATGCATTCTGGCGCGTCGAGAAGATACAGAGTCCTTCGCTTCGCTCAGGATGACCATCCATACGGGAACACCGTCATTGCATCACGCCCCCCTGTGACTCCGCTCACTGAACCCCCAGACATCTCCGGCTACCCTCATCCTGTAAGCCTATGCGCCGTTTTCCGCCCTGCCCAGATTGTCGTCCGAATTTCGTTCCAACGTCTGGCGTAAGCGAAGGAGCCACCTCATGTCTATTCTGAATTCGACCACCGGCGAAGTTCTGCGTTCCTACACGATTGACGAACTGAAGGAGCAAGCCAATTTGATGCGCGGGTACGATCTGGCCGTCCTCTGCGCAGCCACTTCCGGGCACGCCGGCGGCACGCTCTCCATCATGGACATCGCCGCCGCGCTCTACCTTCGCGTCGCCAACCACGATCCTCAGAATCCCAACTGGGCGGACCGGGATCGCGTCGTCTGGTCGACCGGGCACAAAGCCCCCAGCCTTTATCTTGGTTTAGCCTTTGCCGGCTTCTGCCCGAAAGAAGACGTCGCGCTCCTGCGCAAACTCTATTCGCCGTATCAAGGACATCCGCACTGGCTCAAACTGCCGGGCGTTGAAGTATCTACCGGGTCGCTGGGCCAGGGTTTGAGCATCGCCGTAGGCATCGCGCTCGCCGCCAGGCTGGACCAGAAAAATCACCACACCTTCTGCATCATGGGAGACGGCGAGCAACAGGAAGGCCAGATCTGGGAAGCCGCCATGGAAGCGGGCCACTTCAAGCTCGATAATCTCATCGGCATCGTCGATCGCAACCGCCTGCAGATCGACGGCTGGGTGAAAGACGTAATGAACGTCGAGCCGCTGGAAGAAAAATATCGCAGCTTCGGATGGGACGTCCTCACCATCGACGGTCACGACATGAAGCAGGTCGTCGAAGCGCTGGAAGGGGCCAAGGCCAAAACCGGATCTGGCAAACCGACCGTAATCATCGCCAACACTGTCAAAGGCAAAGGCGTCAGCTTCATGGAAGACGTTGCCGGATGGCACGGCAAGGTCCCCAACCTCGAAGAGTTAAACAACGGCTTGAAGGAGCTAGGTCTCGAAGACCAGATTCCTGTTGAGCAACTCTTCGCTCACGCGCGGCAATATCAAGCCGAAGTCGAGCGCAAGCTCGACGCCAAGATGCCCAAGTTCCACCGCAACTACTGGTGGAACGCCACCGAGAACATGAAGGTTCAGATGAAGCCTACTCGCCTGGGCTTCGGGCAGTCGCTCGCCGCCAATGGAGATGATCCGCGCGTGGTCTGTTTCGGCCTGGATATTTCGGGCTCCATCACCATCAGCGAATTCTATGCCGGTAAGCCCGAGCGCAAGGCGCGCTGGATCAGCATGGGCATCGCCGAGCAATCCGCGACCTCGGCTGCCGCAGGGCTCGCCAAAGAAGGGAAGCTCCCCGTCTTTGGCACCTACGCCACGTTTGCCGCCGCCCGCAATCTCGACCAGATCCGCACTTCGATCTGCTACGGCAACTTCAACGTCCTGATTGCTGGAGCCCATGGCGGCGTCAGCGTCGGTCCCGACGGCGCAACCCACCAGGCGCTGGAAGATCTGTTCGCCATGTGCGGACTGCCCAACATGAACGTGGTCGTCCCCTGCGATATCGTCGAGACCCGCAAAGCCACCGACTACCTGCTGCTCAAGCATGTCGGCCCGAAGTACATCCGCTTCGCGCGCGAAGCCACGCCGATCGTCACCGACGAAACAACGCCCTTCGTCTTCGGCAAAGCAAATGTCATTCGTCTCCGTAAAGAGGCCGCGAATTTCATCGAGGCGTTTGAAACGAAATTGGAATCCGACTACCGCGACGAGTGCGAAGACCTCACCATCGCGGCCTGCGGTCCCATGGTGCCTGAAGCCATGCGCGCCGCCTGGATCCTGAAGCAGGATTTCGGCTACGAGAGCCGCGTTCTCAACTTGCACACGCTGAAGCCGCTCGACACCGAAGCTATCGTGCGCGCCGCCCGCGATACCAGCGTGGTCCTGACCGCCGAAGAGCACCAGATCGGCGCGCTGGCGTGGCCAGTGGCGAGCGCCATCACGCAGTCGCCTGAACTCTACGGCATTCCCGTCATCACCGGCGCCATCGGTGTCAAAGACCGCTTCGGAGACTCGGGCGCTCCCTGGGAGCTAATCAAGGAATTCGAAGTGTCGGCTGAGCACATTGCGGCAAAGGCGGTGGAACTGATCGGGGTGAAGAGGTCGCGATCGGGAGAGCCGGTGGCCGAGGTGCATCTGGTGGGAACGAAGTAGTCAGAGATAAAGTTGTCGAAGACGACAACAATGATGTATACTATACATCATGCGAAGGACGCAGCTTTATCTCGACGACGATCTCTGGAACGCCCTCCACGCGAAGGCCCGGCGCGAAGGAACGACGATCTCCGATTTGGTGCGGCAGGCTGCACGCGAGCGCTATCTTGGTAATTTGGATGAGCGGCGCAAGGCCATGGAAGGCCTCATAGGGATCTGGAAAGATCGCACCGACCTACCCGACTCCACGGAGGAATACGTGCGCAGCTTGCGACGTGATACTCGGCTTGAGAGACTGGAGAAGCGGTGACCGTTCTGGTCGATTCCGACATCGTCATCGAAGTTTGTCGCGAGCGAAATAACGGGATCCTTTCGCGGTGGCGGGAACTCGGCGAGTCCGGTCGCGCAATCATGTACTCGCCGGTAACCGCGGCCGAACTCTGGACTGAGGTGCGGCCACGCGAGCAGGAAACCCTGACGGAATTCTTTCGCTCTCTTCTTTGCGTCCCGATCGACTATGAGACGGGGCGGCAAGCCGGCGATTACCTCCGGCAATATCGGAAGAGTCACGGCGTGCAGATCACTGACGCTCTGATTGCCGCGGCCGCGGTGTTGAATCGCGCCGAACTCTGGACGCGCAATCGCAAGCACTATCCAATGAAAGACTTGTCATTTTATTGAACATCGTCCCATTCTGAACGGGCGGGCTGCAGATTATTGCAACTCAACCGTTTGCCTGACAGACTGCACGGATGATAAAACCGCCACGAGGCCTCCACTCGTGAAAAAGTTCGCCGTCATCTTCCTCATCGCTCTTTCGTCGCTGGTTGTCGTCTTCGTGGTTGCACGCGCCGCCGACCGCTCGCGCCGCATCAATCTTCCGACCAGCAAGAGCCTGACGCTCCCCGTCCCCGGATATGTGGCCCGCACCAACAGCTTTCCCGCCACCATCGCGCTCAGTCCCGACGGCCGTTATGCTGCGCTGCTGAATCAGGGCTACGGCACGCAGGAATCCGGCGCGTGCCAGTCGATCGCCATCCTCGATCTGAGCAACAATCAGCTGCACGATTTTCCCGACGACCGGCTCAGCGACGAGTATTCCACGCACCAGAGTTATTTCATCGGGCTCGCGTTCTCGACCGACGGCAAGCATCTTTATGCCTCGATGGGCTCAATCACCGATCCTACCGGAGAAAAGCCCGGCGACACGGGCAACGGCATCGCGGTGTACAAGTTTGCGGACGGACGGGTCGCTGCCGAGCGCTTCCTCAAGATCGCGCCTCAGCCAATTGCCGAAGGGAAAGAAGTTGCATTTGGATTGCGCAAGACTCCCGCCGGAACCGCATTGCCGTATCCGGCTGGACTGGCCGTTTTGCCAGGTCCCAGGGGTGACCGGCTGCTTATTGCCAATAATCTTTCTGACAATGTGGTGCTGCTAGACGTCGTGTCTGGGAAAATCGAAAAGTCGTTCGACCTGAGCCGCAGCCGCTATATTCCGAGCGCGTACCCCTACACGGTAATCGCTAACAAAGCCGGAACGAAGGCATGGGTGAGCTTGTCGAATACCTCATCGACGGCAGAATTGAATCTCGAGACGGGCCAGGTCGCGCGCTGGATAGAATTGCTTAAAGACGGGGCCGATGTTAGTCCGGGTTCGCATCCCACTGCGATGTCGCTAAGTCCGAATGAGGACAGACTATACGTTGCTTTGGGTAATGCTGATGCGGTAGTCGCTATTGGTTTGAGGGAAAGTGGTAAGGAGAACATTGATCTAAGAGGGTCTGATTTAACCAACAGCGCAGCCTTCACGATCTACCGGGTCAATCTCGCCGATTATTATGGTGCCTCAGCCTTTTCAGTCCATGAACCTGGTTCTGTCCCACAAGCCATCGCACTCTCTCTCGACGGCAAGCGCTTGTTCGTGGCCGCTGCGTCGATAGACGCCGTCGCGGTTTTCACTGTTTCAAAGGATTCTTACGTGGGTCAGGTTCAACACGTCAAAGCATCCGGCTTCATTCCAACCGAGTGGTATCCCAGCGCCCTCGCCATTGCAGGCAATGACCTGCTTATCGCCACCGCCAAAGGAGAAAGCAGCGGTCCTAACAACATGCAAGGAACGCTGAAAGGCGAGCGCAAAAGAAAAGAGCATCCCTATATTCCGACCCTGATCGGCGGCTCTATTGCGCGCATCGGCCTCGACGACGTCAATAGAAATCTTTTCGTCTATGGTCGCCAAGTTGAAGAAGACAACCTCCTGGACGCCGACGCGGGCAGTTTCACGTTTGCCGGCGGAACGAACCCCATCCGCCACGTGATCTACATACTCAAGGAAAATCGCACCTACGATCAGATTCTCGGCGATCTGCCCGCAGGCGATGGCGATCCGTCGCTCACCATGTACGGCAAAAACATCACTCCGAACGAGCACAAACTCGCCTTGCAGTTCGGAGTACTCGACAACTTCTACGACAGCGGAGAAGTTTCCGGCGACGGCCATCTCTGGTCCACCGCCTCCACCACCAGCGACTACAACGAGAAGTCCTGGCCCATCGCCTATCGCAGCAAAGAGCGCACCTACGACTTCGGCGGCAGCGTAGCCGAAGAATTTCCGCTGGAGCAGGGAATCCCTGACGTCGATGATCCCGGTACCGGCTTCCTCTGGGACAACCTCGCCCGCCGCGGCCTAACTTACCGCATTTACGGCGAATTCATCGCAGCGGTATGGTGCAAGAGCGAAAGAGCGAAGACGCCGATGGAAGGAACGCCGTCCGCGAGTTCGGCAACATGTCCGGTTTCCGAAATCAAGAAAGGCGATCCCTTGCCGACAAACGTAGGCAATCCGCGGGGCGGGCCGAGTCCGTGGCCTTGGGCGATTCCGCAGATGAAGCGCATGCGTCCCACCAAAGCTGCCCTGCGCGATCATTACGATCCGCAATTTCCCGACTTCAATACCGACTATCCCGACCAACTTCGCGCCGACGAATTCCTGCGCGAATTTGACGAGTTCGTGAAGGCCAAGGGAAGCGCCAAAGAGCTTCCGCAGTTCACGCTGGTTTACTTGCCCGACGATCACACGGGAGGCACGCGTCCCGGCAAGCCGACTCCGCAGGCGTCGGTTGCCGACAACGACCTCGCTCTGGGCCGGGTGGTCGATACCGTTTCCCATAGCCCGTACTGGGATGACACGGCCATCTTCGTGCTCGAAGACGACGCGCAAGACGGCGCCGACCACGTTGACGCCCATCGCTCGATCGCCTTCATCATTAGTAAATATGCGCCGCGCGCGCCGCAACCGTTTGTCGATCATCACTTCTATACGACGGTTAGTGCCATTCATACGATGGAAGCGCTGCTTGGACTTCCTCCGATGAATCTGTTCGACGCGCACGCGCCGCTGATGGCTCCGCTTCTGGCAGGTCCCGGAACGCAGCCACCTTACCAGGCTGACGACAGGAATCTGCGCAATGGGCTCATTTATGCCATGAACGAAAAGAAAGCCGCGGGAGCCAAGGAATCGTCGCTGATGAATTTCTCCCGGCCCGATGCTGCCGACACTAAAACCCTGAACGCCATTCTGTGGCGTAACGCGAAGGGCGACGCGCCGATGCCGGTTACAAGCCATTCACATTCCGAACCCTGATGCTGATTTAGAATGCCTGCGTGGGTTCTCCCATCCAGTGCATCAACCTGCGCAAGACCTACGACGGCAAAGTCGAAGCCGTCCGCGGCATCAGCCTGCAAATTGAGGCGGGGCAATGCTTCGGGCTGCTCGGCCCGAACGGAGCAGGGAAGACCACGACCATCGAGATTCTCGAAGGCCTGCTCGCACCTACGTCCGGCGAAGTCCGCATCTTCGGCCACACGTGGGATGACAACCCGCGCCAGTTGCGGGAGTGGATCGGCATCTCGCTGCAGGAAACGCGCTTATCGGAAAAACTCAACGTCCGCGAGACCATCGAACTATTCGCCAGCTTTTACAGCGATCCGCGTCGGGCCGACGAAGTTCTCGAAGACCTCGAACTCACCGAGAAAGCCGACAGCTGGGTCGGGAAACTTTCCGGCGGCCAGAAACAACGGCTCGCCGTTGCCACTGCTCTGGTCGGCAATCCGCGCATTCTCTTCCTCGACGAGCCTACTACTGGACTCGATCCCCAAAGTCGGCGACAGCTCTGGGACATTGTCCGCAGCTTTCAGAAGAAGGGCGGGACAGTTTTGCTGACTACTCACTATATGGACGAGGCCGAACGGCTCTGCGACCGGCTGGCCATTGTCGATCACGGCGTGATTATCGCCGAGGGCACACCTTCCGACCTGATCGACCGGCTTGGCGGTCATCATGTGGTCGAGTTCCAGATTGATGACCATGGCAAAGACAAGGGAAACGGCCGCGAACCCGATGTTGACCGCTGGCGAGCATTGCCGAGCGTCGAATCGGTGCGCTGTGAGGAAGACCACGAGGAAAACATGGTCTGCCTCAACGTGCGCGAACCGCATCTCACCATCCCTGCGCTGCTCGCGGCGATCAATCAGCAAGGTCATCGACTCGAGCACCTGAGCACGCGCCAGGCCAGCCTGGAAGATGTGTTCGTGCAACTCACCGGACGTCACCTGCGAGAAGACTGAATGGCAACCACAGAAACCAACGCTCCCAAACTCGACACCGATCAAGAGCAGCGGCCTGCGCGCGTCGCGCGTGACGGAGCTCGCCGCAACGGGCGCTGGTCGGGATACCGCCACCTGCTCTGGGCGCGCATACTCGAACTCAAGCGCGAGCCGGAAGTCGTGTTCTGGGTTTTCGTCTTTCCCTTGCTGCTGGCGGCTGGATTGGGCATCGCCTTTCGCAACAAGCCTGCGGATATGACGTCGGTTGTCATCATCGATGGCGCGGGCGCGCAGAAAACGCTGGCTATGCTGCAGAGTTCGGATAAGACTTCGTCCGGGCAGTCTGCGATCCGAGCTACCATTCTCGATCATGACGCTGCGCTCAAGGGTTTCCACTTCGGCAAGTATGATCTGGCAATCGAGGCGAATCCTGACGGCAGTTACATTTACTACTACGACCCGGCGCGTCCGGAGAGCGTGCTTTCGCGCGCTGAGATTGATGCTGCGCTGCAAGCGGCCGCTGGACGCAAGGATGCGATTGCTACTTCGTCGCAATCCTCCAGCGAACCGGGCTCGCGCTACATCGACTTCCTCATTCCGGGATTGCTTGGCATGAACCTGATGAACTCGGGCATGTGGGGCGTTGGGTTCGCTCTGGTCGAAATGCGCCAGCGCAAATTGCTGAAGCGCTTCGTCGCCACGCCCATGCGCCGCAGCGATTTCCTTCTGGCTCTGACGAGCAGCCGACTCGTCCTGATGGTGATTGAAGTCGGACTGCTCTTGGGGTTTGGCGTGCTCGTCTTTCACATGCGCGTGCAGGGATCTGTTCTGTCGGTCATCCTGCTGGGATCGCTGGGAGCGATCGCCTTTGGCGGCGTTGGCCTGCTGACTGCTTGCCGCGCGCAGAAGATCGAAAGCGTTTCCGGACTTATTAACCTGGTCATGATGCCGATGTGGATTTTC
>Ga0209698_10002130_pt1 | contig 22630 bp, 14 predicted proteins | sample LitLauG_LLR_2012_FD_187203 | JGI IMG/M metagenome (GOLD analysis project Ga0209698, IMG submission 187203) | Freshwater sediment microbial communities from Pennsylvania, USA - Little Laurel Run_MetaG_LLR_2012 (SPAdes) (version 2) | ecosystem: Environmental > Aquatic > Freshwater > Creek >... | reverse complement strand
TACACGATCAAGCCTTTGCCGCCGAAGAATCCGCCGACAATGTCTTTGTCGGCTAGCCCGACGAACCTGGTTACCGGTGGAAACGTAAATCTGTCGGCTAACTGCACCAGCCCCGACGGCGTTCCCGTTTCAGTTGCGAACTGGACTTCCAGCGCTGGAACGGTTTCCGGCAGCGGCAGCTCCGCCACTCTCAACACGGCTGGAGTGCCCGCCGGCCCGGTGACGCTGAACGCGACCTGTACCGACTCCCGCGGTCTGACGGCGCAGGCGTCCACCCAAGTCACGCTGGAAAACCCTCCGCCACCGCCGGTGGATAAGGCACTGGAAGCGAAGCTCTCCCTGCACAGCGTCTACTTCCCGACGGCGATGCCGCCTGTGAAGGATCCCGGCGCAGGTCTGATCGCCAGCCAGCAGAGAACTCTGACCGAGCTTGCGGCGGACTTCCAGAACTACATCCAGGCCAAACCAGACGCACATCTGATTCTGGAAGGACACGCGGACCCGCGTGGCTCCGTCCAGTACAACCAGGCGCTTTCTGAGCGTCGCGTGAACCGCGTGAAGAACTTCCTCATCGAACACGGTGTGAACGCGAACGCGATCGAAACCAAGGCTCTGGGCGATCAGCACAACTTGACTGCCGCAGAAGTGAAATCTTCGGTCGAGGCCGATACGCAGTTGACCAAGGAAGAAAAGGCGAGAACTCTCCGGAACATGCAGACGATCATCCTGGCGAGCAACCGCCGGGTTGACGTCCGACTAAGCACCACCGGAGAAGTTTCCACTCGCCAATTCCCGTTCAACGCAGAAGATGCCCTGACCCTGATTGGCGGCAGAACGCCGGTCAAGACTGCGGCGCCAGCGAAGAAGAAGGCGGCTCCGAAGAAGCAGAGGTAACGGAGCAGGACTCAAAGTCGGCAACAACGTTTCGCGGAGAGCGGATATCGTTCTCCGCGATTTTTTTCGCGCCCAAGTTGCATTCCCACCCGCGTCCTGCGTGTAACCACCCGTCTACCTGTGGAAAAATCTACCCGATCCCCCGAAAGTGCCATCGCCAACGTGTTGATTTGATGAGACCGTGTCTGGTATTCGGGTTGCCACTGACTGGCCGAGGAAGTGCGAACGAGGATCCGTGTGATGAGCATGCTTCCCAGATCCCGAGGTGGCGTAATTTTGGCCTTGCTGCTTTCCCTTTGCTGGGCGGGATGCGCTCGTCCAGGGGGCAATCAGGGTACAGCTGATGCCGGGCAGCATCAGGTACCGTTTCGTGAGGGGAGCCAGAGCGAGTCCACAGACCTCAGCCGCAGCGGCTCCTCCCCTGCTGCGGAAATGGGCTCATACACGGAAACGGGCGTTCCATTCCACGATCGCCAGAGTCTGCCGACCGGGACGTTGCTTACGGTCCGGCTGCAAGACCAAATCTCCTCAGACAGTTCCGGGGCTTCCAGCACCTTCGCTGCGATCGTCGACGAACCGGTTATCGTCGAAGGAGAGACGCTGATTCCTCGCGGCGCTAGCGTCACCGGCCGGGTCGAGTCGGCGCGTTCTTCTACGGTGAATCCCAATCAAGGCTATCTGCGCCTGAGCCTTGATGTAGTTGATATTGCAGGGCGAGACCTGCCCATCCGGACGTCCAGCCTTTTCGCTCGCGGAAGGATCGGTCAGCCCCAAGCCCGAAACACTTCCGTCGTGGTCGACCTTGAGCAGGGGCGCAGGCTTACCTTCCGACTCACCGAGCCTCTCGATGTGGCCACCAAAGCCGCAAACCCCGGTCGTTGACACCCTGTAGTACCTCCCGCCCAAAGATTTCCACAGAAAATTTTCCCGTTTTAGTGACGCATGTCCTAATCAGGCAACGATCGCGTTCTCTATAGTAAGCCGAAATGGGAGTCGGACCGGAGGCCAGACCGGCGGTCTGTTCCCATTTTGGGAAAACTAAGGTCGCAAGCGCCGGGTGCGAAGGTTTCTTCCGGGAATGAACCCGCGCAAAGTAGGGATATGAGCGCCGCCGCTGAGTTCTCGTGGACGCCGGACGATTCCACAACGGAATTGCGTTCGTGTTTTGAGAACGCACCGGTTGGTCTGGCGCAATGCCACCTCCAAGGTGACATTACGGCACTGAATCCCGCCTTGGAACAGATGCTCGGCGACCATCCCCCGACGGGCCGCTCGCTTTCACTTGGCGATTTAATTGACCCGGAGGACAAGCCCGCCGGCGAACGATTGATGCAGGAGATGTTCGAGGGGAGACGCGACAGCTTTCAACTCGACTCCAAGAGTTTTGCCGTCAAAGGCAAAGCCATGAGATGGACGGCGTGGCGCGTTTCCGGCGCAGATGGCAAAACGGACTATGCGCTGGCCCTGGCCCAGGAAGTTCAGGAGAATCCAGAGGCTGAGCGTCGTCTCCGCCAAGCCCAGAGACTGGAAACCGTGGGCCGGTTGGCAGGCGGCGTGGCTCACGACTTCAACAATCTTCTGACCGGCGTGCTGCTGTATTGCGACCTTTTGGTGGCTGGATTGGAGCCGGGACATCGAGCCTGCAAGTACGCGGAAGAGATCCGAAGCGCCGCCTTGCAGGCAACCGGCCTGGTGCGGCAGTTGCTAGCCGTGTCTCGCCCGACCAATTCCGAACCTCGCCTGCTTTCGCTCAACGAGATCGCGGAGGGCATGCGCAGCCTGCTGGTAAGGCTCATCGGCGAAAACATTCAGCTGAACTTTCGCCTCGACCCCAACTTGGGCTTGATCAAGATGGATCACACCCAGGCCCAGCAGATTCTGCTGAATTTGGTGCTGAACGCTCGCGACGCTATGCCCGGTGGCGGCCAGATCAGCGTCGACACCAGTAACTGCCAGGTACAGATTCTGACCGAGCCCGGGTCCGACCCCAGTTGCCTCCCGTACCTTCCTTGCGCTCTGTTCGTCGTGGGGGATAACGGCAGCGGCATGGATGCCGCCACCCAAGCTCACCTGTTTGAAGCTTTCTTTACCACCAAAAGCGGCAAGGGCACAGGCCTTGGATTAGCCACAGTGCACGACATTGTGACCAGCAACGGCGGGCTGATTCACGTCGAGACGGCGCCCGCTTGCGGTACCCGAGTCAGGGTGCTGTTGCCGCTGGTTCCCCAAGACACTCCGAATTCCCAGTCCGGAAACGAAACACCCGCGGAAAGGAAAGAGGGGTTACTCCTTCCGCTCATCGAAAAGGAATGAGTCTTATGACCTCAGCAGCGTTCAGTCCGATCGCCACGACCGCCCCGCAAATCGAAGCGGCAAATTTTCTTAACCTTCTCATCGTGGACGACGAAAGATCGATCCGCGAAGCCTGTCGCGAAGTCGCGCAGTCGCTGGGGTTCACGGCCTTTGTGGCCGACTCCGCCGAGCACGCTTACCGGCTTCTCGACGCCCAGACCTTCGACGCCGTGCTGCTCGATTTGCGCCTCCCCGGCGCCGGAGGTCTGGAGGCCCTGCGCCGCATCAAGGAGCGCCGTCCGGAAGCCATCGTCATCGTAGTGACCGGATACGGCACCGTGCAGTCGGCGGTCCAGGCCATGAAGAACGGTGCGTACGACTATGTAACCAAGCCCTTCAGCGTCGACGAACTGAAGCTTTTGTTGGAGCGCGTCGCCAACCACTTGAAGCTCAAGTCGGAGAATCGCCTGCTGCGGGAGAAAGTGAAATCCAAGCAGGGATTCGGCGGCATCGTCGGCCGCGCTCCCGAGATGGAGAAGCTCTACCGCATCATCGCCAAGGCGGCAAACAGCGTTCATCCGGTCCTGATCCTCGGCGAAAGCGGCACCGGCAAGGAAATGGTCGCGCGATCCATCCACTACTCCGGCCCCTTCCGCGATAAACCTTTCATTCCGGTCGACTGTGGCTCGCTGGTGCCCACGCTGATCGAGAGCGAATTGTTCGGATACGTGAAAGGCGCATTTACCGGAGCCAACCAGTCCAAAGACGGGCTAATGGCCATGGCTGAGGGAGGAACCGTTTTTCTCGATGAGGTGGGTGAGCTTCCGGTCGATCTGCAGGCAAAAATGCTGCGGGCGATTCAGGAAAAAGAGATTCGGCCGGTGGGCAGCACGCGGCGAGTACCGATCAACGTGCGCATTCTCGCCGCTACCAACCGCGATCTGGAACAGGCCGTGATGCAAGGCACGTTCCGCCGCGACCTTTATTTTCGCCTTAATGTGCTCAGCCTGCGTATTCCGGCGCTGCGCGAACGACGCCAGGATATTCCTCTGCTGATTGCGCATTTCATCGAGCGCATGGTGCGGACCTCCGGGCAGGAAAAAGTGCTTAGTGACGACGCCCTCAAGGCCCTGCTGGCCTACGACTGGCCGGGCAACGTTCGTGAACTGGAAAACTGCCTGGAGCGCACTTACGCCTTTACCAGCGGTCCGCTGATTCACACCACCGATCTGCCGCGCGAGATCGCGAAGGTGCCGGGCCCCGAGCCGAGCAATGGTAACGGGCATGGCGATGGCAGACTGAAAATCATTCCCATGGCCGAACTGGAAAAGCAGACCATCCTGAGCACCATCGCGGAGCTGAATGGAGACAAACTTCAAGCCGCTCGACTGTTGGGCATCGGGAAAACAACTCTCTACCGCAAGCTCAAGGACTACGCCACGACGGAGGTCCAGCACTAACGGATATGAGTGTCTGGATATGACCGTCCGAATCTGAAATCGCTGGTGGGACTGGGGTTCCGCAACGGGACGCCGCGGTGCCGCCGAGCATCGCTAAGTGCCGTCTTTTTATCGACGCGCAATGCGGCATGGGACGTGCTTATACAGAAGGCATGATTCTACTCATCACAACTTCAGCACGCGGCCAAGAGTGCGCCGATTCCTTGCACGTCGCCACCGGCGAGGACACGCACTGGGCCCAAAACCTGCAGGAGGCCGCCACCCGCCTGCGCGAACAAACCTACACCGCCGTCGTGATCGACCAGTTCCTGGTCGAAACCGAACCCGAGGGAAGCGACCAGATGATCGAACATCTGGGCACGGCCTTTCCGGTCTACATCAACTTCGCTGTGACAGGAATGGAACGCCTGGTGCGGGAAGTGCGCTCCGCGCTGCACCGCCGAAAACGCGAAGAGACGGCCGCCCGCCGTGCGGTCGTAGAACAAATGCGCTACGAAATGCGCGAGACTCTTACCGCGCTGCTCTTGTCGTGCGAACTGGCCATGTCCGTACCTGACGTTCCCGTCCCGGCGGTCGAGCGTATTCGCTCCATCGACAACCTGGCGCGAGAACTGCGTCTCCGCCTGCAGGTGAACTGAGCGGCTAGAGTCGAAGTTGGAGCTTGCGCGTTTCCACCATCTGGTCGCGCTCGCTTCTAGGTCATGAATGGTTCGTGGAGTGGCACGGCTTTTAGCCGTGTCACTCAGACCCGCATTTGGTGTTGGGTTTTAGTGTGCGTGAGAACTGCAGTTTTGGGATGCGGTGGAACAGAGTTCCCCAATATCAAGCCGCGGAGCGGCGATATGTGAAAGCCCGGCACGGAAGAGTGTGGGTGAGAACTGATTTTTGAAACGCGGCGATTTGCGCCCCGGAGGGGCGGCTGACAATAGCCCAGCGCGTTCAGCGCCGGGAAAAGCGGGAAATCATCTCGCGTCCCGTAGGGACGCTTGAAGCTCTCACACACACTCGGAAGTGCCGGGGAAAGAGTGGGAAAAAAAGTGAGTTCCCGGAGGAGTCTGTGTCGTAGCTCGATCGAGTTCGAAAAAGTGGAATGCGCGACTCGATCCCAGCCGCGAAGCGGCAAAAGAATGCAGCCCATGGCGCGAGCCATGGGTCAGCAAGTGGGAAAAGAGCAAGCCCCGAAGGGGCGAAAGAAAGGTTACGACACGGACTCCGGAGGGACGGCACCGGTTCTCACGCACACTTTTTAGCTCCCAAGGGGCCCGCTCCTCAGGCCCTAAACCTCCTGTGTGACCAGTTCTAGTATTTTTGGCTTATTGTGCGCCGCCGCACCATCCGCTAACGTTTCGCTGCTCATTCGTTCTGTGGACTGGGGTCCCGGAAGATTCTAAATCGCATCTCGCGCACGGTTTGAACGTGCGTCGGCACACTCCTGTGTTTGCACGTCGAATCCGCGTGCAGCACGTCGGGGAATGATTTGCCTGGGGAAAATGAACACCATGACCACTCTCAGAAACCTGATCTGTACCGTGCTGACCATGCTCTTGGGCCTGAGCGCCGCCGCGCAGCAAATCACCGGCAGCATTCGCGGAACCGTTGTAGATCCTTCCGGCTTATCCGTCCAGGGTACGTCAGTAAGCGCCAGGCAAAGCGAAACCGGACTGACCCGTTCTGCGATGACAGATCGCTCCGGTGCCTATGTTCTGTTGGAGCTGCCAATCGGCCACTATCAACTGCAAGTTGAGGCCAAGGGTTTCCAGACATACGTCCAACAGGGCATCATTCTCGATGTAAACCAAACGGCAAACATTCGAGTCCGGCTCGCCGTAGGCACCGAGACTCAGAAGATCGAGGTACTGGCTGACGCTCAACTCATCCAAGCGACGGTGACCAGTCTGGGCAAGATGGTTTCCGAGCGCGAAGTTCTTGACTTACCCCTCGACGGCCGCAACTTTACTCAGCTTGGCCTGCTCCAGCCCGGGGTCGTGCCTGTTACACCCGGTCTAGCGGAAGCTGGAGGATCACTGCGCGCGGGGCAAGCCTACGCCGTGAATGGCCAGCGGCCCGAATCGAACAACTTCCTGATTGACGGAGCGAACAATTTCAACGGTGTAGACGGAGGCTTCGTCCTCAAGCCGCCCGTGGACTCCATCGCCGAGTTCAGAATTCTTACCCACAACGCCAACGCCGAGTTCGGCAACAGCCTGGGATCGACCACCAACATCATCACCCGCTCCGGTACAAACAGCGTCCACGGAGCGCTCTGGGAATTCTTGCGCAACGATGCTTTCGATGCCACCAACTATTTTGCCAGGAGCACCGAGCCGCTCAAGCAAAACCAATTCGGTGGAACATTCGGCGGTCCCCTCCGCAAAGACAAGACCTTCTTCTTCGGATACTATGAGGGCTTTCGCAATCGGCAAGGGGAAACGGATTCGTCCACGGTGCCCTCAGTGGCCGAACGGCAGGGTGATTTTTCGGCGCTTTGCACCGCTCAGGATGGAGGCTTCGTCGGCGGGTTTTGCCAGAACCCGAACCATCAACTTCTCAATGTCTTCCTTGGAACCGGTAAGGTGCCCAAATTTTATCCGAACAACCAGTTACCCCTGACGCCTCCTGACACGAATCCACTCTCTCTGTCGCTCTTGAACCTTTTTCCACTCCCCAACAGTGGAACCAATATTTTTACCTCGACGCAGGTCGTGCGACAGGACACGAATCAGTTCGGATTGCGGCTCGATCAGTATCTTGGAGCCTCGGACATCTTCAACTTCCGGTACGCCTTCAGCAATGGCACGCAGTTCAACCCGATACCCACATCGGGTGCGAGTGTGCCAGGCTTCCCCGTCGGACAAGAGCAGCGGGCGCAGAATTTCGTCGTGCAGGAGACCCACACTTTTTCTCCCGCCACCATCGGAGTCTTCCGCTTTTCATTCTTGCGGAACAAGTTCCTCTACGGCGAGCGTACCAATCACACCACGCCACTCAGCCTCGGTTTTCAATATCAACCGAGTCTGGGCTTGGCCATCGGCCCTCCCTTTATTCAGGTGAATGGCTACACCACTGTCGGCGATCCGATTACAGGGCCGCGCGACACTTACGAAAACGCTTATGACTATTCCGGCTCGTTGAGCTGGGTGCACGGGCGACACGAACTGAAGTTCGGGGGCGGTTTCGAGCACCTGCACGTCAACGTACTGCAAGGTATTGCTACCAATGGCTTCTTCGTTTTTGTGCCCTTTCCGGTGGTGCCCGATGCGTTCGCGACCTTCCTCTTTGGCCAGCCGATTTTCTTTCTTCAGGGTCGCGGTGATTTTTCCCGCGGCATCAACGGCAAGTCATTCGACGCATATGTGCAGGACAGTTACAAAGTCTCGCCGCGCCTGACCGTAAATTTCGGCTTGCGATACGAAATGCCGTCTCCGTACACAGAAATTCACAACCGCCAGACTCTATTTGTTCCCGGACGGCAGTCCAAAGTCATGCCCAACGCACCTGCGGACCTGCTTTATCCCGGCGATCCGGGCGTTCCGGGAGGTCTGATCCCGACGTTTCGGAAAGGCTTCGCGCCTCGCGTCGGCATTGCCTGGGACCCGGCCGGAAGCTCGAAGTGGCTGGTCACCTCCGCCTATGGACTATTCTATGAGCCGTACTACACCGGACAGGGTGGACCGCTGCAATCGCCGATCAGCGCCCCTCCGTACTTACAGACCGCTCAGATCAGCGTCCCCAACTTCAGCGATCCGTTCAACGGCAACCCTCCGCCGCCCGGTTCGTTCGCCACTCCGCTGACCAACTTGACGCTCACGCCCAACCTGCCCCTGCCTTACTCGCAGGATTGGGACCTGAACATCCAAAGGTCTCTCGGTTCCGATCTCCTGCTGGAGGTCGGGTATGTGGGAACCAAGGGCACCAAGCTGCCGCGCTTCATTGAAGGCAATCCCGCCATCTACATTCCGGGCGTCGATAGCAAAGGCAACCCGATATCCACCTCCGGCAATGCGGACCAGCGGCGGCTCTATTCCGGCTGCACGCTGGCCGACTCGCCGAGTAGCTGCATTTACTCCTCTACCGGCCTGATCGCCGGCATCGCCAATTCTTCCTACAACGCCCTGGAGACCAGCCTGAAGAAACGCTTCAGTCATGGCATCTCTTTCCTGGCCTCCTACACGTACTCGAAGTCCATCGATGATGCGTCTTCGTTCAACATGACCGGTTCGGCGTCGAAACCAGTCGCCGGCGAAAACGATCTGGCGCAGAATCCCTTCAACCTCGCCGCCGAACGTGGCCGCTCCTTGTTCGATGCCCGTAACCGATTTGTGCTGAGCTACCAGTGGAGCCTCCCCTTCTGGAGACAGCCTCACGGCTGGTATCAACATGCGCTCGGCGGATGGCAGCTTAACGGCATCACCACTGTCATGAGCGGAACTCCGTTCACCGTCTTTGATTCCAACGATGTTTCGCTGCAGGGTGGAGCACCGGAAATCACAGGCTTCTCTGCCAATCGGCCAAACCTGGTTGCGGGACAGAATCCGAACCCAGGACCGCGCACCACCAGCGCCTGGCTCAACGCCAGCGCATTCGCACGCATTACCGAAAACCCACTTTCTCCCGTGCAGCAATTCGGCACCGCCGGCCGCAATATCGCGCAAGGACCCGGCTATGCCAACTGGGACTTCTCCGCCTTCAAAACCGTTCCCGTGACCGAGGGCAAAGAGTTTCAGTTTCGCGCTGAGTTTTTCAATGTCCTGAACCACACGAATTTCCGTCTCCCCGACAGCGACATCAGTTCGCCAACCTTCAACCAGATTCTCGCGGCGCAACCCCCACGTCTGATTCAGTTGGCCCTGAAGTTCAACTTCTAAAGGGGGAGACGTCGAAAACACGTGGGGACAGCCGCCTCGGCTGTCCAAGCTAGCGCGAAGCCGTCGGTCGTCGGCGGGTTGCTCAAGTCAAGCGGGCGAATCTTCGATTCGAGTCGGGAAAGTCCACGCCCGTCACAAGCCAGGCAAAGACGCCGCATGCGGATGCAACGGCGATAGAGGAAGCATGCGGCCCTGGCCGAGCGGTCAAAGGAGCGGTTGTGATTATCGTGATGAACGCACCGACGGCCACGCTCGCGATGCCGATCCACTGGTAAAGCCGCAGACCCGCCATGCGGGGCGTTTGCGGCTCGCCGCGATAAGCTTCCTCCACAAATCTTCCCAGGCCGGAAAGTATCAGGTACACTCCGCCCACCATGGTGGTCGTCGTGTGCGCCAAGTAGAGTCTGCTCACCGCGAGCGCGACTAACACATTCCAAAGCAGCGAATACATCGGAGTGGCGTGAATCGGGACACCCCGCAACGAAGCAATCCGGCAGACCCGGGACTGAGGATGGACATAATGTATACCTACGCTTTCGTCCGCCGGGCGTCCATGACAACAACCCTGTACCAGGCATCGTAGCCGTCCGATCCCTTGAATCCACGGAGCGGCCACGACCAACGCGCTCAGCACCGCCCAAACACTCGTGCCGGACAGGCGTGCGGCTGCAATTCCGCCCAGTGCGGTCCCGATCATTCCACCGTAGAAACCCAGGGGGCGCAACAGAGCCGGGGAACCTTCGATCCATTGCGCCCACAGCGCAGCCCCAACGGTTCCGCCGGCGAAGATCGAGATCGGGATCGCGCTCTTGCCCGGCCCGAGCAGCGTGTCGAGAATCAGAATGCCCAGAAATACGCCTGCAGCGGCATAGGCGCCGTGGTTAATGATGCGCACCGGACCGATTCGCCATTCGTGCCAGGAGTTCGCGACGGTCTCGGAGGAATTGCGCAGGAACGACCAAACCTTATCCATCCGTGCGACCACCCAGACGACGACCAAGCCAGCCAGCACGTCCACCAAGGCATGCATTCCAGTCGTCAGGCAGCTTGCTGAAGCCAGAAATGCCCACACCGTGCCGAGCCACTTGTGCCGTTGTTTCCTCCCAAGCGCCCCCGCCGCCAGAAACGCCCAGATGACGTGGTAGGAAGGGAAAGCGGCGGCGGCGCTGTCGTGCGAGCGATCGAAGTTCAGCAACCAGCCGAAGGTTCCGCTCGAAACAAAGGGCCGCGGCGGCGCGATCAGCGGCACCACAAGGTATAGCGGGAATACGAGGACTATGGAGAACAGTCCACCCCTCGAGAACCGGTAAAGATCACGCCGTGTTCGCACCAGCAGCGGGACCAGCAGCACGACGATGTAGACGCTCCCGTACAAGATCTCCGTCCAGGGCAAGACTGGCAGCCGATGCTCGAACGCAAGGTAGGCAGCCTTCGCGTCTGCCGGTATTCCGAGCGCAACGACCGCTTCGTAGAGGAAGAACCACGGCAGCAGCACCGTCAGATAACAACGAAAGCGCTCGACAACGGTAGGCGGAGTTTCGTCGCTGGACGGAAGCAGCCGCTGCTTGGGAAATACATCGCCGAAGCGCGCTTGCATGTCGGGGAGTTCGTATCCCAGCACCAGAGCCGCACTTGCCAGGATGACTGTCGGCGACACGAGCCACAAACCGCTCGCTGACCCCGACGCTATGGCAACTCCCACGCACAAGAACGCAAAGCCCACATAGATCGGATGAAACAACACGGAGTAAATTCCGCCTGAGACATACCGCGGAGGCGGGAATGCGTTCATCGGCAAACCGCCGCCCAGTCTCCAAAGTGCGGCCATTCCTAATGCGATGAGCACCACCCCGAACGCAGCCGTCGCCGAACCCCAAGGCAGAGAGTGGATCGCGGGCAATGCGACAACGTCATTCGTTCTCGCTGCCCAGATCAACAGGAGAAACGGCAGCACGACCACGAAGAGAGCGCCGTATAGCAACTTTGCTACCGCGGGTTTGGTCAGTCCTTCCACTTCACGACCTCGTGGATGGCCCAACCCGAACCTTCGCCTGCGGCGGTGCGGAACACACCGCGGCTCCGCCATTTGCACTCGTTGACCGAGAGCATGCTTCGCGGAAGCAGAGCGGCCAGGCGTGAGACTCCGGGAAACACCGTGTCCCCCAGTCGTCCCTGACGGAGGATCAGTCCACGGTCGAGTTCAAGCCGTGCGCCACTATCGGCAAACATAACTTCAGATTCGGTGATCGAGTTAGCCGAATGTTCTTCGCCATTGTGGATGACGGACCGGTACTGGTCCGGTCCCTGCCAATCAATCCAGACAACAGCATCCTGTTGCGAAAGATATCGGCCCCAATTGAGGCTGGTCAGCGGCAATTGCCAGGGAAGCAATGACAGGGTTAGACACTCCGCGTAGCCGAGTCCCCGAATTCTGATCTTTCCCCGAAGAAGCAAGTCGACTTGAGACATCGGCTGCAGGCAGTGCCAATCGACCGACCCGCTGGCATTCTGATACACGGTTCTACGGACCGGGGCACGCAACCCCTGCCACGTTCCCTCAGCATCTAGGCCGCGCTGCTGGACCGCAATTGTTCCGCCGTCAACACTCGGCGTCGCGCTACCGTGCAGGGAGGAGGAAGAGCCGATTTTGCCGTCCAGAACCGTGAGCAGGCTTCCATAGTGAAGCGACACAGCGTTCCAGCGGAGATCGGCGATGTACAAGATGGCGGCATCACCATTGTCGGTGACGCAGTCCAGGTACCACTTGGTGAGAAGAAAAGAATGGTCGCTCAAGTCCGTCAGCTTAGCACTCCCCACCCATGGGAGACACGGATGAAGATCAAGGGGCAAGGTGTGCAACGTCTTGCAGAGTCTGACACAAAATCTGCCGCCGAAAAAAATCCCCCTTCCGCCTCGAAGTCACACTAAAATGAAGCCGTCGAGATGCCTGTCTGCCGTGGCATGCCGCTGCTTCCCCGGAGGTTCTGTGCACGTCCTGGTCACCGCTGACACGCTATCGGGATCTTGGACTTATAGCCGCGAACTCGTGACTGGCCTGGTCACGCGCGGCGTGCGGGTCACGCTGGTCAGCTTCGGCGAGATTCCTCTGCCCGAGCAGACCACGTGGATGGATCACCTGCACGGCCTGGATTACCGGCCTACGGCATTCCGTCTGGAGTGGATGCAGCAGGCGGAAGACGACCTGCTCGAATCGTCCGCATTCCTGGCGGCTCTGGTTCGCGAACTGCGCCCCGACGTGCTGCACCTCAACCAGTTCTGCTACGGCGATCTCCCGGTGGACGTGCCGCGGGTGGTGATGGCGCACGGAGACTTGCTGACCTGGAAGCGGGCAGGCCGCAATGGCGACGGCGTCCCTCGCTCTGGACGTCCGACGAAGTGGTATAACGACACCGTCCTGCGTGGCATTTTGGGTGCCGATGCGGTGGTGGCGCCCTCGGAATGGATGTTGGACCAGGTTCGCACTGGCTATGTGCGTCCCCGGCGGGAACTCGTGATCTACCCGGGACGCAACCCGATTTTCTTCAATCCCTACGTCAACAAAGAAGATTGTGTGCTGGCCGTGGGACGTCTGGTTGACGCGAGCAAGCAGGTCTCTCTTCTGACCCAGCACAAACATCCCATCCCGGTGTGCATTGTTGGAGCCGAGCAAACGGTTCCGGTGCCGCGGATTCCGATCCGCGCCGACGTGAAGATCGATACCGACGAGACGTCGGTTGCGATTCGCGGCCCGCAGACCGAAGCTCAGCTCCGCGCCCTCTTCAGCCGCGCGGCCATTTATGCAGCCACGGCGCGCTACGAACCGTTGGGAATGTCCGCACTCGAGGCTGCGTTTTCGCGATGCGCCATCGTGGCCAACGACGTCCCGTGTTTCCGCGAAATCTGGGGCGATGCGGCCCTGTACTTCCGCACCAACGACGCCGCCAGCCTCGCCCAAAAAATCCGTGACCTCAACGAGGACCGGCCCATGCGCCGCGCCTTCGCCGAACTGGCCTACACTCGTGCCCGCGAGCGCTTCACCACCCGGCGCATGATCGAAGAGTACCTGCAGCTCTATCGCAGCCTGGTTTCAGTCGGTACCGCCGCTGCATAAACCCGCCGATTTCGCGGTATCTCAAGCCTTACCCCTAACCGCATCTTGGCGTTATTGCCGAACAGGCAGCTGAAAAATTCGGAAACAACTCCTTCGCCGTGGAAGGGCGGCCCTTTAGGGCCGCGTAAAACGCACGGAATCAATGTGGGCTTTAGCCCTCGTGGTCGTCTTTGCCGTGTCAACGGACCCTTCGTGTAGCGCGTGAAGAAATGCTCTGACACCAATCGTTCTTCGCCCCTGCATCTTGACGGGAACGCCGTCCGCTGCACCGGGCCCCGCCGTCATGGTATCTTCGTATGCTTACTAGAAACCCGTAAGGTTGGAGGAATCTATGGCCCAGGTAAAAATCACAGTCCGCCCCAACGGCCCGTTCCGCGTGGAATGTCCCGAAGGCGCTGTCGAATTGGTAGACATCAACGATATCCCGTTCGACCTTACCGGTAAGACCGCATTTTCTCTCTGTCGCTGCGGAGGATCGGTTAACAAGCCTTTCTGCGACGGAGCGCACAGCCGCCTCGGATTCCAGGCCGCCGAACTCGCGGTGAAGAAAGCCGAGGAAGGTCTGTAGTTCACGGCGGAGGAAATGGTGCACGATTCACGGGATCGGGAAGTTGGAATGCACCGCCGGATCACGCGCCGCGATTTCATCAACGGCGTTGCGGTGACGGCGGGAGGGGCGATGATGCCATGGCATCTCCTCGGCGATGAAGCCGCAAAGGCTGAGTCCCCCGACTATCCTCCGGCTCTAACTGGCATGCGCGGTAGCCATCCCGGCTCGTTCGACGCCGCCCACAGCTTGCGCGACGGCACGTTCTGGGACGATGCGGGCAAGCCCGTCGATACCGGCGAGACCTACGATCTCATCATCGTCGGTGGCGGCATCAGTGGCCTGGCGGCGGCTCATTTCTACCGCAAAACCGCAGGCCCAAAGGCGCGCATCCTCATCCTCGACAACCACGACGACTTCGGCGGACATGCCAAGCGCAACGAATTCCGCGACGGAAACAACTTCCGCCTCGGCTACGGCGGCACTTACTCCATCGAGAGTCCCGCGCCTTACAGCGAGATGGCAAAAGGACTGATCGACGAGTTGGGCATCGACGTGCCGTCGTATGCCAAGTATCTGGACGGCAACCTGTATCGCTCGCTCGGACTCCGTTCCAGCATCTTCTTCGACAAGGAAACTTTTGGCACGGACAAGCTGCTCGTCAGCCTGCCGACATTCAGTGGAGGCGAAAAAGCTTTCGTCGCCACCGACAAGCCAGAGGTCTGGAAGCAGATTCAGGGGGAGGCGCCCATCGCCGATCAGGCGAAAAAGGACCTTGAGCGTCTGCATCACCACCAGCAGGACTACTTCCCCGGACTAAGTTCAGCAGAGAAGAAGGCCAAGCTCGCACGCATGAGCTATGCCACCTTCCTGCGCGACGTGGTGAAGGTGCACGAGGACGTGGTGAAGATATACCAGGCCGTGCTCCAGCCAACGTTTGGCCTCGGCATCGACGCCATCGCGGCGCAGGACGCGTGGGGCGACGACCTGCCGGGATTTGACGGCATGAACCTCGATCCCGCACCCGGCAAGGGCATGAACCGTGACGCCATTCCGAACGAGGAAGCCGAAAAATACTTCTTCCATTTCCCCGACGGCAACGCCACCATCGCACGCCTGCTGGCGCGCAAACTGATTCCCGACGCGATTCCCGGCAATTCCGTTTCGGATGTGATCCTGGCCAAGGCAAACTATGCCAAGCTCGATGAGTCCGGATCTCCCGTACGCATTCGCCTGAACAGCACGGCCGTCCGCGTGAAGCACCTGGGCGACCCAGCCAGCGCCAAAGAAGTTGAGGTCAGTTACGCCCGCGGCGGCAAGGTCTATACCGCCAAGGCGAAGAACTCGATCCTGGCCTGCTGGCACGTCGTTATCCCGTACATCTGCGAGGATCTACCCGACAAACAAAAGCAGGCCCTTAGCTCCTCACAAAAAGTTCCGCTGCTTTACACCAACGTGTTCCTGCACAACTGGAAATCGTTTCAGAAGCTTGGCATGAACGCGGTCTATGCCCCTGGCTGCTATCACACTCGGATTCAGCTCGATCATCCCGTCAGCATTGGCGGCTACGAATGCGCGCGCAAACCGGAAGACCCGATCGTCGTTCACATGATGAAGACGCCATGCAAGCCGGGGAAGCCGGCGCGGGAACAGCATAGCTTCGGCCGGATCGAACTTTTCACCACAACGTTTGAAACCGTGGAGCGCGAAATCCGCGAGCAATTGGCGCGCACGCTCGGCCCGGGCGGCTTCGATCCTGCCCGCGACATAGGCGCGATTACGGTCAATCGCTGGCCTCACGGCTACGCTTATCAGTACAGTTCGCTGTTCGATTCGTTCTGGCTCGAGGGCGGGGAGACCCCGTGCGAAGTCGCCCGCAAGCCCTACGGCCGGATCGCCATCGCGAACGCGGACGCCGGCGCCTACGCCTACACCGATGAGGCCATCAACCAGGCCTACCGCGCTGTCGCGGAAATCACGAAGAGCTAAGGTGCCTTCCAGTCGAGGGCGTAGATTTCTTGGCTGCTCGTATCCCGGACCACCATAGGCGAATCATCTGGCGCCAAACCTGTCCAGGAGCCAAAGTCTCCCCAGTACTGCCGCATTCCTTTCAGGCTGAGCACCTTTTCCAGCCTGCGATCGGATATCCGTATGCGGAAGAAGTTGGCATCCTCGACAAAGGTCGTGTCGAAATAAATATACTGCCCATCGTGCGACCAGGTGGGATATCCAAATGGCATGCTCGCAAGTTCCTGCCACTGCTGGCTGACCCGATCGAAGAGCATCAGCTTTCCCCCGTCGTCGCTAAGGGCAGCGATATATCTTCCGTCCGGCGACCAGCGCGGAGAGAAAAACTGCTTTGCCCCTGGCAAGTAAGACATCTTTCCTGTTTCCAAATCGACGGTCGCTATGCCCGGCCCAGTGGGCATACTTGAGGTATTGCCCGCCTGGTTCAGAGTTAACACGATCGACTTGCCATCCGGCGACCAACCGGGATCGTATCCAGCCTGGGCGGCGGGGATTAACTCGCGCAACCCCGTGCCATCGCTCGAAATCAGATAAGCAAGCCACGGTGTCTTCAAGGTTGTACCCATAAAGACGATGTGTTTGCCATCCGGGGACCATCGCGGCAATCCCGAGTCCATGTCCCCAAACGTCAGCTGGACTCTTTCGCTGCCGTCAGCTCTGCTCCGCCAAAGCTGATGTTCCGGGACAGAGACGTAGGCGACCCACTTTCCATCCGCAGAAAATGCCAGATCGCTGGCCGATATGCCGTTAAGAAAAGGTATAAAGCCAGACGTGCTGTCGTAACGCATCAGCTCGCAACGCGGCTGCATCCCGACGGCGAAAATCCTTTTGCCGTCGGTGCTGACCACGGGAGAACCAAAGTCCAGCGGTCCATTCGTCAGCTGCACAGGCTTGCTCTCTCGACTGAGCCAGGGAGACGTTTCCGCCAGCGACCACAGGTTCTGTCGACCACTTCGAAAGCTCTGAAACAGGAAATACTTTCCGTCGGGAGTCCAGCTACCGCAGCACTCCCGCGGATCTGGGTTCCAACCGGGAAGCAGCGGATGCAGCCCCGTTCCGCTGCGGCGGATTTCCCAAAGCGTGCTCGAACCATTTCTCGGATCTACGACCTCGAAGCGAAATCGGCTGCCGTCGGGCGCAACGCGAAGCCCGAAAACCTGGCTGCCCACGCTCGCCAGTTTCTTCGATCCGCTCCCGTCGCCCTTGGCGACGTAGATGTCCGGTCCCCTTGAAAAAATTAGTTGACTGCCGTCGGGCGACCAAGCTGCCGAATCGACGACATAGTCACCCAGCCGGCGCGGCGCCCCGCTGGGCAAAGGTAAGGACCATATTTCAAGTCCTTTCCCCGTGCCGTGAAAAGTACCCACCAGAAGGGCCGAGCCATTGGGAGCGATTCCCGCAGCACCCGCATTCTCGAATGGAGTTGGCAGCACGCTGGTCTCGCCGCCCGCAACCGATACTTGGCCCACGGCAAATCGATCGCCCTGTAACTCCTGAAAATAGAGCCGCTGGCCATCCGTAATGCTTCCGCCCTTTAAGAGACCGTCATGCGTGATCTGCGTATAGCCTAAAATGCTCGGCTGCTGGGATGGAACCAGCCGGAACGCGATGATCCCCACCAATAAAAGTAGAATGGGAATCCCCACGTAGAAGACGCGATCTCTCCGCCAAATCGAAGGTCTGGACGCCGCAATCGGTGCCGGCGCCGCTGGCGTCGGTCCACCTTCTACCAGCCGAATCTGGTCAGAGTCCGACGCCCCATTCACTGGCGCAATGAACCGATAGCCCCTCCGGTACAACGTCTCAACAAACCGCGGATTCTCCGAGTCATCACCCAGCGCCTGCCGCAGCTTCTTGACCGCGCTGTTCAGGCTGAGATCGAAATCCACGAACGTGTCGCCCGGCCAAAGCTTCTTCTGCAGCTCTTCCCGGGTAACGATAACGCCCGGCCGCTCCAGCAGCATCGCAAGGATCTGGAATGGCTGCTCCTGCAGCTTGATCCTCACCCCGGATTTGCGCAGTTCGCGGCCGTCCAGGTCGAGCTCGAAGAGACCGAACCGAACGGCTCGAGGATTCGTCGCAGGCTGGGCCATCCCCACGTCACCCCTATGTTCCAGAGAGTTTACACCCAATCCTCCCGACACACATTAGACGACTCGAGTCACATTCTGTTTGTTCCCTTGTCTTTTCAATGAATTAGCCAGTCACATTCGTTCCTGACTCAAACCATTACACATCCATTGTCCTGTCAGTGCCTGTCAAGCAAAGTCGCACACGTTCGCCGCAGAAAGCGGCCACGCTGGGCGGTTCCAAGTCGGTCCGGCAAATCAGGAAAAGGAGAACTTCCATGAAAAGTCGAACACTTATTGTCGCAAGTCTCTGCTTGGTAATCGGACTGGCCTCCGTTCGGGCTCACGCCCAGGTGGGCGGGGTCGAAGCCAAGGTCCCATTTAACTTCGTCGTCTCCGGCAAGACCTTCGCCGCCGGCGATTACTTGATGATTCCCAGTTCCCATCAGATCAAAATCGAGGACGCGCACCGCAGAGTCGTTGCGATAGTCATCGCCAATGACGTCTCAGGCCGTTCAGCAGGGGAGAACGGGCAGATCATCTTCCACTGCTACCGAGACCGGTGTTTCCTGTCTGAAGTCTGGTCCCCCGCTCACGAGCACGGACGCCAGCTGCTCGCCCCGAACGTCGAGGCGGAACTGTCGAGGGAAGAACAGGGAAAGTACTTCGCAGTTCTCGGAGAGAAACCTCAGAAGCGACAGTGACAGCCGCCGTTTGCCGCGCGAAACTCTGCTGCAGGCTGCGGCAAAACTCCGAATTCGAACCTGCTTTGAAAGGGCGCGGCTTCCAGCCGCGCCGTAAGTAAGCGCAAAGTCAGCGGCGCCTTTAGGCGCTGAGGGAAGGCCGCGGGCCGCGAAAAGTTTCCAGCCGCGAAGCGGCGAAAGAATGCAGCCCACGGCGCAAGCCGTGGGTGAACAAGGTGGGAAGGAGCAAGCCCTGAAGGGCCGAAAGAAAGGCTGCGACCTAGACTGCCATCCCGAAGATCAATTCACTTTCGCCGCCCGCTCTTCAACTGCCCAGCCCTGTTTCTGGCCTCCTGAGCCTGTTGCGTCATGCCTTTGGCCTGGTAAGCGTCAGCTAAAGCGGTCTCGAGATCAGGATCGTCGCCGCTCTTCTCCTTCTCGTTCAGGTAGGCGGCGATCGCGTCGTCGTACATCCCAAGCCTGGCGTAACACTGACCCAACTCGTAGTAGACGCCGGAACCTCGCGGAGCCAATCGAAGAGCAGTTTTGAACTCTTCGATGGCCGCCTGATACTTTTCTTCGTCGGCCAGCGCCAAGCCAATGCCATAGTGCGCATCGGCGTCATTCGCATTCTGACTCAGCATTTGCGTAAAAGTCGTCTTCGCGTCGCCTGGGCGCTTTTCGTTCAAGTACACCATGCCAAGATTAAAGCGGGCCGCAGTGTGCTGCGGTTGCAGTTCGATCACTCGCGTGAACTCGGCTTCCGCCTGGGGAAAGTTATTTGCGTTGAAGTAAGCTTGTCCCAGCGCAAAGTGCGCGTGCACCGAGTTGGGCTCTTGCCGGACCACGGTTCGGAGTTGGGCGATGGCGCGATCGGGACTCTCAGACAACGATTCAAGCGCCCGTCCGATGCGGAAGGGAGCGCCGCGCCAGTGCTGCACTCCCAGGGCGCCCGCCGCCACCGCGAGAGCAACGATGCCAAGAATACTCGCACGCCGGAGCGGGTTGTCATGTTGCGGAGCGACCCGTGCGATGAGCGCACCCAGAATCAGTCCGCTGATGAGTCCGCCGAAGTGTGCGGCGTTGTCAATGCCGGGAAACATGCTTCCAAACAGCACGTTAAAGCCGACGAAAAAGACGAGACTTCTGAGTGTCCCGCGGATCGCGATGCTCGGCAGCGAGAACTCTCCGAGATAGAACGACGCGATCAGAGCGCCAGCCAGGCCGAAGATGGCGCCCGAGGCACCGACGCTGAGAACTCTGGGATTCCACGCGACACTGGCCACACCCGCTGCAAAGCCCGTGGTTAGGTAAATGGCGGCAAAGCTCCATCGTCCGTAGAGAGACTCGCAAAGCGCTCCCAGATCCCACAGACACCACATGTTGAAGGCGATATGCATCAACCCGCCATGAAGAAACATGTAGGTCACAAGACGCCACCAATCACCCGATAGCGTATAGGGGCCGAAGTTAGCGCCGTAGTGCGCCATGGTCATACCCGGGAAATCCATGACCGTGCCGCTGGCCGCCGCCATCGCGAGAAATACTGCGACGTTGGCCCCGAAGATCACCTGCGTGAGGGTAATGCTGGACTGGTTCCGAACCCAGGGCGCCGGCATGACCTGCTGCTTCACGTCGTCGACCTCGCCGCGTTGCGCCGCCTCATGCTGCACGCACCACTGGCAGATCTTTCTTCCAAACGTCAGCGGAGGCAGCTTCCGCCCGCATTGTGCACAATTCGCCATCGGTATCAATAAAAGAGTATCAGCAATTTAGTGAGACTGGCCGGATCGAGGGAAACTGACCCGTCATGCGAAAAACTCAGGAATTCCTCACACTCCATTGGAAGGGCGCCGTTCATAGTTTGCATGAGAACGTAGGCTGTTGTGAGAACGTGGAATTGTTAGGACTTCGACAAAAACCCAGCCGCGCAGCGGCGAAAGAATGCAGCCCACGGTGCAAGCCGTGGGTAACAGAGTGGGAAAGCGCAAGCCCCAGAGGGGCGAAAGAAAACCTAAGACACAGACTCTGGACGGCACAGGTTCTCGCGCGCACTCCTCAGGCCGCGTAAATCTGGGCGATTTTCACCAACCACGCCTCCTGCGTGTGCCGCTGCACGAATATCTGGCCCAGGCTGATGGCCTGGGATCGAGGTGCGCGGCACCGTGGCGACGGCCTGCGGCAAGATCTGCAGGAAGCGATCGACCTCCTGCTGCGTGTTGAACCGGCCCATGCTGATACGCAACAAACCGCGAGCGCGCTCGGAATCGTATCCCATCGCCAGCAGCACACCGGACGGTTCCCCGGAATGATGGGCGCTACACGCGCTGCCTGCCGAGACCGCAACACCAGATGCATCCAGCGCCGCCAGCAGCCTCCCGACTTCCCGCTCCTGGCCGCGGAATCCGAAACTCAGGTGTCCCGGCAAGCGCTGCGTGCGATGCCCGAAAATGTAAGACTCGGGCAACACCCGGCCGAGTTCCGTGGCGATGCGCTCGCGGAACTGCTCCAGGCGGGTCGCCTCGTCCGCTAACTCTTGCCGTGCGATCTCCGCTGCCGCGCCGAAACCGACGATTCCCGCCACGTTTTCTGTAGCCGAACGCAGGCCGCGCTCCTGCCCGCCTCCGAAAACGATTGGCGATAGTCTCACGCTGTTGCGAACATAGAGCGCCCCAATGCCCTTGGGGCCGTGCAGTTTGTGCGCCGACAGAGATAGCAGATCAACGTGCAACTGATTCACATCGAGCGGAACTTTTCCCCCGGCCTGCACCGCGTCGGTGTGAAACAGCACGCCGTGCAGTTTGGTGAGATGAGCGAGTTCCAGGATGGCCTGCAGGGTGCCCACCACGTTGTTCGCGGCCATAACGGAGACCAGGGTCACGTTGGACTGCAGCGCCCGCAGCAGGCTCTCCGGGCCGACAATCCCATCGGCGTCGACAGGAAGATAGGTGATCTTCGTTCCCGATCCGGCAAGAAAGCGGCAGGTCTCCAGGATCGCGGCATGCTCAATTGAGCTGGTTACAACATGACCAGAGCCGCCACTGGCGCGCACCGCACCAATGAGCGCCAGGTTGTCGGCCTCGGTGCCACTGCCGGTGAAGATAATCTCGTCCGGCTCTGCCCCGATCAGCGCAGCCACTTGCGCCCTGGCAGTCTCCACCGCCTCGCGAGCCACCCGACCTTCATGATGCAGGCTTGAGGGGTTTCCGAACGCGCCGTCAAGAAATGGCCGCATGGCCGCAAGCACCCGAGGATCGAGCGGCGTTGTAGCGGAATGATCAAAGTAAACTCGCGAATGCATGATGTCTCTCCAGCGGGGCTGCGCTGGGCCCTGCGCGCCCTAAAAACACGAATGCCTCATCCGGGATTGTGGGGATGAGGCAATCACTCACCCAGATCTCATGTCCCCCGCAAACCGGGCGGGAATTGGCACCAGATGATCAGGCTGTGTTCCTGATCCGGTTGTCGTGGCTTCTACGGGCCCGTTACCCTCAGCCACTCTGCATGAGACTGCGGCTTCATTCCGGTACGCATGCCGGAACACACAACCATAGGACGGTCGAGCCGTGGTGTCAAGTGCGGGTATCGCGCCATGCAAAATGTAACCGGAGGGGAAGCCGTCGCGACCCATAGGATGTAACCCGACTCACAAATGAAAATTGAGGAGAGTTGGGTTTGGGG
>Ga0209698_10002129_pt1 | contig 22641 bp, 17 predicted proteins | sample LitLauG_LLR_2012_FD_187203 | JGI IMG/M metagenome (GOLD analysis project Ga0209698, IMG submission 187203) | Freshwater sediment microbial communities from Pennsylvania, USA - Little Laurel Run_MetaG_LLR_2012 (SPAdes) (version 2) | ecosystem: Environmental > Aquatic > Freshwater > Creek >... | reverse complement strand
GCGCGCATTCGATTCCGGCCCATTCTGATGACTGCTTTCGCCTTCATTCTGGGTTGCGTTCCGCTCTGGACCGCATCGGGTTCGGGCGCCGTCTCCCGCCGCGTGCTGGGCACGGCGGTCATCGGTGGAATGCTTGCCGCCACTCTAATTGCCATTTTCCTGATTCCGGTGATGTTCGATTTCGTCGAGACACTCTCTGTAAGGTTCGGCAAAAAGAAAGAGACGTCGGCTGGGCAACGGGTGCCAGAACCCAGCGAGGCAGTGGTATGAAGCGCCCGGAGATCGCGATGCGGAGAACACGTGCGGTCCACGCATCGAAGTGAAGCGAGCTCGTCTCCGTCGAGCAAGTCCATTCATCGTCTCCCAATTCTGAGCTACCTCCGCAACCTATGGAAAACAAGTAGCTTAGCCCTTCACGATTTGAGTGTACATCGTCCGCGGAACCATCGTCTCCCGGCCAACTGCCAGCCGTCGTCTCTTCGTCCCGGAGCCACGTCCAACCCGGCACTTCTAAGTCCCGCGCGCAACGTTACCGAAGTTGATTCGGTATGCTCTATATGTTGAGGAACGACCTGCCGATGAGCGAAGAAATCCTGGAATTTCAGACCGAAACCAAAGAATTGCTCCACCTGATGATTCATTCTCTTTATACGAGAAAAGACATCTTTCTGCGGGAGCTGATCTCGAATGCCTCCGATGCCCTGGACCGCTTACGGTACGAAGCCCTGACACGGCATGAACTGCTGGATGGCAACGACCGGTTCGAGATCCGCCTGGAGGTGGACCGTGCCGCCCGTACCCTGACGATCGGCGATACCGGGATCGGGATGAGCCGCGAGGAGGTGATCGCTCATATCGGGACCATCGCCAGGTCCGGCACGGCCGAGCTACGAAAAAAGTTGCAGGGGTCCGGATCTGCCGCCGACGTGGCCGAATTAATCGGGCAATTCGGAGTAGGGTTCTACTCCGCATTCATGGTGGCGGACCGCGTGAAGATGCTGACGCGGCGGGCCGGGCAAACCACTGCCACGGAGTGGGAATCGGCCGCAGCCGGAACCTACTCGATCAAAGACGCGGACAAGGCCGGGCGCGGCACCGTGATTACGCTCTATCTCAAGAAGCCGGACCCGGAGAGCGGAATCGACGATTATACCGAGCACTGGCGCCTGGCCGATATCGTCAAACAGCACTCCGACTTCGTCAGCTATCCCATCTACGCCAAAAAAGACGACGGCGCCGAGCCGGCTGTCCTGAACTCCATGAAGCCGATCTGGAAGCGCTCTGCTGCCGAGGTGAAGAAGGAGGAATACGACGAATTCTACAAGCACGTCTCGCACGACTGGACCGACCCCCTGAAGACCATCCACTTCAAGGCCGAGGGAACGTTCGAGTACGATGCCCTGCTGTACGTTCCCGCCAAGGCTCCCTACGATCTGTATTACGCCGAATCGGACGCCGGCCTGCGGCTGTTCGCCAAGCGCGTGATGATTATGGACAAATGCGCGGACCTGCTGCCGCACTATTTGCGCTTCATGCGCGGTGTGGTGGACGCCGCCGACCTGCCGCTGAATATTTCGCGCCAGCGGCTGCAACAGGACCACCACATCGGGCTGATCCGGAAACGGCTGACGCGGAAAATCTTGGATACGTTCCAGGAGCTTTTCGATAAGGACTACGAGCAGTACCTGACGTTGTGGAAGGAGTTTGGCGTCGCCATCAAGGAGGGGGTCGCGACCGATTTTGAGAATCGGGAGAAGATTCTCGGCCTGCTATTGTTCCAATCCTCGCACGATGCCGAGAAGCTGACCTCCCTCAAGGAGTACGTCGGACGCATGCAGACCCAACAGGACCAGATCTACCATCTGACCGGCGAATCCCGGAAGGTGATCGAGAACTCGCCGCATCTGGAAGCCTTCAAAGAGAAGGGGTACGAAGTCCTTTACCTGGTGGATACGGTGGACGAGTTCCTGTTGCAGCATCTGACGGAGTTCGAGGGCAAAAAGTTGAAATCGGCGGGGAAGGGCTCCATCCAACTGGGCACCGGCCAGGAGAAGGAAGCAGCGGAAAAGGAGCTGAAAGAAAAACAGGACGAATACAAACCGCTGATGGAGTTCCTCGAAAAGGAACTGGGGGAGCATGTCAAACAGGTTCGGCTTTCGGCGCGGCTGACCACCTCGCCCGCATGCCTGGTAGTGGAGGAGCACGATTTCAGTCCCAGGTTGGAGCGCGCCCTGCGCCAGGTTCACAGCCAGGCCCCGATGCAAAAGCGTGTGCTGGAGCTAAACCCGAAGCATCCGCTCATTTCCCGCATGCGGCAAAGGCACGCCGCAGACGCGGCAGACGCGGTGCTGCACGAAGCTGCGGAACTGGTGTTCGGACTCGCGCTGCTGGCCGAGGGCTCCGAGCTGCCCGATCCCATCCGCTTCAGCCGGGCGGCTACCGAGGTGCTGGGAAAGGTCGTCTAGCACGGCCGCCATTTTCAGTCACCTCCCTAACGGGCTTTTTTTTCGGTGAGAACTGGCCGTCGCTCAGTCGTTTAGGAGCGAATGCAGCAGCCCGCCCCGGGCGGCCGGACAGGGTGGTGTTGCTACAGTGAAAGCGGGGAATGAAGAAACCGGAAATTGCGAAGTGCCTCGCGCGCCGCTCGGGCGTCAGCGAAGCTGAGGCGGCGGACCGTTTGGACCGCGTCGTGCAACAGATCCTGTCCACATTGCGTCACGGCAGAGAGGCGCCTCTTCCTGGTCTGGGGAGTTTCGCGGTGGGGTCTGACGGAAAAGTGACCTTCCGGCGGGAGCGCCATGAGTGAAATTTCGCAGGCACATCAACTGGCGCAGGTTGTGATCCGCGGACTGGCACAGGGCAAGGCCGTGGAAATCGATGGGTTAGGCGTGTTCTACCCGGATGCGGTGCGGGGATGCCGGTTCGAGCCGCGACCCCCGCAGGTTTTTGTCGCGTATGTCAAGGAAGACCGGCCAGCCGCCCAGCGGCTATACCATGCCCTGGAAGCCGCGGACTTCAGCCCGTGGATGGACATTCGCAAGCTGTTGCCGGGACAGAATTGGCCGCGCGCGATCGAGAATGCCATCGAGAGCTCTCAGTTTTTCGTGGCCTGTTTTTCGCGCAATTCGGTGAACCAGTGGGGCGGTTTCCAGGCGGAGATCCGTTACGCGCTCGACTGCGCGCGGCGCATGCCGCTGGACGAAATCTTCGTAATTCCTGTGCGGATCGACGCCTGCCGCGTGCCGCGCTCGATTCAACGCGAGCTGCAGTATATCGATCTGTTCCCCGACTGGGAGAATGGCACGCGGCGGCTGATCTCGACTCTCAAGCAGCGTTCGGCCGCCTGAGACTCGCGTAGTATGCACCCCCGCCACAAACCGCTTCTTTCCGTCGCGGCCCGGAGCGAGGCCGCAACGGGGCCCGGTGAGGTAGTTCGTTTCGGACAGGCTGTTAGAATGTGAGCCGGAGGATGGAGTATTGAGACAGCGACTGCCGCGCCTGGTGGTCTCCCTCGCCGGGGTGGCCGTCGTTACTTTCATCGGATTCCGCGTGATTCCCGTGAACGCGACCACCGTGGGATTCGCCTATTTGCTGTTGGTGCTCCTCATTGCCTCCACCTGGGGATTTGTGGAAGCCTCGCTTACCTCGGTGGTGGCTACCCTCTGTTTCAATTTCTTCTTCCTGCCACCGATCGGCCAATTAACCATCGCCGATCCTCAGAACTGGGTCGCCCTGTTCAGCTTTCTTACCACGGCGTTGATTGCCAGCCGGCTCTCGGAAACAGCCAAACAGCGGGCTCTCGATGCCATCGAACGGCAACAGGATGTGGAACGGCTCTATACCTTCGGCCGGGCGATCTTGCTGATCGACGAGCGGGAACCGTTTGCCAAGCAGCTCATCCAAAAATTAGCGGGAGTTTTTCAGTTGGAAGCGGCGGTGCTATACGAACGGCACACCGGCGCCATCTACCGGGCCGGCCCGGATGATTTCGAGGGATTGGACGAGCAACTCCAGGAGGCCGCTTTACGTAACTCCTCTTTCTCCGACCCGGAGCGGAAACGCTTGATTACCGCCATCCGGCTGGGTTCCGAGCCCATCGCCAGCATTGCGATACAGGGCACGTTGATGCCGGACTCCGTGTTGCAAGGGATCGCGAATTTGATTGCCATCGGTTTGGAACGGGCGAAGGCGCAGGACCTGGCCCACCAGATCGAAGCCGCGCGCCAAAGCGAGCAGCTCCGCACCACCCTCATCGACGCTATGGCGCACGAGTTTAAGACTCCGCTGACCTCGATCAAAGCCGCCACAACGTCGCTCCTCGCCAGTCCGGAGCAGCCGCCGGAAACCCGGATGGAACTGCTCAGGATCGCCGATGAGGAAGCCGAACATTTGCGGGAGTTGATCGACGATGCCGTGGAAATGGCGCGTTTGAGCGCCGCCCAAATTGAAGTTCACCGGGAAATGTCGGATCCCTGCCAGATCGTTCGCGACGTAGTGGTTTCCCTGCACAAGGAAATTGACGATCGGGCGGTGAAGATCTGTTGTGATGGTCCGGTGCCTGCCTTGGCCGTGGACCGGCGCCTGCTGAAACTGGCGTTGAAGCAGATGCTGGATAATGCTTTGAAGTACTCGCCGCCGCGAGCGCCCGTCAACATCCGGATCCACCAGGAGGGCGAGGCGGTCCTGCTGGAGATCACCGACTACGGCAACGGGATTCCCGTCGAAGAGCAGAAGCGGATCTTTGAACGTTTTTACCGGAGTCCTTCCGTGACCAGGCGGATACCGGGTTCGGGCCTGGGTCTCAGCATCGCCCATAGTATCGCCAGGGCGCACAATGGCGACCTGTCGGTTTCCAGCGGACCCACGCAGACGATCTTTCGCATGAGCCTGCCCGTGGACCCCGGGGGAGAACCAAATTGAGCGCGGGACGCATTCTGGTTGTGGATGACGAACCTCAAATCCGGCGCATCATGCGCACGGCTCTGACGGGCGCCGGATACGAAGTAGACGATGCCAAGAGCGGGGAAGAGGCCCAGGAGAAAGTCCGCGAATTCCGCCCCGACCTGGTTTTGCTGGACATCAACATGCCAGGGATGGGCGGATTGGCGGCCTGCCGGTCGATCCGGAAGGATGCCAACGTAGCCATCATCATGCTGACGGTTCGCAACTCGGAGGCCGATAAGGTGGAGGCTCTGGATGCCGGCGCGGACGATTACGTCCTCAAGCCGTTCAGCACGCCGGAACTGCTCGCTCGCATACGGGCAACGTTGCGCCGGCTCATGGTCTCACCGCACGCGCCGGCGCCGAAACTTCGCGTGGGGCGGCTAACCATCGACTTTGCCACGCGCTCGGTGTCCAACGGATTCGCCACCGCCCACCTGACACCGAAGGAGCTGGATCTTCTCCGTTACCTGACGCAACACGCCAATGAGGCCGTGTCCCACCGGGAACTGTTGCAGGCCGTGTGGGGTCCGGATTACGGCGACCAGGTCGACTACCTCCGCGTATTCATCATGAACCTGCGAAAAAAGCTCGAGATCAACCCCGAGCGGCCGGAATACATCACCACGGAACCCTGGGTCGGATACCGTTTCAACGGGCAGCCGGAGCCGGAAGATTCGTAGTGGGGACGCTGTGCTAGTCTAGGGGCTCAGGTTCCATGGAAACAATCGACGAGCACCTGGTGGAACGCATCGAGCACTACATCGAGGCTCTTTTTGCGCCCTGCGACCCGGCGTTAGCGGAAAACCTGAGAGACGCCGAAGCCGCCGGCCTGCCCTCGATCAACGTTTCGCCGAATCAAGGCAAACTGCTGTACCTGGTCGCCCGGATCTCGGGTGCAGCCCGCATACTCGAGATCGGGACTCTAGCCGGTTACAGCACCACGTGGCTGGCGCGGGCGCTGCCGCCCGGCGGGACGATTCTCACGATCGAACTGAACCCGAAAAACGCCGAAGTGGCACAGAAAAACCTGGCGCGTGCCCATCTGGAATGCCAGGTCGAAGTGCGTGTCGGCGACGCCTCGCACACGCTGCGCAAAATGATTGCCGCCGGGGTGGCGCCCTTCGATCTGATCTTTATCGATGCGGACAAACCGCGTTATGTCGAATATCTGCATTTGGCGCTGCAGGTGTCGCATCCGGGTAGCGTGATTCTGGCGGACAACCTGATTCGCAACGGCCGCGTCCTGGAAGATCCGCCCGCCGATGACCTGGCTCGCGGCGTCAGGGCCTTCAACGACGCGATCGCCAAACACCCGCGGCTCGAGTCGATCATTCTGCCAATCTACCGGGGCAAAGTCGACGGGTTGTCTATTTCGCGCGTGAAGTGACGAAGAAGCCGCGCTACGGCGCCGGCTCGATCCGCAGCATCGCGCCTTGCTTCTCGTCGGTCAGCAGGTACAAAAGCCCATCCGGCCCCTGGCGAACCTCGCGGATGCGCTGCCGCAGCTCGGTGAGCAGCGACTCGCGCCGCAGTTCCTCCATTTTCTCGTTGAACAGGATGCGCTCGAGGTGGCCGGTGCCCGGAATTTCCCCGGTGCGGAGCGAGCCGACAAAAACATCGCCCTTCCACTTAGGGAACCGGTCTCCGGTGTAGAACGTCATGCCCGAGACGGCGATCGCCGGCATCCAATACACTACCGGCGGTTCGAAGCCGGCATGTCCGGGGCGCTCGGATTGCCACGGGCCCTGGTACGTCCGCCCGTAGCTCACAACGGGCCATCCATAGTTGCGGCCCGGGCGGAGGATGTTGATCTCATCGCCGCCATTGGGGCCATTCTCGTTCTCCCACATCTCGCCGGTGCCGGGATGCATGGCCAGGCCCAGCGAACTGCGGTGCCCCAGCGTGTAGACCTCCGGCTTATGGCCGGCTTTCCCGACGAACGGATTGTCGGGCGGGATACTGCCATCGTCGCGGAACCGCAGCACCTTGCCGCCCAGCGTATTGGGGTCCTGGGGGTCTCTTCCCGTGGTGGTCATGAAGAGCGTGCCGTCGCGCCCGAAGGCAATGCGCGACGTGCCGGCCTGATCCGCTACGAAGAGGTCGCGTACCTCGGTGAGCGCATGACCATCCCAGCGCCCGCGAGCCAGCGCCACGGCCCGGCGCTTCTCATCCAGAGGTTTGGTGTAGGTGAGATAGACGAAGCCGTTCTCGGCAAACCGCGGATGAAGAGCGATGTCCATGAATCCATGGACGGCGCCGGGCAGACCGGACTCGCCGGCGCTGTAGGCGGCCGGGGCGCCGGCCACGGGTTTGGGATCGAGCACCCCGTTCCGCATGATGCGCAGACGGCCCGCCCGCTCGGTGACCAGCATACTGCCGTCCGGAAGGAAGGCGAGACTCCAGGGGTATTCGAGCGCCTTGGTAACCGCCACCACCCGGATCCGCTGTCCTTCCGCGGTGTCGAACTCCATCGGCAGATCCGGCAGATGGTGGCCGGCGAGGCCCTGCGGAGCCACCGGGACGCCGTTCTGGAACGGCACCTTTTGCTGGCCGGAGCCGGCCGAAGCCGCTACCAAGAGCGCGATCGCCGCCTGAGCGATACGCGCCAGTTGGGGAAACGTCGCTTTCATCTTATGGCAGCACGGCGGTGATATTCCGCTTCGGCACCTCTCCGACCGGAATCCGCGTGACTTCTCTGAGCGCCTTGATGTCCACCACCGATACCGAATTCGATGCGGCGTTGGCCACGTAGGCGAACTTGCCGTCCGGTGTGAGCGTTACCCAATCGGGGGACTTGCCTACTTCTACGGCGCCCAGGAGCTTCAATTCGGGGAGCGAGTACGTGTAGATGGAGCTGTTCAACCGGCTGTTTACCACGAGAGTCTTTCCATCGGAGGTGACGGCCATCCCATGAGACTCGTTGCCACCCTCCGGAAAGGGCTGCTTCCCGGGCGGCAGATCCGGAAGATTGATGCGATTGATTTCCTTGTGGGTCGCGAAATCTACCACGGCGAACCCGTTCAACCGCGAGAGCTGGACGAAGATCCACTTCGTCGACCCATCCGGATTCGTGTTGAACGCCATGGGACGAATTCCCAGATCCATCGTGACCGACCAGACGGGTTCCTCGGTTTTGGCGTCGATTACGGTGATGACCTTCGAGGGAATCGAGCCGCTGACCACAAACTTGCCGTCGGGGGTGACGTAGGTGTTGTGGACCGCGCCCTTTACTGGAATGCTCTTGACCTTTTCCATCGAGGCGGTGTCGATCACATCGACTGCCCCAGGCGCCACCGCGATGGAGACGTACACGCGCCGTCCATCCTTACTAATCCCAATGTTATTGGGGTGGCCGCTGAGAGGGATTTTTCTGATGACCTTGAAAGTCTTGGCGTCCGCTACATCGAGAGTGCTTTCCCCCTCATTGCTGATGTAATAACGGCTTCCGTCGGGCGCGGCCGCCGCCCCGTGGTTCACTTCAATGCCTTTGATGCTTCCCACCACCTTGTTGGTTGTCGGATCGATGATGGAAACATCGTCGCCGGCGCTATTGGTCTGGATAATGCGCACCGAACTCGCTGCCAGGGGCAGGGCGAGCAACAGTCCGAGCCCAAGATGGGGCAAACGGGATCTCATGTCGGTCAGATTCATATTCCTCGAGCCTCCTAAGGGATGGATCAAGTCTATTAGCATCGGAGGTGCGAGTCAAGCGCGGCCGGACCGCCGGACCGCCGGGACCGCCGATAACCTTGCCGGGTGTTATGCTTCGCGTGTGGAGCCCCGTCGGTTCTGCCGGGTCGCCGGCGGGCAGGCGCTGCCGATGCCGGAACCACCGGCAATGGATTGGAGGGATTCAGTATGCGAACGAAACGATTGACTCAGATTGCCGCGGCTGCTAGCGTGCTGGTTCTCGCTCAGCCAGTCAGCTCCCAACCGCAGCGGCGTGAACCGTCTCCAAACGACACACTGAAAACGGTGGAGGTTTCACCGGACGATCGGGTGACTTTCCGGATCTACGCTCCCAAAGCCAGTGAAGTCACCGCCAGCGGAGATTGGGTCGCGCAGGGCCGCGGCACGGCCGTGAAACTGGTGAAAGACGAGAACGGTGTGTGGTCGGGAACGACCGAACCGCTCCCGCCGGACTTCTACCTCTACAGCTTCACCGTGGACGGGGTCCGGACGATCGATACCAGGAATCCCGATATCAAGCTGGGCATCTCCAGCCTCTCCAACATCCTGCTGGCACCGGGGCCGGAAGCGGAGTTCGAGATGACGCGGCCGGTTCCACATGGCGAAGTCCACGTGGCCTATTACACGTCCAGGGTTCTCGACGAAACGCGCAGCATGCATATCTACACACCTCCCGGGTACCAGACGGGCAAGGCGAGATATCCGGTGTTTTACCTTCTGCACGGGGGCGGCGACGAAGACTCCGGCTGGACCAGCGTGGGGCGCGCGGGATTCATCCTCGACAACCTGATCGCCGGCCGGAAGGCCGTTCCGATGATCGTTGTGATGCCCAACGGCAGTATGCCGCGGCGGCCGAATCCCACGGCCGAACAAAACGCGGCGATCGAGGATAAGTTTGCCGATGAGCTGCTCGGTAACGTGATCCCGTACGTTGAAAAGAATTACCGCGTGCTGGCGGACCGGGAACACCGGGCCATCGCCGGGCTTTCCATGGGCGGCGGTCAGACCCTGCGCGTGGCGCCCGTCAACCTGGACAAGTTCGCCTACATCGGCGTCTGGAGTATGGGCGTTGCCGCCGGCGCCCCCAGCAACGCGTTTTTGCAGCGCAGCGCGACTTTCTTCGCCAGCCCCGAGAAAAGCAACCGCCTGGTGAAGCTGTTTTCCGTGAGCGTGGGAGCCAAAGACCCACTCGTGCACGATGCCACCATAAACCTGGTATCGATTCTGAAATCGCACAACATCCATTTCGACTTCCACGAGAGCGAAGGCGCGCACACCTGGATCAATTGGCGGCATTATCTGAACGATTTCGCACCCGCTCTGTTTCGTTGATGGCGCCTGGTTGCGCCCCGCGCAGCCCGGAGCGCCACTTGGGCGGAAGGATGGAAGACGGCTACAATTCAATACGGGCATGTCCACCTTCGCGCTCTTTCTGCTGCTGCTGGTTCCAGCCGCCCGCGCGATGGAACTGCAAGTCCAGTTCGGTGCTTTACAGCGTCTGCTCGGCGAACAGGTTTTTACGCAGGAAGGGCGCCGCTACCTCGGTAAAGACCATAAGAAATGCAATTTCGCATACCTCGAGAAGCCGCATGTGGAGGGCGTAGACGGCCGGTTACGAATGCGCGCCCGCTTCACGGGGCGCTCCGCGTTCAACATGTTCGGCCAATGCGTGGGCCTGGGCGATGCATTCGATGTGGTGATCACCGCGGTTCCACGGTATAAAGACGGCTATCTGGGTTTGACCGGCGTTATCGTTGAAAGCGAGGGTCATACAGGATTCTATATCCGGCGGGTTTGTGCTGCGCTCGCGGCTAGCCTGGGGCGCGATTTCCGGTATCCCGTGGCTGCCGCGGCGAAGCGTTTATTGGAAGATCCCGGTGCGCAGCCGGCTTACCCGAGAGAACTGCGCGAATTCCGTGTCAGCGATGTGCGGGTCACCCGGGACGCGCTGGTTCTGGCGATCGACTTCGAATTGACGGTGAAGTAGGTTTGGTGTCCGGCCTCAAGCACGCCGACGAATCAGTTTTCGCCAATCCGGACAGCGTGCGCGTCTGTTTTGCGGGGCTGCCGAATCGGGCGGCCCAAACGCATGTTTTCCCAGTCGTAGGGGAACTGCGTGCCACAATCGAGGCAGACCACGTAGGGGCCGCCTTGTGCAACACGGGAGTCGCCCGCCGGCGTGATCGGGCGCGTGATATGCCTGTGGGAACAGCGCAAAAGCATTCGCAAGACCGCGTTGATCATGACAGGAATCCCCTGATAACGATCTGGCTGGTCGCGTTGACGAAGATGAGAGGTGACTTCCGCCACGCCGGAGAGGCAGAAGTGGCACAGTCCCCGGGAGGGCAGGAACGCTTTTCTGGAAGATGGCTGCACATGTCGACCGTTACCGGGCACGCGGATGGCCGATTGTTGCCCAACGGCGCCTGGCGAATACCGGTGGGAAGCAGTCGGGAATTCAGAGTGAGTATCGGCACACCGCCTGAAGGTTGCCGGTGATATCCTCCTTCTCATGACTTCTATTCGGATAGTTGTTGCGATTTCGGCGTTTTCGGTGGCGAGCACGGCGTGGGGGCAACCGAGTTGTGAAAGCCTGGCCTCATTGAAGCTGCCATCGATTACGATTACGTCCGCGGTTTCGGTGGCGGCGGGGCCGTTCGCGGTGCCCGGCGGGCGCGGCAACAACACCATCCCGGCGCCGGCGTTTTGCCGCGTGGCGGCGACGATCGAGAAGGAAGTCCGGATCGAGTTGTGGATGCCGAAGACGTGGAATCACAAGCTGGTGGCGGTAGGCAACGGCGGGCTCGCCGGGTCGATCAGCTATGCGGCCATGGTGAAGCCGCTCTCAGAGGGATATGCGGCGAGCAGCACCGACACCGGTCATCAGGCGTCGGGCACGACCGACGGAGAATGGGCGCTGGGGCACTACGACCGGATCGTGAACTTCGCGGACCGCGCGACGCATCTGATGGCCGAAGCCGACAAGGTGATCCTGAGCCAGTACTACGCGGCACAGCCGGCGCACGCCTATTTCACCGGCTGCTCGCAGGGTGGGCATGAGGCGTTGATCGAGGCGCAGCGGTACCCGAACGACTTCGACGCCATAGTGGCCGGCGACCCCGCGAATAACTGGACCCACCACTACATCGGCGGACATCTGTGGAATGCGCTGGCGGTGGACGGGGACGGGTATCTGACCGAGGGAAACGTACAGATTCTCGGAGATGCTGTCAACGCGCAATGCGATGCGCTCGATGGCGTGAAAGACGGGGTCCTGAACGATCCGCGGCGGTGCAACTTCCGTCCGGAGACGCTGCTGTGCCAGGGCTCGGATCGGTCGAAGTGCCTGACGGCCGCGCAGGTGGCAGCGGTGGAGAAGATCTGGTCGGGACTGCGGACGCCCGAGGGGCAGCAGATCTACCCGGGGCTGGTGCCGGGCGGCGAAGCGGGGGGCTGGACGACCTACATCACGGGCAATGGTCCGGGAACCGGGCGGCATGCGCTGCTGAGCGCGCCGTTTTTCCGGTTCTTCGTGTTCGATGATCCGGCGTGGGACATACACCGCTTCCGCTTCACCGCCCAGGACGGGTTCGACAGCGACGTCGATCTGACAGACACGAAGCTCGCGGCGCTTTTCAACGCGGTGAACCCGGATTTGACCCAGTTCCACGGCCGTGGCGGGAAGCTGATCCAGTATCACGGATGGAGCGACCCCGATATCTCGCCGCTCAACAGCGTCAACTACTACGAGAGCGTGGTGAAGGCGCAAGGCGGCGAACCGCACGGCCTGGCCAACACGCAGACCTTCTACCGGTTATTCATGGTACCGGGCATGTGGCACTGCGCGGGCGGGCCGGGGGCGACCACATTCGACATGCTGGAGGCGCTCAACGAGTGGGTGGAAAAGGGCACGGCGCCGGAACGAGTGATTGCGTCGCGCCTGGTGAACGGGAGGGTGCAGCGCACGCGGCCGCTGTGCCCCTACCCGATGGAGGCGCAGTGGAAGGGTACGGGCAGCACGGATGACGCGGCGAACTTTGTCTGCGCGCCGCGAAAGCCGTAACTTCTGCAATTTCTGCACGCTGCCGCCCGGTGGCGACGCTCCCGCGGCCCGATTATCGCCCTAACTTTGCACAACGAGGGTCGCATCCGCCACGCAGTGGCACTGCGCAAACGGCGAACCCCACGCCCTCCCGGCGGGACGGAAGGTGGGTCGGGCCCAGCCCGCCGGCGCCACGATACATAAAAAGATCTTAATTAGGTGTAATCGCCGTTTTAAATAAGATAATTTAAGAGTTTAAACTACCATTTATTGAGGGTACAATCGAGTTGCGTACGGATCCAGCGCTGAGCGGTGAGAGGGGAGGTTAGCGTATGCTCAAGGAATTCACTTTGCCGGCAACGGTATGCTGTGTTCTACCGTTGAGCGTTTCCTGGTGCGGCACCGCCACGACTACCCAATCCCTTTCGCTCCAACTCGCCGCGGACGTCGATATCACGGCGCCAGGAAGCGCCTCTCTGACCAGCTCCGGCACCACGTTCAATACTTACACAGGGACCGTCAGTCTGAACTATCGAGCCCGTGTCACAACTTCGACTGGCAACGGGTCCATTACCGTCCAAGCCAGCGCAGACTTCTCGCCTTCCGGCGGACCGTCGGTGGCTGCCGCGAACCTCACGTACACCTGCGGGGCGCCCACGTTGGGGACAGGATGTTCCGGCACCCAAGCCGTAAGCACGACCAGTTCGGCGCCGGTCTTGTCGCTTCCCGCCGGGGCGTGCACCGGCGGAGGGGGAGCATGCAGCTCGGCGAACCCGAATACCATTCAGCTAAATCTCGTCTTGGCCAACAAACCGGCGTACAAGACTGGCAGTTATACTATCCAGCTCACGTTCAACATGAGCTCTATCTAAAACATGAGGAAGGGAATATGAGAAGAATCGCTCGATTGATGGCCGCGGTGGTCCTGGTGGCCGCGCCGTCAATTCAAGCCGCTAGCGCCACCGGGACAACCATCCTGGGCCTTACAGTTGGCGCCGAGGCGTCTATCAGTATCACGACTTCGAACACCGCGTTGACCTCGGGGGACACGTTGTTTTCGAATTATGCCGGAACCACGAGTTTCACCTACAGCATACGTACGGCAGAAAGCGGCGGTACGGGGTCGATCACGCTGCAGGTGACGTCCGATTGGACCCCGAGCACCGGAAACCTGTCGGTGGCAAACCCGCACGACGCCGACGATCTGCTGAAGTACACGTGCACCGCCGCCACAGGCACGGCTTGTGCGACCGCTCTGACGGCCAGTACAACGGCGGCTACGACGGTTGCCACGATCGGCGCCGGCGCACACGGCGAAAATGTTGCGGGCAGCGTGACCTGGAGCCTGAAAAATGATCCTGCTTACAAGACCGGGGCCTACAGTGCCACTGTCACTTTCACGATCGGGTCGGCGTAGAGCCTCTAGGGTGCTCGCCGGAATCCTTCTATTCGCGCTGACTTCCGGCATGGAAGGTGGAACGGTAAGCAGCCTCACCGCGCTCCCGGGTACCATCACCTTCTCAGCCACGGAGCCGGAAAGCGGTTCCGTCGCGGGGAGTTCCTCGGCGACGGTTCACTTCACCACGTCCAACGCGGCGTCTGAGTCCTGGACGCTGAAGGTGCAAGCCGGTTCCACGAATTTCAGCGGCTGTACCTCGACGGTTCCGGCGTCTGCCGTAACGGTGACGTGCAACTCGATTTCGGATAGTAACAATGGGAGCAGGGCATGTTCGGCGCCCTTGGCGCTGTCCTCGTCCTTACAACAAGTGGCCGGTGGGACGCAGGCATCCCAGTCCAGCTCAACTTACGACGCCACGATTTCATTTACTTTCGCGGACAACTGGAAGTACCAGGCGCAAGGGTCAGCATGCACGTTATCTCTCACATATCAAGTCACATCCAACTAACGGCGGCGGCGTTTTGCGTGTGTACACTCCCCGCGTGCCTGGAGGCTCAGGTGGGTCTGGGAATGTCTCCCATGCGGGTGGAATTGCGCCTGAAGGCCGGCGAAGTGCGAACCGGCTCCCTCCTACTGACAAATGAATCGCAGCAATTGGTGCGGGGACGCGGGGAAACGCTAGACTTTACGATCGACGCGAACGGCACGGTCCAGTTTCAACGCGTCATTCCGGCGGAGGCGGACTACTCCTGCCAGAGGTGGGTTAGCCTGAACCCGGCGGAGGCGGAGTTGGCGCCCCGGACGCAGCAGGTGGTGCGTTACACGATACGGGTTCCCCTGGCCACTGGGCCGGGGAGCTTTCATTGTGCGGTCGGCTACACGAGCACCGGCACGGCGTTACAGATGACCGCCGAGGGGGTCGGGATCCGGACTGCCGTTCGCGTGGTAGCGGCTCTGTACGTGATCACGGGGGATCCGGCTATCGAAGGAGGGATCAAAGAGATCAAAGTGGAGCGCGTATCGCTCCCAAACTTGCCCCCGTGGCAAGGGGTCGTAGTGATGGACAACCCCGGTCTGATGCACTACCGGCCGACCGGCGAACTAGCCCTGCTGGATCGCGAGGGCAAAGTACTTGAATCGCAGCCGTTCAACCCATTGCCGGTTCTCCCTAAGAGGCAGCAGCGCTACGTGTTTCCTCTGAAGACTCCCCTGGAACCGGGTGATTACACGATCCGGGCTCGCGTGGATTTCGGCGTGAAAGAGATTCACGAGGGTACAGTCGCTTTTGAGGCGCCCCCGGTGCCATGAGACTGGAATGGCCGGACCGTTGCTGAGGAGCGTGGCGGCGGGTACCGTCCTGTTGGTCGGATTTCGGATGGCCGGCCAAGAAACCTCAAGCCAGGCGACGCTTGCATTCCAAGGGTACTATCAGGGAGGCAATGCGCAGCGCGTCTCCGATATTTCCGGCCTCTCCTTCGAGTTTCACCATTTCATTCCCAAGACCGGGCTGCTGAGCGGAAGCCTCTCGCCGTACGCGGGAGAAAGCCGTTTCCGAACCGCCGACCTCTACCTGGAACTGGCCGGCGTTCCCTGGGACGGAAGTCGCTGGACATTTCGCGGCGGGGACTTCGTCGTTCCGCTAAATTTGGTGGAGTTTCCATTTACTAACATCTATTATCCGCAGCTCGCTGCGCGCGGCTTTCAGATACGAGCCTCCACCACCGGGCGCGAGTACGGCTTCTTCGCGGGCGGCGAAACGCTTCTGAGCGGGCCGCGTGTTCCGTTTCGTACGCGCGTGCCGCAGACTGCTTGGGGGGCTTTTGTGAAGCAGAGATTCGGCAGTCGCCTGGAAGTCGGGGCCCGGTTCCTGCGCCTGACCAGCAGCTCCGAGTCGATCCGCAACAATCCCGTCTTCTTCCAGGCCGGCCGCAGCTTCCAGGCCATCGACATCGCTGCCGTGCAATCCGCGCTTTCCGTTACCAGCCACCTGAAGCTGTTGGCAGAAGCGTCCAGTTCCTTCGGGGCCTCTCAGATCGTCCCCGCAGGCGGAGGGAGCGTGCCGGTTTCCGTGGTGGCGGGCCCTATCTACGACACAGGGCGGTTCACTTTCCGGGCGAACTACGTTTCCCAGAGCCTCTCCTACCTCCCGATTGCCGGCTACTTTGTAGGGGACAGGCGGGGACCCTTTGCCGAGGCCAGGCTCCGGCCGTTCGACTGGCTGGAACTGTTCGGATCTGCCAACCGATACACCAACAACCTGGAAAAGGCGGCTAACACAGCCTCGTTTCGCAGCACTGCCACGACAAGGGGCGCTTCGGTCCGGCTGCCGGCCAGATTCACGGCCAGCGGGGATCTCTCGGCCATCCGGTTCTCGTCCTGGCAGCCGGCGAACCGCGGCCGGCAGGACTCATCGAATCGTCAACTCAGCCTCAATCTCACTCGCCCGGTCGGACGGCACTCGCTGCGGCTGACTGGGCGCGAGATCCAGCTTCTTTCCGGAGGACAACGGCAGCGGCAGAGGACGGGTGAGGTAGAGGATACCGTCGTTTACAGACGGGTCGTCCTCGGCGCGGCCATTCGGTTGCAGCGCCAATTGGGGGTGGAACCAAAGACCACGGTCTCAGGCCGTGGTTCTTTCCAAGTCCTGTTTGGACGATTCAACATGCATGGGTACTTTGAGGCCGGCAATGACCTCACCAACCGGACTCTGTTCGCAACCAGTGCAACCACCTCCGCCGTTTTAGGACTGTCGGCGCGCCTCCGCAGGACGTGGTCCCTGGAGATAGAGGGCTACCGCAACCACCTGCTTACCCAGTTGAACCCGGAGAATATTTTTGTTCTGCAGAATCAGAATGCCCTCACTGCGAACGTGCTCTCCACTTTCAACCAATGGAGCTTCTACTTCCGGATGAGCAAGCAATTCAACTGGGGCCAACCACGTCCGTCCGGAAACATCCGCGACTATGCGGCGTCGCAAGTGCCGCTGACAGGGGTCGTGGAGGGCTTCGTTTGGGCACAGTCCGCTGGGGGAAGAACACCCGCCCCGGGAGTCGCTGTCATGCTGGATGGAAACCGAACGGTCGCGACCGGCAGCGACGGGCAATATCGTTTCTCCGATGTGACGGATGGGCCCCACAAAGTGGCGTTGGCCATCGGCGAACTGCCGGTGGATTACGATCCCGGAACCGTGCGCGAGCTGAATACGCTGGTTCAGCCCAAGCGGACGGCGCGCGCCGATCTGGAGGTGGTCAGACTCACGGGGATCGAGGGACAGATCAACGGGCCAAAGGATCCGCCGCTGGACAGGATCCTGATACGGCTGCTGCCGACGGAACGATACACCACTCCCGATCCGGAGGGCAATTTCTTCTTCCAGAATCTGCGTGAAGGAGACTATGTGGTCGCGCTGGAAAAGGAATCTTTGCCCGAGTTCGGTGTGATGCTGAGCCCCGCGCTCGTACCGGCGGTGGTCCGTGTAGGCAAGGATTTGGCGCCGTTCCGCTTCGAGTTTGAGATTCGGATGCCGGTGAAGCCGATCCGGAAGGTCTACGAAACCAAGGCCGAGTTGATCAGCTCAGACGTGCTGTCAGGCCGGCCTCCGATGGTTGCCGATCCACCGGACTGGCCGACAGGAGGAGCGGTCCCCGTGGAAGCCGCTGTGTTCCGGAACGGCGCCGGTGCTGATCGGTCGGCGCCACGACCGGCAGTCGTGCCGGCGGCCGAAGAAATGTTAGCCGTACAGGTGGGAGCGTTTCAGAGTTGCTCCGCCGCGGAGCGAATGGAACAGTCGCTGCGCGGGCGCTATGCGGTCCATCGCATTGTACGGCGCGAGGGTTCGCCGTTTCCCTGGCGGTTGTTGATCGGCCAAGAGCCAACTGCGACAGCAGCCGGCGCGCTCGCCGAACAGATTCGGAAGGAATGGGGCGAGGCCTTCGTGGTTCGCCTGGCTGGGCCGGGCCAGAAGGGGGTATCGGCCACAGAGGGGCAACGGCCTCCCACGGCCCCCGAGGCGCCAGCCGGGACGATTTCAGGCGCTGGTTGCAGCCCGCCGGCCGGCGGGCAAAGCGGCGCCCGGTAAGACCGGCGCACGCTGCGGCAGCACGCGTTCGGCAAATCCCACCGCCCATGGCGCCCGGGCAGCGAGCGAAGCGGAATTAAAGGTCTGCAATCCCGAAAAGAGCGTAAAATAAGATCGGATGCAGGCAAGGAGGATCCATGGATAAAGCACGTCGTCCCCACGTGGTTCGGACGTTGACTGTGGAACGGACCAAGGTTCCTTACCGGATGCCGCAACCGGTAAACTTGCGGCCTCACCCCGGCAAGGAGAGCTTTCACGGGCCCGCAAAACCATCTCACGGCCCAAACCGCACTCCCGCGGCGGGCCGATAACCAGGAAGAGCTGGAAAGGTGGTGCGTGATGGTCACCTATGATGGGTTCGCGCTTCTCGCGCTGTGTTTGCTCGTACTCTATTTCCAAAGAGCCGGAGGCGCTCTGATGACGTATCGGGGCGTTCGAGTCGTTACCTGTCCCGGAACCGGGCAGCCTGCCGCCGTGGAACTGGCCGCGTGGCGCGCGGCGGTGCGGCCGGTTTTCGGAAAGCCGGCGCTACGGATTCACCAGTGCTCGGGGTGGCCCGAGCGGGGCCATTGCGATCAAGGCTGCGTGCGGGAGATTGCCGCCGCGCCGGCCGACTCCCTGGTCCCCAACATCCTGGCTATGTGGTATCAGGATCGAGCCTGTGTTTGCTGCGGTACTCCGTTCCGGCAGATCCACATCGGGAGTCACCAGCCCGGCCTGATGAGCCCGGAAAAGATCATGATCGAATGGAAGGAGATTCCGCCGCAAAACATCCCGCAGGTGCTGGCCGCCGCCGGCCCGGTCTGCTGGACGTGTCTAATGGCGGAGACGCACAGCTGGTAATACGTGTGGCCGCACACTCCGGCGCCGCCCACCAGGATCAGGTTTCATTGATAGATTAACACCTGATTCTCTAATTATGCTGAAATGGTGTTGAGCGCGGCGTGAGTTTCTCCGAGAACTTCATTCGACGGCCCATCGCCACCAGCCTGCTGATGCTGGCGATCGCGATGTTCGGGGTGATCGCGTACCGGGGGCTGCCGGTGAGCGACCTGCCCCAAGTCGATTACCCCACTATCTCGGTATCGGCGAGTCTTCCGGGCGGCAGTCCCGAAACGATGGCTTCCGCCGTGGCGACGCCGCTGGAGCGGCAGTTCACCACCATCGCGGGGCTGGACTCGATGATTTCCAGCAGCCGCCAGGGCTCCACCAGCATCACGCTGCAATTCGACCTGGATCGGGAAATCGACGGCGCCACGGTGGACGTCGAAACGGCCCTGGCCGCGGCCATGCCTCTCCTTCCCGCGATGCCCACGCCGCCGTCGTTTCGCAAAGTGAATCCGGGCGACATGCCGATTATCAACCTGGCCGTCACGTCTCCAACCATGCGGCTTTCCGACCTGGATGAGTATGCCGAGACCATGATCGCCCAGCGCATTTCGATGGTTCCGGGGGTAGCGCAGGTCATGGTGTATGGCGCCGCCAAGTACGCGGTCCGGGTCCAGGTGGATCCCGCTGCCTTGGCCACGCGCAAACTCGGTCTCGACGATGTGGAGGCAGCCCTCGCGAATTGGAACGTCAACCTCCCGCTCGGCGCCTTATTCGGGCCGCACACCTCCTACAACGTCCAGGCCAATGGCCAACTCATGCGTGCCGCGGATTACCGGCCGCTCGTGGTGGCCTACCGGAACGGCGCCGTGGTGAGGCTCAGCGAGGTAGCGCGCGTTCTGGACAGCGTGGAAGACGATAAGCAGAGCGCGCTGATTTACGGCGGCCAGTACGGTTTTAAGGGCACGCCGGGCGTGAACCTGGCGGTGATGCGGCAGCCCGGCACCAACACCATCGAGGTAACCGACAACGTGAAGCGGTTGCTGCCGTTTTTCCAGGAACAGATGCCGCCCTCGATCCATCTCTCCGTTGCCGGTGACCGCTCCAAAAACATCCGCGAAGGCTTCCGCGATATCCAGGTCACCATGGCCGCCACGCTGGCGCTGGTCATTCTGGTGATTTTTCTGTTCCTGCGAAATCTCTCGGCAACGTCGATTCCGGCGCTGGCGCTGCCTTTCTCGATTGTCGGCACTTTCTCGGTAATGTACCTGCTCCACTTCAGCCTCAACAACATCTCCATGATGGCGTTAGTGCTGTGCATCGGTTTCGTGGTGGACGATGCCATCGTCATGCTGGAAAACATCGTCCGGCACATGGAGAATGGCGAGCCACCATTCGAAGCGGCTATCCATGGGTCGCGGGAGATCGGCTTCACCATCGTCTCCATGACGCTGTCGCTGGCCGCCGTCTTCATACCGATTCTGTTCATGTCGGGCATCCTGGGCCGGCTCTTCCGCGAATTCGCCGTCACGATCTGCGCCGCGATCCTCATCTCGGGACTGGTTTCCATCACGTTGACGCCGATGCTCTGCAGCCGGTTCCTGAAGCCGCCCCAGCGCGCGGAGGGAGGCGTCTTCGAAGCCACCCGTACTCTGTATGGCCGCACTCTGCGCTGGGTGTTGCACCGCCGGCCGCTGATGCTGCTTCTGTTTCTCGGGGTACTGGGAACGACGGCGTACCTATATATTGCGGTAGCGAAAGGCTTCATTCCGGAGACCGACAACGACACCTTCAACATCAATATCGAGGCGGCCCAGGGAACGTCCTACTACCGGATGGTGCAGTACTCGCAGCGGGTGGCGCGGATCATCTCGCGGGATCCGGACGTGGACACATTTTTCGTGCGGACCGGCGGCTCGGGAGGCTATGGCGGGGCTTCCAACACCAGTGGGGTGATGGTGAACCTGCTTCCCCGGCGCCAGCGGAAGGCCACGGTAGTGGATATTGTGAACCGTCTGCGGCCCCAGCTTGCCAATCTGACCGGCCTACGGGTGACCATGTCGATTCCACAGGCGATCCGTGTGGGCGGACGCCAAGCCAGAGCCAGTTACGACTATACGCTGGTCGGCCCCGACACCCAGCAGCTTTTCCGCGAAGCCCCCAAACTGGAGCGTCTCGTGGCCGGGATTCCGGGTCTGGTAGATGTAGCCAGCGATCTGCAAATCAAGAATCCGCAAGCGGAGATCAGCATCGACCGGGACCGCGCGGCGGCGCTGGGAGTCCACTGGGAAGGAATTGCCGGCAGCCTCTACGACGCTTTTGGCCCGCAACTGGCCTCCACCATCTACGCGCCCACTAACCAATACCGCGTTTTGCTCGAACTGCTGCCCCGGTACCAGCAGCACATGGACTCCCTCAAGCTGGTGTACCTGAAGTCAGCCGCGGGCGAGGTGGTTCCTCTCGACACCATTTCGAAGGTGGCGCTGGATGCGGGTCCGATGACCATCCCCCACTCGGGCCAGTTGCCCTCCGTGACCATCTCGTTCGGTCTGAGTCCCGGCTTTTCGCTGGGTCAGGCGACCGACGCCATCGAGGCGGCGGCCAAAGACAACCTTCCGCCGTCCATCACGGGCACGTTCCAGGGAACGGCGAAGGTTTTCCAGGACTCCATGCGGAATATGGGTCTCCTGCTCCTCATTGCGATCCTGGTGGTGTACATCGTACTGGGCATGCTGTATGAAAGCTACATCCATCCGCTGACGATCCTTTCGGGCCTGCCCTCGGCCGGTTTCGGAGCTCTGCTGACGCTGCTGCTGTTTCGCGTCGAGTTGAGCATCTACAGTTTCGTGGGGCTGATCATGCTGATTGGGATCGTGAAGAAAAATGCGATCATGCAGATCGATTTCGCTCTGGAGGCCGAGCGGAGAGAGGGCAAGTCGCACGTGGAGGCGATCTATGAGGGATGCGTGATCCGGTTCCGGCCGATCATGATGACCACCATGTCGGCGCTGCTGGGAGGCTTACCGATCGCGCTGGGATACGGCGCCGGCGGGGAAGCACGCCGGCCCCTGGGGATGGCGGTAGTAGGCGGGCTTGCCTTCTCGCAGTTGATGACTCTCTATCTGACGCCGGTCGTTTACACCTACATGGCAGGGATGCTGGACCGTTGGCGAGGCCCGCGAAAACCCAGCGGCGCGGTGCATGAGATCAGCCCGCGCAGAAAACCACCGCACGATCTCCAGGCGGCATAAGGGTTAGATTCCCGGCGTATATACTGGACAGGGGAGAACCGCACGGATGCGAACGCTTCTGCATACGAGGCCGAGATCTTCTACGGAACCTTCAAGGTTGAGGCGGGGAAGATTCAACCATTTTTTAGCGAATCTTTTGGGAAATACACGGGCCTGGCGGCGGAGGATTTCGCCTCTGAAATCGCGGCGGAACTAAAGCGTTAGCCGTTCCGGCCGTGGTGAAGTTCCACTGGCAGGATTACCAACGGTGTTTCGAGAAGGGGAGCCTTGGGGCTCCCCCGTTCCTTTTATCGGCGTTCGCGCGAGTCCCGGCCCCGGTCGGACTCACGGCGCTCGGGCGCGCGATACTCCCGTAATTCATGGCGTTCTACGCGATGATCGACCACGGCGGGGCGCGGCGCCACATAGG
>Ga0209698_10002128_pt1 | contig 22644 bp, 22 predicted proteins | sample LitLauG_LLR_2012_FD_187203 | JGI IMG/M metagenome (GOLD analysis project Ga0209698, IMG submission 187203) | Freshwater sediment microbial communities from Pennsylvania, USA - Little Laurel Run_MetaG_LLR_2012 (SPAdes) (version 2) | ecosystem: Environmental > Aquatic > Freshwater > Creek >... | reverse complement strand
GTCGCGAGGCAGCCAGGCGGGCGTCGCCAACTCGATCCTGATCAAGGTGAACCAGATCGGCACGCTCACCGAGACCTTGCGCGCGGTTGCGATGGCGCGCGAGGCGGGCTACACGGCGGTGATGAGCCACCGCTCCGGAGAGACCGAGGATGTGGCGATAGCCGACCTCGCCGTCGCGACGGGATGCGGGCAGATCAAGACCGGTGCGCCCTCGCGCACCGACCGCGTGGCCAAGTACAACCAGCTGCTGCGCATCGAGGAGCAGCTCGCGGGCGACGCGCAGTTCCCAGGCCGCAGCGCCCTGCGCGGCCGCTGAGCCTCAGCAGCCGCGCGCGGCGCCGCACTCCCGCCTGGCAGGAGGTCGGCGGGCGAGGGCGAAAGCACCTCTAGGAGTGGCTCCCGGTCCCTCAGCACAGATCGACGCGCGCCGTGCCGCGCGCGCCAACGCGCAGCGCGCGGGCAGCGCCCGTGCGCGGACGGCGCGCGCCGGCAGCATGCGCCAGCTGCGCTGGGACAGGCTCGCGCGCGCAGCGCTGCTGTGCGTGGTCGCGGTGCTCGCCTACCTGTACCTGAGCGCCGGCCTGCACATCGTCTCGAGCTGGCGCCAGGTGCGACGCGACGGCGCCGCGGTGGCGGCGCTCGAACACGAACACAGCGCGCTCGCGCGCAGGCACGCGATCCTCGTGAAGCCTGAAACAGTCGAAGTCGAGGCCAGGCGGCTGGGGATGGTCAAGCGCGGCGAGCAGTCCTACGTGCTCGGCGGCCTGCCAGGGAACTAGCGCGCGGCGCCGGCGCCGGGTTGGCACGCGCACGCAGCGCCCAGCCCACCGAGCGGGTCGCAGGGGCGCTGCTAGCCTCGCGCCTTGAGTGGCCTTCGAGAACGCCTTCTACCAGTGGCAGCAGGGAGAGCGGCGGCTGGCCGCGGCAGCACCCGAGCGCGCCGCGACGCTCGAGCGCGTGACGGAGGCGCTGGTCGCGGCGCTGCGCCGGCGGCTCGGCGGCCGCTTCTCGGCGCAGGAACTGGCCGATCTCTATGACAAGGGCACCTCGTGGTGCCTGCAGATCGCGATGTCCACCTCGCCGGAGGAGCCATGGGCGTGGGACGCGGGCGTGGTGGTGGACGGCGCCTTCGCTCGCTATCTGCGCGAGGCCAGCGACTACGCGGGCGGGCGGCGCGAGGTCAGGGACGTCGCGTAGGGGTCCTCGCCGCGTAGGCGAGGACCGCAAGCTCGACTAATCGTCCTCGCCGACTCGGCGGATGACGATGCGATCCTCCTCGACGGCGACCGACACGGGCCGGTGCCCGGCCCAGTGCTCTGCATAGATCGGGTTGTCCTGGATCGCCGGGTCGAGCCACAGCCCGTAGCCCTCCTCGCCGTGGTCGAAGGTGCCCTCGAGCGCAGCGGCCGCGCGCGTGGAGCGCCGGCCCCTGCCGCCGCGGCGGCTGCGCCGCGCGGGCGTCGCGACCGCGTCGGACTCCTCGTCCTCCTCGGGTTCGGCCGCGAGCGCTTCTTCGCGCGCGCGCTCGGCCTTGGCCTCGGCGGCCTCGAGCTCGGCGGCGATCAGCGCGTCGTCCTCCGCGCGCAGGTCGATCTCCTCGGGGAAGTCCGAGGCGCCACCCTCGGCCGCCTCCTCGTCACCGACGAGCTCGTTCTGACGCTTGAACTGCTCGATGTCGCGCACGCTGACCTCCAGCTGGTGGGCCACCCACGCGTCGGTGCGTCCCTGCCGCACCCACGTGCGGATCTGGTTGAGGTGAGGGCGCAGGGATTTGCGGGGCATCGACGGTCCGTGAGCCTAGCGCAAAGGAGCACTCGCCCGGGTTTCGCGGTGCGCCGAGAATCCTTTCGACCGGCCCGGTGACTATGCTTGCGCGACCGGTGATTGGGGATCGCGCCGGGTCGCCAATCGGCAAAGAGGAAGGTGCAGCGAATGCTGGTTCTGACTCGAAAGTCCAACCAGAGCATCATGATCGGAGACGACATCGAGGTGTCGGTGCTGTCGGTCATGGGCGAGAAGGTTCGGATCGGCATCCAGGCGCCCCAGACGATCCCCGTGTTCCGCAAGGAGATCTACCTCGAGATTCATCGTGAAGCGGCCGCGGGAGCACCCGCGGAGGCGCGCTCGGGCCAGCCGGCGGCCGCGCTCGACGAAGCCGTGCCCGACACCGCCGAAGGCGGCTGAACCAGCCGGCTGAAGGCCCCTGCCCGGGCGGGCGAGCACCGTCCGGCACTAGCCGAGCAGCAGGTACAGCGTTCTGAACATCACCACGGTGACGACCGCTGCGGTGAGGATCAGCGCGAGCACCAGCAGCGCGAAGCGCAACGAGCCGCGCTTGTGCCGGCGCTCGGCCTGGCGCATCATCGTGCGCCGCTCGGCAGCGCGGCGCAGGGAGTCGCGACGGCGGCGGTCGAGCGAGATCTCTCTGACGAACGCGCGCTCCCACTCCGAGAGGCTCTGACGCATCCTCATCTTGATGCCGGCGCGGCGCTAGGAGACGGGCGCCTTCGCCCGCTCGTACACGGAGACGAAGCGCAGGTAGTTCTCGGCGATCTTGCGGGCTCCCGCGGAGCGCTCGATCTTGCCGTCCACGTAGGCCTTCAGCGGGTCCCACCAGATCGAGCGGCCGATGGCGAAGCCGACGAAGCCCTCGACGGGGGCTGCTTCGGTGAGCCAGTGATCGACCTTCGCGTCGTCGGCGCCGCGGCCGAGCACCACGCAGACCACACCGTCGCGGCCGCCCGCACGCGCCTGCGCGACGAGCATCTCGCAGTCCGAGCGCTCGTCGACCCCCTCGATCTTCCAGACGTCCGCCTCGATGCCCGCGTCCTGCAGCTCGGCGATCGCGCGGCGCATCAGCTCGGGGCGCAGCTCGGCGTCGTAGCGCTCGGCGTCCCCGCCGACTGCCTGCAGCTGCGCGTCCTCGGCGGGCACGAGCAGCTCGAACAGGAACCTGCGCTCGTGCTGGTGCAGCCAGTCGCTGAGCCGCTTGAGCTTGCTGCGCTGCTCGGCGTTGGCCTGCGCGTCGCCGTCGGGGTTGTAGCGGACGAGCACCTTGGTGAAGTCGGGGTCGTAGCGTTCGATGTGCTCGGCGAACTCGTCGCCGTACTGGAAGTCGAAGTAGTTCTGTCCCGAGCGCTCGGCGGGCATCGCCACGATCAGGCCGGCCGCGCGAGCCTCGGATGGGACCGTGGAGCCGAACTGCTCGTCCACGAGCACGCCGGTGACGGCGGGGTCGGCGCCCGCGCCGATCGCCTGCAGCAGGCCCTCGAAGATCAGGTGCTTGGCGTCGGCGATGATGGCCGTCTGCTCGCCGTCGGGCTCCCCGTCGATCCCGAAGAAGCGCTTCTGGAAGGAGCCACGGTGGTCGAAGGCGAGGATGTAGAGCTTGCGGTCGTATCCGAGGTGCATGCGATGGAGTATTCCAGAGTCCGTGCGAGGCGCGCTCAGCCTCGCCTTAGAATGGACCGCCATGAGCTCGGGCGCCGACCTCTTCGTGGTGTGCAAGCAGTGCGGTGCCGAGGTGAGCCCGTACATCACCGAGTGCCCGTACTGCGGCTCGCGGCTCAGGCGCCGCGCCCCCAAGCTCCCGCCCGTACATGCGCCCAGCCGCCCGGCGCGCCGCGGACGCCTGACGGCGCTCCTGAGAGGCCCGCGCCGGGCTCGCGCGAGCGTCCCCTCCAGCGCGCGAGCGCGCGCGAGCTCACGCTGGGAGGACGTCAGGCCACACGCCACGATCGTGCTGGTGGCCGTCAGCTGCGCGGCCTGGATCGCGGCGCGCGCCGAACCGCAGATCTACTTCAAACTGGCGATTGTCGGCCCGCTGCACGGCGACTGGTGGAAGCTGCTCGGCAGCGAGTTCGCGTACTCGCGCGGCGTGCCCGCGTTCATGGTGATCGTGGCGATCGCGCTGTTCGGGTGGCTGCTCGAGCGCCGTCACGGTCCCGCGGTCGCGACCGCGCTGTTCTTCGGGGGCGCCGTGACGGGTGCGCTGGTGGCGGGCGCGGTGTACACCGCGCCTGTCATCAGTACCGGCAACGGTGCAGCGCTCGCGCTGCTCGGGGCGTGGGCGGGGCCCGATCTGCGCTGCGCGCGCGCGGGCTCCTACTACGAGGGCGACCTGCTGGGTGCCGGCGCGATCGGCGTCCTGCTGCTCGCGATCCCGTTCGCCTTCGAGGGCAGCGAAATGAGCTGGCTGGCGGGCGTGGTGGGAGGCGCGTTCGGACTGCTCATGGGCCTCGGCCTGCGCGTGCGCAGCGAGTCGGAGCGCTAGGCGGGTCGTGCGCCGGCCCCGCGCCGCGGCCGCCTATGATTGCGCGGCATGTCACTGACGAACGCGGTTGTCCTGATCGAGGCGGAGCGCAACGCGCTGTCGACGCTCGGCGGCGCGCTGGCCGATGTCGAGGGGGTCGCGGAGGCCTACTCGGTGACCGGCGAGTGGGACTTCGTGGCGATCATCAGGGTTCCCCATCACGAGCAGCTCGCCGAGGTCGTCACGCGCGAGATCGGTGAAATGCCGGGCGTGGTGCGAACGCAGACGATGGTCGCGTTCGCCGCGTACTCGCGCCACGACCTCGAAGCGCTCTTCTCGATCGGCGGATGAGCGCAGCCGGGCGATGACCGCGGTCGCGGTCAAGCGCGAGTACGGGCCGACGCTCGCCGGCCTGCTGGCACCTCGCTGGCGCGCCGCATCGCCGCGCGCGCGCATCGCCGCGCGCCTGACCGCTGCGGCCCTGCTCGCGGTCGCGGTCGCGCTCACGCTCACGCTGCTGAACGCGCGCTTCGCCCACGCCGGTCGCGTGCCCTTCAGCTTCCAGTACCGCTCGCTCTACCGCGTGGCGGCAGAACCGGGCGGCTACGTGCGCGTGGAGCGCCACGACGCCGAGGGGGCGCTCGAATACTCCTTCGCGGTGAACCCGCTGCGCCTGCCCCCCTACACGGGCGAGCAGACCGGCGAGATCCCCGTGTACGCGGCCCGCTTCATCGCGACTCTCGCAAGGCGCTACCGCGACTTCACGCTGCGCGGTGAGGGCCGCACCAAGCTCAACAATGCGCTCACCGGCTACCAGATCCTCTACACCGCGCAGCTGGAAGGCCGCGAGATGTATGCGCGAGAAGTGTTGCTGCTACCCGAAGGCAAGGGCGTGCGCGACGGCGTGGACATCGTGATGCTGACCGCATCGGGGGCGAGCACGCAGGTACGCGGCCCGCGTGAAGTCGCCACAACGGGCGTTCTGCAGCGCCCGCTGAAGAGCTTCTCCTTCGGCTAGCGCGACGCGCCGGCGCCGGCGCCGGAGGAGCCTCCGGGGCTCGGGCCGGCAGCGGTACCGCCCGTCTGCGCGACAGGGGCTACATCCACGGCGGGAGGCGACTGGCCGCCCGCCGCTTCGCCCCCCGGCACCGGGCTTTCCGCTGTCGCGCCGGGTGTGCTCTGGGGGGGAGCGGTCGCGGCGCTCGGCAGTTCGGTGGTTTCGGTCGTGACCTCGGTCGCGCCTTCGGGCTGCTTGGGGCCCGTCGCTCCCGCGGCGGGCGAGACCGGCGTGGTCGTGCTCGTCACGGCTGCGCTGGTGCCCCCCGCGAGTTCGGCGGCGGCAATCGTGCCCGCTTCGGCTGCGGACGTGTTCGAGCCGGTCGTCGCGGTCGTCCCGACGGGAAGCGCGGGCGGGCGTGCGCGGCGGTGCGCACGGGCGCGCGTGGCACCTGCGCTGATCGGCTGGGGGCGCTGGTGGATAACCTGCGGCGTGGCCGAGTGCTGCGCCGCGGAGGTGCCCGCGTAGGTGTGGCTCGTCGGCACAGCGGGACCACCCTGACGGGGCGCGACGGCGTGATCGGCGGCGACGGCGCCGGCGGTGACTATCGCTGCGGCGGCGAGGCTCGCGACCGCCTTGGTGGCGAGCGCGCCGGCGCCCGCGGTCATCATCCCGCCGGCGAGACCCGCGCCGCCGCCCGCGGCCGCGCCGGCTCCGGCCGTGGCGCCCGCGCCTGCGCCGACGCTCGCACCGGCGCCGCCCGCGACGTGCGCGCCGCCGGCGGACGCGGTTGACCCGAGTTTGGTGAGCAGCAGCCGCTTGACGAGCAGCAGCGGCACGACGGGGAAGATCGCGGCGAGCGCACGGTTGTTGTGCTTGAGGTGCGCGCGAAAGTCGCGGCAGCGATCGCAGCCGCGCACGTGCCTGCGGGCGGGCGTGCCCAGCTTGCCGAGGCCCTCGGCGACCTCGCCGAGTTCGAAGCGAACCTGCTCGCAGCTCAGCTGGCGCGCTTCGGCGGCCTCGGCGAGGCCGATGCGCGCGCGCACGAGCAGGGACTTCACCGACGGGACCGTGTTCTCCATCGCATGCGCGATCTGCTCGTAGGAGAGCGCGTCGATCTCACGTAGCAGCAACGCCGTGCGCTGCGTCTCGGGCAGCTCGTGGACGTCGGCGATCAGCTCGCGGAAGCTCTCGCGGCGCAGGACCTTGTCGGTGGTCGTGAGGCCGCCATCGGCGAAATGCACGTCCATCGAGTCCACGCCGATCGCCGCGACGCGGCGCAGATGGTTGAGCGAGCGGTTGCGCGCGATCCGGTAGAGCCACGGGCGGACGTTGATCTCGCGCTCGTCGGCGAGCACGGCGTTGAATGCGGCCGCGAAGACCTCCTGGAGCACGTCCTCGGCGTCCTCGCGCGAGTTCAGCATGTGCCTGCAGAACGCGAGCAGACGCGACTGGTAGCGCGCGCAGAGCACCTCGAAGGCGGCGTGGTTGCCACGACGCGTGAGCGAGATCAGCCGCTCGTCGGACTGCAGGCGCAGCAGAGCAGACGGGCCACGGAGGCCCGGCATGCTGCTGTGATGTGTAAGGGCGGAGACCTCCATGAGAGCCGTCCGATTGCTCCGTCAGGCTTAAAGACACGGTAGCAAGCGCCAAGTTGCGCTCCCCGCGGCGCTAGGATCGCCTGGCCCGGGTGGACAAACTGGCAAAGTCAGCGGACTTAAAATCTGCCGCTCGAGAGAGCATGCGGGTTCGAATCCCGTCCCGGGCACCTGCGAGCGGATAGAGTCGCGCGCGTGTCGAGCGAGACCGCGCATGAGACGGAGACCTATCACGGTGGCAGGCTCGTCGCGCGACGCCTGAAGGCGCATGGTGTGAGCAAGCTGTTCACGCTCTCCGGAGGGCACCTGTTCTCGATATACGACGGCTGCCGCGCCGAGGGGATCGACATCGTCGACGTGCGTCACGAGTCGACCGCGGCCTTCGCGGCGGAGGGTTGGGCGAAGGTCACCCGTGAAGCCGGCGTGTGCGCGCTCACGGCGGGGCCGGGAGTGACAAACGGCATGAGCGCGATGGCATCCGCGCAGGCGAACCACTCGCCGATGGTGGTGCTCGGTGGGCGCGCGCCAGCGCTGCGCTGGGGCCTGGGGTCCCTGCAGGAGATCGACCACGTGCCGTTCGTGAGGCCGTTGACCAAGCTGGCCGTCACGCCGTCGGCGACGGAGGAGATACCTGGGCTGATAGACGACGCGTTCGCCGCGGCGATGAGCCCCCACTACGGGCCCACATTCGTGGACTTCCCGCTCGACTACGTCTTCATGGAGGCGGCCGAGCCCGAGAGTGCGCGGGCGGCGCCGGCGAGCACGCCGGCGGCGGACCACGAGGCGATCGAGCGGGCCGGCGAGCTGCTGCGCACGGCAGAGCGGCCGGTGATAATGGCTGGCACGGACCTCTACTGGGGCCGCGGCGAGCAGGCGCTGCTGGAGCTCGCGCAGACGCTGCGGGTGCCGGTGTTCCTCAACGGCCTCGCACGCGGGTGCGTGCCGGGCGACCACGAGCTGTTCTTTTCGCGCGCTCGCTCGCAGGCGCTCAAGGGCGCCGACGTGGCGCTGGTGGTCGGCGTGCCGATGGACTTCCGGCTGGCCTTCGGCGCGTCGTTCGGCGAGGACACCGAGATCGTGGTCATCGACATGGCCGAACCCGAGCGCCGCCATCCGCGGCCGGTGGCCGCCGAGTGCTACGGGCCGCTCGCGGCGAGCATTACGGCGGTATGTGAGGCCGCCGGCTCGCAGGCGCTCGCCAGCGAACGCTGGATCTCCGGGCTGCGCGCCGCCGAGCAGGAGCAGCGCGAGGCGGAGCTCGCGGACCTTCAGGACGACAGGGCGCCGCTGCACCCCATGAGGCTCTACGCGGAGCTCGCCCAGGTGATCGACCGGGACACGATCGTGGTCGGCGACGGCGGCGACTTCGTCTCCTACGCGGGCAGGGTCGTCGACAGCTACCAACCGGGATGCTGGCTTGACCCGGGGCCATTCGGCTGCCTGGGCTCCGGTCCGGGTTACGCCCTGGCGGCGAAGCTCGCGCGGCCTGGCAGCCAGGTCGTGCTGCTGCTCGGCGACGGCGCGTTCGGCTTCGCCGGGATGGACTTCGACACCCTTGCGCGCCATGGCGTGAACGTCGTGGGGGTGATGGGTAACAACGGCATCTGGGCGCTGGAGAAGCACCCTATGGAGCTCGTCTACGGCTACTCCGTCGCCGCGGAGCTGCGCGCGGGGACGCGCTATGACCAGGTGGTGGAGGCGCTCGGCGGGCACGGCGAGCTGGTAGAGCGCCCGGCGCAGCTGCGGGGAGCGCTCGAGCGCGCCCTGCAGGCAGGCAAGCCAGCGCTGGTGAACGTGCTGACGGATCCCAGCGTCGCGTACCCGCGCCGCGCCAACCTCGCCTGAGCTGGCCTATCCCGCATGAGGCGCCTGCTGCGCGGCGAGGCGCAGCGCACCTCCGTAGAGGATGTCGTGCTCTGAGACCTCGACGTGCTCGAGCCCGAAGACGCGCATCGCCTCGCTGAGCAGGATCATGCCGGCGACGATCGTGGGCGCGCGGTCGGGGTCGAGGCCGACGACATCGCGGCGATTCGCTTCGTCCATGTCGGCGAGCCGTGCGAGCAGCAGTTCGACAGAGCCGAGCCTGAGCTCGTAGCCGTTTACGCGCTCGGGGTCATACGGGTCGAGCTCCTGCTCGATCGAGGCGGCCGAGGTGGCGGTACCCGCGACCGCGATGCCGCGGCGCACCCCTTCTCGCTCGTCGGCTGGGAGCCCCGCGAGGAGCACCGAGCGCACGTCGGAGGCGAGCTCCTGTAGCTCGTGGGGAGCGGGGGGATCGGAGTGGATATGGCGCTCGCTCATGCGCACGACGCCCGCGCGCAGCGATACGTGAAAGCCAGCGCTGCGCTCGCGGCCGATCACGAACTCCGTGGAGCCGCCGCCGATGTCGATCACCACGGTCGGCTGCGGCGAGGGCGCGCGGCCCGACATCGCTCCGAGGAACGTCAGCTGTGCCTCCTCCTCGCCGCTGAGCACGTGCGCATCGAGGCCGAACTCGCCGCGCACCCGCTCGGCGAACGCGGCGCCGTTGGATGCGTCGCGGACCGCCGACGTCAGCACCGCCATGTTGCGCTCGCAGCGGTGCGCGTCGATCTCGGCGCGGTAGTCCTCGAGCGTGCGGTAAACGCGCTCGGCCGCGTCCTCGGCGAGCGCGCCCGCCGCGTCCACGCCGGCCCCGAGCCGCGTGACCCGCGAGCGCCTGACGAGCTCTGCGAGCGAGTTCGCGGAGGGATTCACGTCGGCGATCAGCAATCTCGTCGAGTTGGTACCAACGTCCACGACCGCAACGCGCATCGACGCATGCTAGACGTGGCACAGGTCTCGCGAGATGCGCCGCACCCGCCGCGGCTACCCCGACGGCAGGGGCGTTCCCGCGCCGGGGGCGCGCCCGGCGCCCCACAGCTCGCGCTCGGTTTGCTAGAACGTATGTAGCGACGCGGGGTGGAGCAGTCTGGTAGCTCGTCGGGCTCATAACCCGAAGGTCGCGGGTTCGAATCCCGCCCCCGCTATGGAAGAAGGCCCTGGTAATCGGGGCCTTTTTTCGTGGGATGGGTCTGATGGCTGCTCGCCAAGGTTCCAATAGGGTTCCGTTTGCCGCGCATCGCCTCGGCGTGCGAATCTGGCCTTGGTGGCGTAGGCAAGATTGGGGCGGGCGATGCCCGGCCGCTTCGTTGCGAATGCAAGCGAGCGGGAGCGAGAGGCCGCTAGCCCTCGCGCGGCTCGGAGTAGGGGCCCAGGACGCCCAGGTTGATCAGCCGGTATCGCATCGCTTCCTCGCTCACATGGAATGTGCCGGCGAGCGCTCCCACCAGCTCCTCCGGCGCGACCTTCGGGGATCTTGCGACGACACGCTCGATTTCCTCGCTCATGAACCTACGCGGCATCAGCAGTTCGGCAGCGAACGTGTTGGCCTGGATCTCCTCCCGTGCCGAGGTGCCATCACGCCAGTTCACGCGAACCAGACGATCGATGAAAACCGGCTGGCCCTCGTGAAGGCGTAGATGCGCGATCTCATGGGCGAGCGTGAAACGCTGGCGCGTCGCCGGATGGGTCGAGTTCACACCGATCAGCGTGCGACCTGGCTCCCGGTAGAGCATTCCCGAGACATCGCCCTCAAAGGCCTCATAGGCGACCTTTGCGCCCAGCATCTCCGCGATCTTCTGCACGGGCACAGGAGGACGCACGACGCCCGCCTCGGCGATCAGGTCGGCCGCCTGGATTTCCGGGGGGGAGGGATTTGTCATTTCACCGGCCGCGCGTGTCTCGTCTGATCCTTAGATACGACACGCATCGCGAAATCAAGTAGCGCCGGGTCATCCTCGGCGGAGGCCCGCAGCGCCGCGACCGTGCCGTTCGGCAGTAGCTCCTGCAGCGCGGGCCCCGTGTCCGGCAGTAGCTCCGCCGGGCTCTTCCCAACCGCGGCCGCCAGCAGAAATAGCTGGTGAAGGGCGATGTGCTGGCGTCCGCTCTCGATGTTTGTGATCGACGTGCGCTTCAAGCTCACCCGCTCGGCAACCTGATCCTGGGTCAGCCCGGCATCTTCGCGCAGTCCCCGCAGCCGCTGGCCAAACTGCTCATACAGGCGCTCCACAAGCGCAAGTATGGCCGAAAGCTGCGTCGATGTCAATCTCGCTGACCGTTACTAAGACTGACCTCCGGCGCGGCTCCAGCGATTCTCCTTGACAACCGCCATAAGCCCCCCTATGTTGATGTCATCGTTAACAACAGAAGGCGGCAAAGATGTCAGTTATACCAACATCAGATGCGGAAGAGGCAGGAGGCGAGCAGGCGGACCGCAACCCCGTGCACGTCACGCTCGAGGTCACGAACGAAGCCGGCGAGACCGAGACCAGCACATTCACGATCCAGTCCGGGCCCACCAAGGTCACAGCGCTGAAGAGCGAGCTCGGCATAGCCGAGGAGGCCACCCTCTGGGTCATCCAGAAGAACGGCAAGAAGAAGCTCCTCGCCGACCACGAGACCCACGACGTCAAGCGGGGCGACCGGTACCAGGCTCTCGTCCGCGGCGGCGTCAGCTGATGAACACCACCGCCACCACCAGCATCGTCCCACTCCTCGCGGCGGCGTTCGGTGGCGCGGAGGACGTGACACCGGCGCCCGGGCAGCCGCTGCATGTGCTGCTCGGGCAGATCGAGCTGCCGGAGCCGTGGACGCCATCGCCGACACGTGCTCTGACCGTGTGGCGCAACTGGCCCGCCGAGCGCCCGCAGTTCGTGATCGATCAGAGTGTCCAGGGCGAGCAGGGCGAGCCACCGCGTAGCAGCGAGCTCGTCTACCTGCTCGGCGAGAGCTGGCGCAGCTTCAGCTTCGGCTTCACTTGGAGCGGTCAGGATTCCGTCCGTGCAATCCAGCTCTGGATGACGCGTTTCGTTGCGGAGCGGACGTGATCGGGCTCGCGCGCCTGCCGCGCATGTTCCGGCGGTCCAGGCCGGTCCCTCTCGAGGCAGCCCCGCCCCGACGGACCCTGGATGTGCGCATCGCGGCGCCGTTGTTCGCCGAAGTCCGCGCCCACGTCGAGGACTTCAGCCGTGGCGAGGAGGCCGGGTATCTCATCTGCGGGCTCAGCCGCCTGCCCGACCGCGACGTCCTACTCGCCCGAGAATGGATCGTGGTCCCCGACAGCGCCATCGCCCGCGGCGCGTACGGGTCGGTCCTGTCATGGTCCTCTGAGTTCAACTCCCAGGTGCTCGCGCACGCTCTGGAGCTCGGCGCCACGCCCGTGCTCGTCCACTCCCACGGCACGGCGAACCCCGGGTTCTCGGCCGATGACCGCGCAAAGGAGCGGCCGTTGTTCGGCGCGTTCAGCCGCATAACGGAGCCGCTGCCGACGGGCACCCTGCTGCTAGGCGACGGCGACGCAGCCGGCTCGTTCTGGATCGACGGGCGCAACGATCTGGCCCTTCGGCGGCTCGTGATCGTAGGCGAGACCATCGAGACCTGTCATGCGAGCAGCGCGCGTCCTCCGACGCGGGGCCGCCGCGGGCGCCTTGACCGCCAGACGATCGCGATCGGACCCGACAGCGAGCCGAAGCTCACCGACGCCAGGATCGCCGTCATCGGCGTATCCGGAGGCGGCTCGCACGTCATCCAGCAGCTCGCCCACCAGGGTGTCGGAGCCCTCATCCCAATCGACGGGCAGACAGTCGAGGAGAGCAACCTCGGCCGCCTCGTCGGCGCGGTGCACACCGACATCGACACGACCCTGAAGGTCGACGTCGCGAAGCGCGTTGCGACGGGCATCGACCCTTCGATTGAGGTGCTGGCGGTGCCCGAGTGCTTCCCGTCCTCCCGGGCGCTTGACGCGCTGAAGGGCGCCGACATCGTCGTGGCCTGCCTGGACCGCTTCGACGCCCGTGAGGGCGTCAACACCTTCTGCCGGCGCTACCTGATCCCACTCGTCGACATCGGGATGGAGATCCGCTCGGCCTGCGAGCAGCTGGCCATCGCCGACGGTCAGCTGATCGTTTCGCGCCCGGCGGAGGCCTGTCTGCGTTGCTGGTTCATCACCGACGCCGTGCTCGAGCGAGAGCGCCGCGAGCGTCCGCCCGGATATGACCGAAACCCCGACGCGCCCGGAGACCCGCAGGTCGTCTCGATGAATGGCGTCCTGGCCTCAGAGGCCTGTAACTGTGTGCTTGACCTCATCACCGGCTACAGCGGCGGGCGACGCGGACCCAACACCTTCTGGCAGTACGAGGGTCGCACGGGCCAGCTGGAGCCGTGCGAGCTGCCATCACGGCGAGAGGACTGTCCCGGCTGCGCCGAGGAAAGCCTCGGCGACGCGAATCCCGAGCCGCCACCGGCATCCGGCCTCCCGATCGGGCGCGGCGCATGACGGCCACCGAATTAGACTCGCGGCGATGACCGGCCGCCTCGACTACTGGAAGTCCGTCCTGACAGGAGACCTCCGCGGGTTCGCGGACCGCGGCACCGAGCCCCGATTCGAAGACGCCGAGAACATGCTGCGCGTCGTGTGGCAGGTACGAGGCCAGCCGCGCGAGGCGGTCTTCAGCCTCATGCCCGGCAACCGCCTGCGCTGGACGCCGGACTCCGGGTCCTCGACCGACGAGCCCTACTACGCGTTCCTTGCATCAGAGTCGATGGCTGGCTTCCAGCCGCTCGCATCTGCCTGCATTGCCACGATCCCCTCGCAGGTTGACTTCCTCGCAAGCGAGGCCGTCCTCGACGACGGCCTCGGCACTCGCACGACCATGCTCACGCCGGAGGCGCTCACCAGCCTGATCGACGACGCCCGCCGCCAGGCCGAAACAGCCTCGACGCAGCTCTTCTTCCTTAAGGGAGACGCAGGCGCCGGAAAGACGACCCTGTTGCGCGAGACCACCGTCCTTCAGGCACGCCGCTACCTCGCGGGCCAAAGTGAGTTCCTCTGTCTCTACGTGCCCGCCCAGGGCCGCGAGCTCAGCAACCTCCGCGACGCGTTCGCCGGCGAGCTCGGAGACCTCCGCGCCGCCTTCACCCAGGATGCGATCGCCTCACTGGCACGCGAAGGCATCCTCGTCCCCGTCATCGACGGTTTCGACGAGCTACTCGGCACCGCAGGCTATGGGGGCGCGTTCAGCTCGCTGCAGGCATTTCTCGCCGAACTCGATGGCTTCGGCACCCTAATCGTCTCCGCCCGCTCGGCGTTCTACGACATCGAGTTCCTGCGCCGCTCGGGCACCCGCGGCGCCGACGGCGACATGCGGATCGCCACCGCGCAGATCCAGCCATGGTCGGAGCAGCAGCTCGAGGAATACCTCACCCGCAACCGCGAGCCCGACGACGCCGACCGTACCCGCGCCGAGCTCGCCAAGCTCGCGCCGGCGGACCGCGAACTACTCACACGGCCGTTCTTCGCGAGCCAGTTCGACAGCTTCCTGACCCGCCCCGACGGCACATCCGGCGACCTGCTCGAGCACCTAATCAGCGCCTACATCGCACGAGAGGCCGGCAAGATCGTCGACTCAAATGGGGATCCCGTCCTCACCGCCGACGGGCACTGCTACCTCTTCGAGCTAGCCGTCAGAGAGATGTGGGAAAGCGAGGTGCGACAGCTCTCAGAGTCAGACCTGAAAGCGATCGCCGAGCTCGCCGCCGAGGAGTTCCACCTCGACTCAGACCAGACTAAGCTCCTCGTGACCAAGGTCACCAGCTACGCCGGCTTCCGCCCACGCCGGGGCGGCCACGCCTCTCAGGCCACCTTCGCCTTCGAGCACGAGGTCTACTTCGACCACTTTCTCGGACGGGCGATGTGCCGCCTGCTGGCCGACTCGCGCCTGGACGAGCTCGTGTCCGCTCTCGACCGGGGCGTCATCTCCGACGGTGTCGCCCGCGCCACTGTCCGGGCCCTCGCCGAGGAGCGCCCGCTTGACCGCTCGCTGCTGCGATGCGCCGTTGGCGTCGCGTTCGACAACCGCAGAAGAAACCTCGGCAGCCTTGTGCTGGCCTACGCGCGTGACATCCGGCCGCTTTCCGACGCCACCATCCAGCGCCTCTCCTTCGTCGACGTTCGCTCGGGACGGGCCGAGCTTTCGGATATCCGCTTCGATGAGTGCCAGTTCACCGACGTCGACCTCTCCGCCGCCGTCTTCACCCGCTGCGAGGCAGAGAGCTCCACCTTCGACGGCATCCGCCTGAACGCCTCGTCGCAGATCGGGATTGCGGGCCTGCAACCCGGCCTGAATATCCGCCGCGTCCACCACGACCCGCCGGGCGATGTCTATGACCCTGTCGAGATCTCAGCGCTGCTGCAGCGCCTCGGCGCTCCCGTGGAGCGCCCCGCCCTAGAGCAGCCGCTGTACTCGGAGCATGCACAGGAGCTGATCCAGCTGCTGCAACGCGTCGCCCGTGCCTACCAGCGGACCGGCATCCTCCATGAAACCGACGATAAGCGCTACCAGGCGATCTTCTCCTCACCGCACTGGGAGGAGCTCAGGCAGCTGCTCACGGCTCACGGCGTCGTCACCGAAGAGATGCGCGAGGCACGCGGCGCGAATGTCCGAGGCTTTCGCCTGCGAGCCAACTACGACGAGCTGCTCGCCGGACGCCCCAGCGAGTTGTCCCACAGCTCCACCTCCCGGCTCTGGGCGGAGTTGCGCGGGCTTTGAGTTCCGACGCGTACGACCGGGATCGTCGAGCAGTGCCCAGCGCCCGCAGGATCAGCGATCGGCCCCCGGCCCCGTGTCCCACGATTAGCAAGTCGCTGAGTCAAACGCGGTACGGGCCGGCAGCGTGCACCCGGGCTCGACTACCGCGCTCGACGCCGAGCGCGGCGCACCCCACCAGACGCTGATCGGCGCCGTCCAAGAAGTCGACCCCATCCAGTCGCCTCGCCGAAGCGCCCTGTTCTGATCCCCGCCCGGCTCGTCCGCTCGCTACCCCGACGCTGCGGGCGAGGCTTCTTCCTCTCGTTCTGAAGCTCCCGCTGGAGTCTCGAGCGCACAATCTCACTGTGCCTGCCAGCGCTATTGACCTCAAGCCAGTCCGATCCGAGGTCAAGAAACTCCTCACCCGCTGGTCCACGGCAGAGCTCACGCCATACGAAGGGCCAGCCCTCGGCGGCGAGCCCTGTTTGTAGCCAGTCACGACCGATGTCACGGAGCTCGGCTGTGGCCCTGTTTCCATAGGCAATCGGGAAGATGTTTGACCAAAGCCGACCGGCGGGGTGCGCCGCCAGCCACTGCGTAGCCGACGTCATGAGCTGATCATCCATGGCAGAGTCGCCCGTGAAGAAAGTCGGGGCACCGGACCGCCGCGTCCGTGTCCCGCGCTGCGCAAGCATCAGCGCGACGCCCGGCCACCCCCTCGCCTGCGGCTCTGCCGCCAGCCAGCGATGAGCAAGAGCCTCGATCTGCGCTGTGGTATCCGGAGTGCGACGCGTGAAGACCGCGTGCCACGTGGACTGCCACTCGGGGTCAGTCGGATGCTCCTTCAGCCAAGCCAGCCCAACGTCTCCGACGGCATTCGCCATCGGCGAACGGGTGGGCACCCTGACGGCCAGCACCCGCAGAAATCGCGCCAGACCAGGCGCGGCGAGCTCCTCCATCAGCGCGCCGCGAACCACGCCGGCGGCGGCCTCGGTTGGATCTACGACAAGATGTCTTACGGCCCGCCGGATCACCTCTCGCGTTGGCGCAGAGCACGCCCGCCGCGCGATCACACCGAGGAGCGGCGGCTCCCTATAGCCGATCTGCTGCGCGAGTTTCCAGAGGGAGGAGTCCTTTTGCGACGTGGGCGATTGCTCGAGGATCAGCTCAAGGTGCGCGCGGGCGAACTCGCTGCGCCGATGGGCGAGGGCGAGGAAGATCTCGACGGACCCACGAGCATTCGGATGCTCTTGAATCCAGGACTCGGCACGATCGCAGGCCTCCTCGTCGTCGAGTGCGAGCCGGCAAACAAACGGCCAATCCGCGTCTTGGGGGTTGGCCAGGAGCCACACGCGCAAGAGCGCGAGGATCTCCTCGTGACGTGCCGGACACGCGTCCCATAGCACGCTGCAGGCAGGCCGGACCAACTCGCCGGGCGTATCGAGGGCGGTCGCCCAGGAGAGCAGCTGTTGCTCATAGGGCTCGCGTGCCAGTGGGAACGCAATCCCGCGGGCGGCGAACAGCCACGCCAAGATGACCGGAAGCCGACGTCCGCGTGGGTCCGTTTCCCACATCGGTCTCCAGGTCTGTTCGAGCAGACGCACGAGGGTTTCCCGGTCGGGGTTGCCCTTGCGTGCACGCTTGTGCGTCGTCTCGAGGAGCGCTGCGGGGAGCTCCACGTTCTCACCGAACGCCTCAAACGCGGCGCTCAAGTCACGGGCACGTTCGTTCACCCGCGCCTCGCTCACGAGCTCCGAATACAAGGCCTCGGCGAGTCGCTGGTGAAAGATCGTCACGCACGCTAGGCCGTCAACTGATTCGCGCTCAACGACGTCCTCGCTGGCGAGCTGCTCAAGCGCGTCGCGGTCCGCCCCGAAGAGCCGCTCGGGCGCCGGCACCCCCAGCCGGTTGACCGCGAGGGCAGTCTGCAGCGCGGCACCTAGACCGCGAGCCTCGGCTCGGGCGCGAAAGCGCTCGGCAAACTCCGCGACCGTGTCGAGTTCCTCGGCGCCGACGGCCGCGAGGAACGCAGCGACCACGAAGAGGGGCTCGGCCGGCGCGGGCGCCGCCGCCGCGCCGGTGCGACGCTGATACCACGCGTGGTAGCGCTCCTGCTCCTGCTCGCTGAGGTTCGAGACCGGCACGTCCTCGACGACCAAGGCACCCGTTTCCCCGACGCGCTGGCGCAGGGCGGCCAGGTAGTCATCGGTCCCTGTCGTGAGGATGACGATGCGAGCGAGCCGGCTGGGGTCCAGTGCGAGACCGGTCAGCCGATCCCATTGCTCAAGGCCCCGGCGCGCGGGCGCGTATAGATCGTCGATCGCGAGCACGACCTCCCCCTGCGCGTGGTTCCAGTACTCAAGCGCGTCTGAGAGCAAAGCGTTCGATGGTGCCAGGCTGTGGACCGCTAGCCCCCGCTCGGCGAGCAGAGCGACGAGTACCTGCAGGAGCAGGACGCTCTTGCCGGCTCCCGATGCGCCCGAAAGCCAACACACGGGCAGCCGCTGATCCTCAGCCTGGACATCCCGTCGCAGCAGCTCGAGCACTTGCTGTGCCGCATCCTCTGATCGCTCACCGCGCGGCATGAAGTATCCCCTCGCCAGGTGCTCGATCGTCGGGCGTTGGCCCAGGAGGATCCCGCTGCCGCCCTCATCGCAGGAGATGTCCTCGACCGTGAGCAAGCGAGGAGGGGGCGTGCGGGTTTGTGCGGCCCTTGCGCTGCTGATGATCTCAAGCAGCCGGCGAGCGATGTGCTCTGGGTCGTGTTGCTCGGCGAGCATCCTCAGCAGCTCGCCCGTCAACCTGGCCACGACGTCGAAAGGGCCATCGACCCGTGCAAACAAGCGGCCCAGCAGTCCCAGATAGGGATCAGAGCGCACAGACGGCTCGCGAAAGCGCGCCCGCAGCGTCTCCCACCGCTCGACATCCTCCCCGCCCAGGTTCAGCTGCGTCGCGGTGATCGTGCGGGGGTCCCCCGATTCATGTCGGGCGCATCGGACCTCGTATGCGAACGCGTTCCTGAGCTCGGGATGGCACGCCTTTAGAAATGCATCGACGGCCAGCGCCTCCTGTGCGACGTCCTTGGCCGTCGCGGTGGTCAGCGTTCTCTTGACCTGGAGCAGGTAGATCGGACCCCCGTCCGTTGAGGCCAGATCGCTCAGGCACTCAAAGGCGACCTGGACGTTCGGGTCGCCGGTCTCGGCCAGGTCGAGGAAGCGTTCAAGCGACACGGCCAGCTGATACCAGAAGCCGCTCAGGGCGTTGATGCCGCCGGCTGCGCGTCGCCGGCCAAGGGGATGTTCGCGCCACTGATTGCCCAGCTCGACCAGAGAGACAGCCATCCTGCGGAGCTTCGCAGGGCAGCGCGCCCGATGCCCTTGCCCCGGTCTCGCCAGCGTGATGAACCGACGCAACCCACGGCGCGATCCGCCGCCCCCCGCTTCTGAGGTATCAGGCCCCGGCCGGAAACCCCAGCGTGCCTGACGATCCCAGTCCGCCCGGCGTCACCGAGTCCACCACGCCGCCCGATGTACAGACGCAGACCGAGCGCCAACGGTCTCGCCCTCAACTGCACGCAATCAGCTCAATGCGCTTCGAGTTCCAGCCAACCGCGGCGCGCAACTGTCCGAACAGACCAGATGCACGGGTGTGCGGTCGCTGTGCGCGTGCTGTGCAATTCGTTGGCCGGTTTGGGGCGCTGAGGGTCATCACACATGTGATGACGGCAGCAAGCATCCCTGCGTCCGGAGGCGGCGGCTACGCTCGCTACCTGGAGAGCAAGACGGTCGCGCCCCAGCGCGGGGACTACTACCTGACCCCTGACGGCGAGATGACCCAGGCGCCGGGTCGTTGGCTATCCGATGAGGAGACGCTGACCAGGCTCGGGGTGCAGGCAGGCAAGCCAGTCGATCGCGCGGACTTCATCGCGTTGATGGATGGTCGCCACCCGGGCACCGGCAGATGGCTGCGACCCGAGGGCGCCGGTGGCGGCAGGGGCGGCGGGATCGACGTGACGTTCAGCGCTCCGAAGTCCGTCTCGACGGTGTGGGCGCTCGGCGACCCGTGGCAGCGCCACCAGATCGAGGGCGCGCACGCCAGGGCCGTGGAGAGCACGTTCAGATATATGCGCGAGCAGGTTCCGGTGGTGCGCCGCCGCTACGGCGGCCAGGTGGTGGAGGAGCATGCCAAGGATGTGATCGCCGCCGAGTACCGGCACACGACCGCGAGGGGAGTCAGCGGGGCGCAGGCCCCCGATCCGCAGCTGCACAGCCATGTCGTGATCAGCGGCGCGATCCGGGAGGACGAGAGGATCGTCGCGATCGCCTCGCGGCCGATCTTCCGCTCGGCCCGCGAGATGGGGGCGTTCTACCGCTCATCGCTCGCCGAGGAGCTGGCCGGGGAGGGCTACGAGATCGAGCGCGGGACCGGTAAGGACGGCCGGTACTTTGAGATCGCAGGGGTGCCGCGTGGCCTGACCGAGGAGTTCTCAGGACGCAGCCGAGAGGTCGTCCGAGCAGCGGAGCGCTTCCGTGCCTGCCACGGCCGGGCACCGGAGCGCGGGGAGCTGCGCAACCTGGCGCTCGAGAACCGCCGCGCCAAGGAGCTGACGACCCGCGGCGACCTGCAGCGGGTGTGGAGCGAGACCGGCCGTCGCCACGGGTTCGGGCCTGACGAGGCCGTGCGTCTGATCGGAGCGCCCGAACGGCCAAGGGTCGAGCGCCCCGTCGAGGATCGCATCGAGGCGAGGCTGACCGAGCAGCACGCCGTCTTCCAGGCGCGTGATCTGCACGCGGTCGCGCTGGAGCAGACAGCCGGGGAGATGCCACCGGCGCAGGCGCTCGCGGTCGCTCGGGAGATGGTCCGTGACCGGCGGCTGCTCACCCTCGAGGGCGGGCGGATGACCACCCTCGCCGTGCGCGCTCAGGAGCAGGCCATCGAGCGCCGTGCTGAGCTGCTCGCCCAGCCAGCGGGCCGGGACGTCGGCGAACACGCTCGCGCAAACGCTGTGCGTGTGGTCTCCGAGCGCATCGGGGGACCACTGAGTCCAGAGCAGGTCCATGCGCTGCGAGTCCTCACGGGTCCCGAGCGTGCCGCGGTGCTCGTCGGCCCGGCGGGGACAGGCAAGGGCGTGGTGATTGACGCTGCCGCGCGCGCCGAGCAGCACGCCGGCCGCCAGACGATCGGTATCGCTGTGTCCGGGTCCACCGCCGAGCGGCTTGGAGCCGACAGCCCAGCCCTCACCGATCGGACGCTTACGCTCGACTCGCTCGTCGCTCGTGCGAACACGGGCACGGTCGAGATCGACCCTGCCACGACGGTCTTCCTCGACGAGGCCGGGATGGTCGACCACAAGCGCATGGGTGCCCTCACCGAGCTGGTCGAGCGCGCTGGGGCAAAGCTGATCGCCGTCGGCGACGGCAAGCAGCTCCCCTCGATCGGCCCGGGCGGGATGTTCGACCGGCTCGCCACCCATACCCCGACCGCAGAGCTCACCGACATCCGCCGCACCCAGGACACCGACGAGCGCAGGGCATGGGCCGCCCTTCGCGCCGGCGAACCTGAGCGCGCGATGGCGCACTACTTCAAACGCGCGCAGCTTCACTTCTCGAACACCCGCGGCGAGGCCGGCGAGGCCGCCATCCAGCGCTGGATGACACTCGCCGAGAAGCACGGCATACGCCAGGTCGCGTTGATCGCCGACGCCTCCAACAAGGAGATCGACCGACTCAACGCTCGCGCCCAGCACCTCCGGGCTGAGCGCGGCGAACTCGGCCACCGCGAGATCCCGCTCGAACACAGCCACTACGGGCTGCGCGAAGGCGACATCGTCGCCTTCGCATCCCAACACCGCCCAGCAGGAGAGCCACGGGTCGAGAACGGAACCCGCGGCCAGATCACACGCGTGAGCGAGCGCGGCGGGTTGACAGTCGAGCTGGATGGCTCAGGCCGTTCGGTGCGCCTCGCCGGCGAAGGCCTCGACTCGCTGCGGCTCGGCTACGCGCAACACGTCTACCGCCAGCAGGGCGCAACGGTCGAGCGGACCGTCGTGGTGACCGGCGGCTGGCAGACCAGCAAGGAGACCGCCTACGTCGAGGCGACCCGCGCCCGCCAGGGCACCGACTGGTTTCTCGCGCGCGAGGAGCTCGGCAGCCAAGGCCAAGACGCCGACCGCGTCATACAGCTCGCGCGCAGGATGGGCACCGGCCGAGCGCAGACACCCTCGCTCGCCTACGAGCCCTACGACCCTGCGTTCGGCGCCGGCTATGACCTCGGGCCGCTGCCAATCCTCCGCGTCCCGGCCATCCTGATCCGCTCCAGCCGCAATCACGACCGCCCAACGGCTGATCGCAACGTCGATCGCGGGCGCTGACGGGGCCGCCCTCGACGGCGTCAACGCTATTTGACGCCGGCGAACAGATCCGAGGGCGGGATATCGAGCGCAGCAGCCAGGCGCATGATCAGGCCGAAGGAAGGAGTGGCCTTGCCGGTCTCGAGTCGAGAGATGTACGTATACAACACGTCGACCTTGCGCGCGAGGTCGGATTGGCTGAGGCCGCCTCGCTCCCGGGCACGAGCGAGATTGGCGCCGAACTGCTGCTCGGGGCTCATGGGCGGGAGCCTATCCACAAGGCTATAGCACTCTATGTGCTATATTTCACCGTGCGATAGCGGTCGCGTGTTCGGTTCTCAGACTATCGCGACAGACACCACAAAACTAAGTGGCCCCGGCGCAGTTGTAGCTGCCCGGGGCCCGGCGAAGAAGGAGTGACCCTTCCATGCAAGATCAACCTAGCCAAGTTCTGGGCGAGTGCGACCCGCGGATCGAACGGGCGATCATCCTGCAGTTCCTTCGCGATGATCACGGGGGTCGCTGGTCGCGCGCAGAGCTGGAGGTCGAGATCTCCAACGTAGAGCCGCTCGACATCAGCGACGCACTCGCGAGGCTCGATCAGGACGGCATCGTGCAGATCTCCGGCGAGTGTGTCTCGGCGTCTCGCGCGGTCCAGCGGTTGGATGAGCTCGCGCTGATCGCGATATAGGCGCTTCGGGATGCCCCGGCAGGCACCCAGCAGCAGGGTCGGCGGCTCCGACTGCGACGAGTCTCGCGCGACGCGCCAATGCCGTCCCTATCCACTCCTCGCCCAACTCGTTGGCCGTTTCCGGCCACTTGGGGTCATTAACGGGGATGAG
>Ga0209698_10002127_pt1 | contig 22645 bp, 10 predicted proteins | sample LitLauG_LLR_2012_FD_187203 | JGI IMG/M metagenome (GOLD analysis project Ga0209698, IMG submission 187203) | Freshwater sediment microbial communities from Pennsylvania, USA - Little Laurel Run_MetaG_LLR_2012 (SPAdes) (version 2) | ecosystem: Environmental > Aquatic > Freshwater > Creek >... | reverse complement strand
CAGGTGAGCGCCGGGTTGCTGGGGCTCACCGAGACCGTGCTGCGTCAAACCGACCGCACCATCGATGTGCGGGTGCGTTATCCGGACAACTTCCGCTTCGACTACAACAACCTGCGGCAGTTTCCGGTGGTGACGCCGGAGAAGAAAGTAGTCTCGCTGGAATCGCTGGCGAAAGTGGAGGAACTGCGCGGGGTGAGCGAGTTGAACCGCGAGAACCTGCGGCTGATGGTGGCGATCACGGCGCGGCTGGAAAACCGCGACCTGGGCAGCGCGATCCGCGACGTGCAGGCGGTAATGAAGTCGACACCGTTGCCGCTGGGCTGCACCTACGAAATTGGCGGGCAGTACGCGAGCCAGCAGGCATCGTTCCGCGACCTGGCGTGGGTGCTGACGCTGGGGCTGGCCGCGGTGTTCACCGTGCTGGTGATTCAGTTCCGCTCGATGCGTCCCGCGCTGATTATCATGTCGGCCGCGCCGCTGTCGCTGCTTGGCGTGTTCGCCATGCTGAAAGTGACCGGTACGCCGCTGAATGTTTCGTCTTTTATGGGAATCATTCTGATGGTGGGGCTGGTGGTGAAAAACGGCATCATTCTGTTCGAATATGTGCTGAAGCTGCGCGAGGAACAGAATCTGCCGCTGCAGGAGGCGCTGGTGCAGGCAGGACGCATCCGCGTACGCCCGATTCTGATGACGACGCTGGCCACGCTGTTTGGACTGTTGCCGCTGGCTTTAGGACTGGGATCGGGAGCCGAACTGCAGAAGCCTTTGGCGCTGGCTGTGATTGGCGGATTGCTGCTTTCGACTTTCATCACGCTGCTGGTGATGCCGCTGCTTTACTCGGTGTTTGGCGAGTCGAAGCACGAGACTGAAACAGCGTAACTTCGCGATAGACCGCCAAAAGGCCCGGTGAGCGCTGATATAATCCAGCGAGCAGGTCCCGTTCGAATTCTTCCTCAAGCCGGGATGGCGGAACTGGCAGACGCAGCGGACTCAAAATCCGCCGGTACTTAGTACCTTGGGGGTTCGACTCCCCCTCCCGGCACCAATCCCAACTCCAGCCATGGATGACTCGCTCAATGGTTAGGATTCTGTTTTTTGGAAGGCTCGGCCCGCTCGATCAACTCAAGTGCGAGTTAAGCTCTTGAGGTACTCTTTGCCGCTTTGGGTTTCGTTCACAGTGCTTTCGACGAAGGCCAGAATGCGCCTGACTTTCTCGCGATCGTCGACGTTCAGGACGTCAAACATGATGGCGATGCCGGAGGCTGGATGGCTGCGAACGACCGTGGCATCCACCGAGACGCTGCCTTCCTGAGTGGCGAAGGTTAGAGTTAGCTGCGTGGCCCTCGACAACAACAGACCCGTTTCGACGTAGCAGCCTCGCGCACTTACGTTGGCTACTTTCGCCAGAACTGGCGAAGAACTGCCTTTGACCTGCATTTCAACGACCACGCGGCAAGCTAGGCGCGGGTAGGCTCGACGGTTTTTCTTTCCTGAACGGTACTCTTTCTCGGCATACATGCGCCGGTCGGCCGCCGCCAACAGCTTGTCCATATCTTCGGCGTCTTCCGGAAATATGGCCTTGCCAACGCTGACTGACAACAGATCTTCGCCGCAGACCTCGCGCCCCGCAAGCTTCGCCAATTCCCGCAGCTGTGCGATTTTGGCGTTCTCCGCCTCCGCCGATAGGTTGGGCACGATCACCACGAACTCGTCACCGCCCATGCGTGCTACGTAGTCATATTCGCGGCAGGTATCCTTTACCCGCTTCGCAAAAAGTTCGAGAACGCGATTGCCTTCCAGGTGCCCAAAGCGATCGTTGACTTGTTTGAATCCATCCAGATCGCACACCATGACGGTCAGCTTTGTGCCGGTGCGCTTGGCTCGAGAGACCTCACGGCCGAGCTGCAGAAACATCGAACGGGCATTGGGCAGACCAGTGAGGTAGTCGGTGGTGGCCGAACTCTCGGCCTGCTGATATTTGAGCGCATTCTCAATGGCCAGCGCCATTTTCGAACTGACAGCCAGGAGAATTCGCAGATGGTCGGTGGAGAAAGCATCCTTATCGGCGTGATAGAGCGTAACCACTCCGGCGACTCCATCCAGACCTTCCAGGGGTACGGCCAGAGCCGAATTCAAGCTGGTTGATCTCCCTGCCTCTTTGTTCAGATATCCGGGCTCGACCGACGGATTCCCGTTGAGGATCGGCTTCTTGTTCTCCGCCACCCAACCCGAGACCCCCTCACCCATTGGAATGCGCAACGCGGAAAGCAAGCGGAAGCTTTCGCCGCTTACATGCTTGGGAACCAGGACGCCATCGCTGCGAACGTAGACGACGATTGAATCGTATGGAATAACCCGCCTGATCTTGGAGGCAAACACAGAAAGAGTGTCGTCCAGGCTCAGCGATGTACCCATCTCCTGGCTTATTTCGAAGAGAATCTGCACTTCCTGCTTCGCCGCCGCAACCGAGTCGAGGAAGGTTGCTTCGCTGACTGGCGCCTGCTTGCTCTGTGAAGAAGTCTCAAAGCCGCTCGCCGGGGCGGCTCCGTGCTCGACCCGGACATTGGTGGAAAGCTTCGTCTGTGCCTCGAGAGTATCTTTCAAAACCAAGGTTTCGAGACGCTTGTAGCGCCGCAGCAGAACGTTGACTACTTGCGGGTCAAAATGCTTCCCCGATTCAGACGACAGTCTGGCCACGACGTCGTTGATCGGAAGCGCGCGGCGATATTGACGATCAGAAGCGAGCGCATCGAAGAAATCCACTGCTGCGAGAATTCGGGCGCCGACGGGAATTTCCTCTCCTCTCAGTCCAAACGGGTATCCTGAGCCGTCCCACTTCTCGTGGTGAGCGCGCACGATCGGAGCTACCGGGTACGGGAACTGTACTTTCTCGAGGAGTTCGGCTCCCACCACGGGGTGAATCTTCATCTTTTCGAATTCTTCTGGCGTGAGCTTTCCTGGTTTGGAGACGATATGTTCGGGAACCGCTAGCTTGCCAATGTCGTGCAGCAGGGCGGCAGCCTGCAGCGCCTGCAGTTCATCTGGAGTGACGTTCAGTTCCTTCGCGATCTCAACCGCGTAAATGCGGACCCGTTGCAAGTGGTCGTGGGTCTGTTGGTCCTTGGCTTCAATGGCTAGGGCCAGCACTTCGATGGTGCGAAGGTGCAACTGCGCCATCTGCTCGGCATGACGCTTTTCGGCTTCGATTTTCCCGAGATAGAGCCCGTAGGAGCGGTAGATCAAATACAGCACCGGCATGAGAAGCAGGGAAACGTGCCAACCGAATTTTCCGTTTAGCCAGCTGGACAGGCCGGCAGCGGCGGCGCCCAGTAAATAGTACGGGAAGGCCCACAAGTAGCCTTTCGCCCAGGTTCGCTGCAGAGATTTTTGCTCGGTCAAAGAAATAGCGATCGCGGCCGGGATTGTGTTGCCCAGGAAGAAAACGCACGCCGCCGCGATGAGTGGCAGCGCATCCCACGAAATGTGCCGGTGAAGGACCGGCCAGTAATATGCGGATTCGGTCGCGGCGATGGCCAGCGCGGTTGCGCATCCGTTGAATGCAACCTGAATGAAGGAAGGGCGGATCTTGGAGAAAGACTGCGCCAGAGTCGTGGTGCAGCCGATCAAAAGCGCTTCGGCAAACCCCAGTTGTGCCACAGCGGCCAGAATGACCAGAAAACTGGCCGACATCGTACCCGCGATCCCAGGCAGACTGACGCGCAGGCTGGACGCGAAGATCGCGAGCAGTACATAGCAAACCAACTGAGAAGGATCCCGGCTTGTCCAGTGCAAACCGCCATAAAGCAGAATGCTCAGCCCAGAAAGAATAGCGAGTCCAATGAAAACACGAGCGCGAGCAGTCATTTCCCGCCAGGTTGTGGCCTGATTGCTCATCTTATGAAGCTGTCCATCCAGTCCAGCGGTTTATTTATGAGAATCGGAGACCAGCGGAACACCCAGTCCCCAATGCCAGTTTCGGCGACCGGCACGATGAAGCATAATTACCCTGGTCACTGAGCGACAAGTTACGCTGGTAAGCGAGGCAAACGCGGCGTGGGGGATTGGCCGTCAGATCGCAGGAGCAGCAGCCTGCTACTTTTCCTGTAGGAGGACCACGTCGGCAGTGTCGTGGGAGCGGGCCACTGCCAAAGTCTTGCCGTCGGGCGACCATTGAAACTGCGTGATGTGTTCCGAAGTGAAGTTGGTGATCTGGTGTCCGGGTGAGCCATCGAGCGGCTGCACGAAGATGTTGTCCACGCCCTTGTCGCGAATGATGTGGGCTACGGATTTTCCGTCCGGCATGAAAGTCATACTATTGGCGAAAGTTGTCCCGCCGGCTTCGGCGATCCGCGGATCGGTTTGAATCAAACGCTGTGAAGGCTGAGACGCGTCGTCAAGGTTGATGATCGCAAGCTTGGTTGCAACCACGTTCTGGCCTTCGTTCACGCTTAGCTCCGCGTTGAGTACCAGGAGCTTTCCGTCCGACGAAATGGCCTCGGATCCTACTCCGTACATGCCATGTACGTTACCCGATGGCACAGGTTCCGGCTGCCCGCCTTCCAACGGTACTCTCATCGTAAAATTGGGGCCATTCGAGTCGTGGTAGTAGAGCCATTTTCCATCCGGCGAGCACAACGGGTATTGATCGAAAATCCGGCTGGTGAGTTGCTTTGGGTTGGAGCCGTCGGCGTTAGCCCGCCAGATTCCGGTTTTGTTCGAGCCGTCGTGGAAAGCCCAGGAGAGAACGATGTAGCGATCGCCACAGCGCGCCATGTCCACGATCCAGGAGTTGGGATCGTTGAGCAGAGTGCTCGGCTGACCTCCATCGGCGTTCATCTTGCGAATGGCTTGCCCATCGGAAACCAGCAGCTTGCCGTCGCTGGTCCAGGCTACTGACTGTACCTCCTGTACCTGCGCCACGGTCTGGAGCGGAGTGTTTCCTTGATTCCCGACACCGGGAAGCAGGCCGAGACTGCTCTGGGTCTTCACCTGAACCGTGGCCGCGGTCTTGCCATCGGCGGAAAGCGTCAGCGTTTCATATCGGTTTGTGTCGCGCGTGATGGGTTGGATTGGTCCACCGGAGCGAGGAATCAGGCCGATCTGCGATCGACCATAACTTGGCCCCTTTTGGTTGTACCGGACGACAAGCCATTGGCCGCCCGGGGCCCACACCTCGTCGAACACCAACTCGTTCTTGAACGACGCAAGCGTGCGCACTTGCTTGCTCGTCATATCGAATGCTTTGACGGTGCCGAGAGCATCGCCCAAGGTGTAGACGCTGTAGGTGATCCACTTGCCGTCCGCGGACCATGCCACCTCGCGCGGGAAATCATCCGCGGCGTTTGGCCCGATATTCAGGATGGTCTCGTCACTCCCGTCTAAATTCGCGGTCAGCAAACGATACTTGCCGACATCAGGATCGTTGCCTCGGGCGTAGGCCATGCGATGGCCGTCGGGCGAGAATGCGAGGTTGCTATCGACGTCCTTGACGACCATTTGCGGAGTGCCGCCAAGTACCGGAGTGCGATAGACGTCCCACTCACTCTGAGTGCTGATGCCGGCCTTACGAAAGTAAACGTAATTTCCGTCGGGTGAGAAGATCGGGGTGCGGTAGACGGCCGCTGCTGGTGGAACAATCTGGGTGTCGCTACCAGTGGGCACATTGCGCAGCCACAGGCTCTGCAGGCCGTTGTCAATCTGAACGTTCAGAACATACTTGCCATCCGGCGAGATCGCAGCCTGTTGCGCTTTGCCTGTGTTTGTGACCTGCGTGATGGTGAAATTCTGAAATGGAGCCGGTCCGCCGCGGCTAAGAAGCGAATAGAGGCCGAAGCCGCCGATCGCGAGCACGACAAAACTCACCCCGGCAATGGCAGCCATACCAAACTTGCGCTTCGGCGGCGCGACCACACTCGAACCCCTGGCCGCGACCTGCGGCGACGATGACTGAGCGGCCGCCGATCCGGTTCCGCCCGCCAACATCTGCAAAGACGACTCGCTTTGCGGAGCCGCGCTGGGCGGCGCGTCCTGCTCCGTTGCGGCGGGCCGGTGACCGGAGCCGCTGTCCCGCTGCAGCCGCTTCAAATCGCTGCGCATCTCCGAGGCATGCTGATAGCGCATGGCGCGGTCTTTCTCGAGAGCCTTGTTGATGATCTCTTCCAGGCGGGCCGGTGCTGCAGGGTTGAAACGAAGTGGCTGCACCGGAGCGCGATTGAGGATGGCGTCAAAGATGACGGCCGAAGTGTCTCCCCTAAACGGCACCGTGCCGGTGATCATTTCGTAGAGCACCGCGCCGAAAGAGAAAAGGTCGGTGCGAACGTCGAGTTCTTTGCCTTTCGCCTGCTCCGGCGACATGTAGGCGACAGTCCCAATCGCGGTGCCAGGACTGGTGAGGTATTCAAGACTGATGCCCGCGGTCGCGTCGATTGCAGCAGCATCCCCCGTTTTTCCCGCCGGGGTTAGTTTTGCCAGGCCGAAGTCCAGAATCTTGGCGTGACCACGTTTGGTGACGAAAATGTTGGCAGGTTTGATATCGCGGTGAACGATGCCCTCGTTGTGAGCGGCGTCGAGAGCGTCCGCGATCTCAATGGCTAGAGACAGGACATCCTCGGTCTCCATCGGCCGCCCCGCGATGCGATGCTTCAGCGTCATCCCATCCAGAAATTCCATGACGATGAAGGGCTGGCTGCCCTCCTCGCCGATTTCGTAAATGGTGCAAATATTGGGATGATTGAGTGCCGATGCGGCCTGGGCTTCGCGCTGGAACCGGGCCAGTGACTGAGGGTCCCGGGCTACTTCGTCAGGAAGAAATTTCAAGGCCACAAACCGGTGGAGTTTTACGTCCTCGGCCTTGTAGACTACGCCCATTCCGCCGCCGCCCAGCCTTTCGACAACGCGGTAATGTGAAATGGTCTGACCGATCATTGGCTGAGAATCTTACGTTGAGGGGCGGGGCAAGTCAACGAAACCTGAGAATTCACGGCGTTCGTGAATCGGTTACGAACCTTTACCCTTTATTACCGAATCTTTACACCATCCCTCCGCAATCAATGTTCCGATTAGAACGTCTACCGTTGAGATCGCCGAGAGGGGCGGTGGCTGGTTTTGCAGGAAAGGTCGCCATGAGAGTGATATATTTTCCAGAGCCAAAACGGCTCCAGCCGAGATGCCCGGGGGGGAGCGGCAGCGGAGCGCCACCAGTATGCTTGGGGAGCGCCGGGCCGCGTTAATTGACCCAAGAATACCGAATGGACACCAAGCCTCCCGCGTCACCCCTCAATTCCGCAGACCAGCGCTACCCAGCCGATACTCCGCGCCGGTCTGGATTGCTGCGGCTGCTGGTCTGGTGCACGGTCCTGCTAGGCTTCGGAGTCATTTTTTGGTTGGTGTGGCGGCCCTCCAGTAGCAGTAAGACTGGAGCGCCGGTATCCGGGCGCGGATTCGGCGGCCCCGTGACCCTCAGCACAGCCACCGCGAGTAAGGGAGATATCGGACTGTACTTGGACGCGATCGGCACCGTCACTCCGGTCTACACCGCACAGATCACCAGTCAGGTCACGGGAATCGTGACCCAGGTGCATTATCGCGAAGGCGAAATCGTCCAGAAGGGCCAATCGCTGATTGATATTGATCCGCGGCCTTACGAGGCACAGCTGATGCAGGCAGAAGGCGCGCTGGAACGGGATACTCACGTCCTCGAGCAGGCCCAAATGGATCTTGAGCGATATCGCGATGCGTGGGCCAGGAACGCGATTCCCAAGCAGACACTCGACGACCAGGAAAAGGTTGCGCTGCAGGATGCAGGAACAGTAAAGGTTGACCAGGGCACCGTGCAGTATGACCAGGTGCAAGTTGGCTATTGCCATATCACGGCCCCGATCAGCGGGCGAGTGGGCCTGCGCTTGGTGGATCCCGGAAACGTTGTGCAGGCCAACGGCGGGACGGTGCTGGCGGTGATTACCCAACAACAGCCGATCACGGTGATTTTCACCGTTGCGGAAGATAACCTTGCGCAAGTGCGCGCACAGACGAAGCGCGGAAAAGTTCTGCCGGTCGAGGCCTTTGACCGGACCCAACAGACCAAGATCGCAACCGGGAAGCTGCTGACCATTGACAACCAGATCGACACCACCACCGGAACCGTAAAACTACGGGCGAGCTTCGATAACAAAGACGACTCACTGTTCCCCAACCAGTTTGTAAACGCCAGGCTGCGGGTGAACACTCTGCAGGGGGTCACGCTGATTCCCAGCTCCGCGATTCAACACAATGGCCAGGTTGCATTTGTCTATCTGATTACGGGCGATACCGCGCACATCCGCAACATAAAGCCGGGCGTCACCGACGCCGGCATGACCGCGGTAGAAGGTATCAGCCCGGGAGACGTCGTTGCCAACAGCAGCTTTGAGAAGCTGCAGGAAGGTGCCAAGATTGTGCTTGCCAAGCAGCCGCCGGCAGCGGCCACGAGCGGGGGCCCAGCGCCGTGAGCCCGTCCCGCCCATTCATCATGCGGCCCGTTGCGACCGCGCTGCTGATGGCGGCGATCTTGCTTGTCGGTATTGTGGCCTACACGCAGTTGCCGGTCTCGGCGCTGCCCCAGGTTGATTACCCCACGATCCAGGTCGTTACGTTCTATCCTGGCGCCAGCCCGTTTGTGATGGCCACGACGGTCACGGCGCCGCTGGAACGCCAGTTCGGTCAGCTTCAGGGACTCAGCCAGATGACCTCCACAAGTTCTGGAGGTACGTCGGTCATCGTGCTGCAGTTCAATCTGAGCCTCGATATTGATGTGGCTGAGCAGGAAGTTCAGTCGGCGATCAATGCATCGCAAAGTTTCCTGCCGTCTAATTTGCCGACGCCGCCGGTCTACAGCAAGACAAATCCCGCCGACGCGCCCGTACTTACTCTCGCCATTACTTCCAAAACAGTACCGCTGTCGCAGGTGGAAGATCTCGTGGACACCCGACTGGCCCCGAAGCTCTCTCAGTTAAGCGGGGTTGGTCTGGTGAGCATCAGCGGCGGTCAGAAGCCGGCAGTGCGCATCCGCGCCAACCCGGTCGCACTGTCCTCCTATGGCGTGAATCTGGAGGACCTGCGCACGGCCTTGATTCAGGCCAGCGTGAATGCGGCCAAGGGCAACTTCGATGGGCCGCGGCAGAACTACCAGATCGACGCCAACGATCAGCTGGTGAAGAGCTCCGACTATCGCGATGTCGTGATCGCGTACCGGAACGGCGCGGCGGTCATGCTGAGCGACGTGGCGGAAGTAGTGGATGGCGTCGAGAACAACAAACAGGCCGCCTGGATGGACAAAACGCCCGCCGTCATCCTGAACGTGCAACGCCAGCCGGGCGCCAATACCATCAGCGTGGTTAAGGCCATCAAACAGCTGTTGCCGCAACTTGAAGCCAACCTGCCGGCCTCGGTGCAGGTCACAACGCTCACCGATCTGACGACGGCGATTCAGGCGTCGGTGGATGACGTCGAGTTCGAACTGATGCTGACGGTTGGACTGGTAGTGATGGTGATTTTTCTTTTCCTGCGAAGTCTTTACGCCACGATCATACCCAGCATCGCCGTCCCCCTGTCTCTGGTGGGGACTTTTGGCGCGATGTATGCGCTCGGTTACAGCCTCGATAATCTGTCGCTGATGGCGCTGACCATCTCCACCGGATTCGTGGTGGACGACGCCATTGTGATGATCGAAAACATCTCGCGCTACATCGAGCAGGGCGATCCGCCGATGGAAGCAGCCCTGAAGGGCGCGGAACAGATCGGCTTCACGATTCTCTCGCTGACTGTCTCTCTGATTGCGGTGTTGATCCCGCTGCTGTTCATGGGCGACGTTGTGGGCCGGCTCTTCCGCGAGTTTGCCGTGACCCTGGCGGTCACGATTGTCGTCTCTGCAGTGGTTTCGCTGACTCTTACACCCATGATGTCAGCGCGTATTTTGCGGCATGAGCCCGAAGAGCAGCAGGGGCGCATTTATCAAGCTTCCGAGCGCGTGTTCGAACGGATGATCGCCTTCTACGGTCGCACTTTGAAGGTGGTGTTGCGTTATCAGACGGTAACGCTATTGGTGGCGCTGGGCACATTGGTGCTCACCATCGTTCTTTACATCATGATCCCCAAAGGATTTTTCCCGGTGCAGGATACCGGGATCATTCAGGGTATTTCGCAGGCATCCGAGTCCATTTCGTTTCAGGCCATGGCGCAGAAGCAGCAGGAATTGGCGGGCATCATTCTCGACGACCCGGCGGTGGAAAGTCTTTCCTCGTTCATCGGGGCTGATGGCACCAACACCACTCTCAACAGCGGACGCATGTCGATCAACCTGAAGCCGCTGTCCCAGCGCGACCTGAGTGCCGCCGACGTCATTCGAAGGCTGCAATCCAGCCTCAAGAAGGTGCAGGGAATTTCGCTCTACATGCAGCCAGTGCAGAACATCACGGTGGACGATCGCGTGAGCCGCACGCAGTATCAGTACACGCTGGAGGACCCGGATCCAAACGAACTGAATGACTGGACCAATCAGTTCGTCGCGAAGCTGAAATCTTTGTCCGAACTCGAAGATGTTGCCACCGATCAGCAAACCGACGGGCTTGCGGTCTCGCTGGTCATTGATCGCGTCACCGCTTCGCGCCTCGGCATCGCGCCTTCCACCGTGGACAACACTTTGTATGACGCTTTTGGACAACGCCAGATCAACACGATGTACACGCAACTCAATCAGTACCACGTGATCCTTGAGGCCCAGCCACAATTCCAACTCGATCCGAAGGCATTGGACAAGCTGTATATCCGCGCCAACGCATCGGCGGGTACTTCGGGGCCGGGAGCGTCATCGTCGTTCTCCTCCACCGGATCTTCTTCCGCCGGATCCAATGCTGCAACCGGTTCGGTGCTCTATACCCCTGCTTCAGGCGTACTCGCGGCGCCGCCGAATGTTTTGTCGCCCAGCGCGACTGGATCGGGCTCGTCCTCTGTCAATACGACAACGAGTTCCACACGAAGCAGCGCGGTCCCTCTGGGCGCGTTTGCGCATTTCGAGCGCTCCAGGGAAGCCCTCTCAATCAACCATCAGGGGCAGTTTCCATCGGTGACCGTGTCGTTCAATCTTGCGCCCAACGCGTCTCTGGGCAGCGCGATCACTAAGATCGACAAAGTTCAAAGCGACATGCACATGCCGGCAAGCCTGCAGGCCGGTTTTCAAGGCACGGCTGCGTCGTTCAAGAACTCGCTGTCGAACGAGGCGCTTTTGATCCTGGCCGCGCTGGTAACGGTGTACATCGTGCTGGGCGTGCTCTATGAGAGCTTCATTCATCCCGTGACCATTCTTTCGACTCTGCCTTCGGCCGGGGTCGGCGCTTTGCTGGCGCTGATGCTGTTCCGCCAGGACTTGAGCGTGGTGGCCATCATCGGCATCATTTTGCTGATCGGTATTGTGAAGAAGAATGGAATCATGATGGTGGACTTTGCGCTGGAGGCGGAGCGACAGCATGGCAAGAATGCGTCCGATGCCATCTACGAAGCCAGCCTACTGCGCTTCCGCCCGATCATGATGACCACGATGGCGGCGCTGCTGGGCGGCATCCCGCTGGCGCTGGGAACCGGAATTGGTTCGGAGATTCGTCGGCCCCTCGGCATCGCCATGGTGGGCGGGCTCCTGTTAAGCCAGGCACTCACTCTGTATACGACGCCCGTGATCTATATCTTCTTTGATCGCATCGGGCAGAGATTCTCCCGCTCGGGCGGAGAAGCACTGGAGCAGTCATGAATCCTTCAGGGCTATTTATCCGGCGGCCGGTGGCAACCACGCTGTTGACCATTGCCATCGCCATCGCCGGTGGGATTGCCTACACGGTGCTGCCAGTTTCGCCACTACCCCAAGTCGACTTTCCGACGATTTCGGTTGCGGCTTCGCTTCCCGGAGCGAGCGCGGAGATTATGGCGTCGTCCGTGGCCACGCCGCTCGAACGCCAGTTCGGCAGAATCGCGGGCGTGTCGGAAATGACCTCCGCAAGTTCGCTGGGGACGACTTCCGTCACGATTCAATTTGACCTGAGCCGCAACATCGATGGTGCAGCGCGCGATGTGGAAGCCGCAATCAGCGCGGCCCGCACTTACTTGCCGACGAATCTCCCCTCCAACCCAACTTACCGGAAGGTAAATCCCGCCGACGCCCCGATCATGATCATCGGCTTGACCTCGAGCAAGTTCAATCGGGGGAAGATGTATGACGTAGCTTCGACAGTGATTGCCCAGAAGCTCTCACAGATTCAGGGGGTGGGAAACGTGTCGGTGGGCGGAAGTTCGCTGCCATCCGTCCGCGTGGACGTAAATCCCGAGCAACTGAACAGCTACGGCCTGAGCCTGGCCAATGTCCAGGCGACGTTGAGCACGCAAAACTCCAACCTCGCGAAAGGCCAGTTGTCGGACGGTTACGTGACGGCAGACATCGTTGCCAACGATCAGCTCACAGTTGCCGACGACTACAAGCCGCTGATCGTCGGCCACCACAATGGAACTGCGATCCGCCTGGAAGACATAGCTGATGTCACTGATGGAGTGCAGAACGTCCGTTCCGGCGGTTTTCTGAACGGTGTTCCGGCCGTCATGCTGATCATCTCGCGCCAGCCAGGTGCGAATATTATTCAGACCGTCGAGAACATTCGCGCTGAACTGCCGTCCCTGAAGGCGTCGATTCCGCAAGGTATCGATACCACGATTGTCCTCGATCGAACCACCACGATCCGCGCTTCCGTAAGCGATGTGGAACGCACGTTGATCATTTCGGTGGTCCTGGTCATCCTGGTAGTTTTTCTCTTTCTGCGCAGTCCGCGAGCCACACTGATTCCCAGCGTTGCGGTTCCAGTCTCCCTGATCGGGACGTTTGCCGTCATGTATCTGCTGGGCTACAGCCTCGACAACCTGTCGCTGATGGCCTTGACGATTTCGACGGGGTTCGTGGTGGATGACGCGATCGTGGTGATGGAGAACATCTCGCGTCACCTGGAGCAGGGGATGAAGCCGTTCGCGGCCGCTCTGCAGGGCGCACGCGAGATCGGGTTCACCGTATTTTCAATCAGCGTTTCGCTGATCGCGGTTTTCATCCCTATCCTGTTGATGGGAGGTATCGTCGGCCGTCTCTTCCGCGAGTTTGCGATTACACTTTCCACTGCGATTCTGGTTTCCATGGTGGTTTCGCTGACCGCCACGCCCGCCATGTGCGCGCACCTGCTCAAAGCGCGCAAAGAGGAAGAACACGGCCGGATGTATCAGCTGAGCGAGAGATTCTTCTCGTGGATGCTGGAAACCTATCGCCACTCTCTGGTCTGGGTACTGGATAATTCCGGGCTGACGCTGACCGTGTTAGTGCTGGTCGTGGTGCTGAATGTTCTGCTCATTGCGAAGGTCCCTAAAGGCTTCTTCCCGCAGCAGGACACCGGTGCGGTGGTCGGCGGGTTACAAGGTCCTCAAGACGCGTCGTTCGCCGTGATGGACGACTCGATAAGGAAACTGGTTGCCGTGATCAAAAAAGATCCCGCCGTGGCCAATGTGATCGCCTTTACCGGTGGCGGCGGCACCACAAACTCGGGATTTATTTACACCAGCCTTAAGCCGCTGAATGAACGCAAGACCAGCGCGGCGGACGTGATCAACCGGTTGCGCCCTCAGATGAACCGCTTGCCAGTCGCCTCGGCGTTCTTGCAGGCGGCGCAGGACTTGCGCATCGGTGGCCGCGGAAGCAGCGCGCTGTATCAGTACACGATCCAGTGCGACAACGTGGAGGATCTCTCGACGTGGGGGCCTATACTCTTGCGGGAGATGAAAAAGATTCCTGGACTGCAGGATGTGAACTCCGATCAGCAGAACGGCGGCCTGCAAGAGTTGGTGACCTACGATCGAACGGCAGCGGCGAGACTGGGTTTAACGACGCAATCGCTCAACTCGTCTCTTTACAGCGCTTTCGGCCAAGCCCCGGTCTCGATCATCTATAAAGAGCTGAATCAGTATTATGTCGTGCTCGAGGTCGCACCCCAATACTGGCAGAGCCCCCAAGGATTGAAATCCATTTACTTGAATAGTGCCGGTGAGGGCAACGTGCCTCTCGACGCCGTGGCAAGCGCCAGGTCTGGCAGCACTCCGCTTGCGGTCAACCACACCGGGCTGTTCCCGTCGGTCACGGTGTCGTTTAATCTTGCCAACGGTGTTTCCCTGAGCGATGCCACCCAGCGCATCGCACAAATGGAACAGAAGCTGGGAACCCCCGCGAGCATTCGTGGATTCTTTTCGGGAACACTGCAGGCGTACCAGGATTCGCTGAGCACAGAACCAATGCTGATCCTGACAGCGCTTCTGGCGGTCTACATCGTTCTGGGCGTGCTGTATGAAAGCCTGATGCATCCCCTTACCATCATATCGACGCTACCTTCGGCCAGCGTAGGGGCGATCCTCGCACTCATGCTGTTCAAAGTCGACCTGAACGTGATCTCTATTATTGGCATTGTGCTGCTGATCGGCATCGTGAAGAAAAACGCCATCATGATGATCGACTTCGCGCTGGTCGCAGAACGCGAAGATGGCAAGAGCACCAGGGATGCGATCTTTGAAGCGTGCATGCTTCGTTTCAGGCCGATATTGATGACGACCATGGCGGCGCTGTTCGGGGCATTGCCCCTGGCGTTCGGCACGGGAACCGGTTCGGAACTGCGAAGGCCCCTCGGGATTACGATCGTGGGCGGATTGATCGTGAGCCAGATGCTCACCTTGTACACGACCCCGGTTGTCTACCTGTTCCTCGATCGCCTGCGGCTTCGGGGTCAGAGACGGACGCAGGGAGCGTTTCCGACGGCAGCGCCAGAGGCCAGCTAGAAACGGTGGAGCAGAGATGGGGGATCGGTTGAGTAGAGAGGCGATGAGGATCTTTAGACGAAAACTCGAACGGGGAAACCCTGCAGATTGTGCGTGCCTAGGTGCGGCCGTACTCCTGTTGTTGTTGCCGGGGTGCGCGGTTGGACCGAAATTCCATCCACCCGCTCCGCAGGCGCCTGCGGCAGCGTACAAAGAGTCTCCTACACAGTTTAAGGAGGGCGAGGGATGGACCGTGGCCGAGCCCGCCGATGCCAAGCTGCGCGGCAAGTGGTGGGAGATTTTCAACGATCCGGAATTGAACGCTCTAGAAGAACAACTGGATATTAACAACCAGAACATCAAACTGGCCTACGAGAATTTCATGGCGGCGCGTGCAGTGGTGCGCGAGGCCCGGGCGCAATATTTCCCCACGCTGTCGGTCGTGCCCTCATTCACGCGGGCTCGAGCGTCCGGAAACGTGGGCGCCAACGCCGGTTCCGGCTCCAACACAAATATGCAGAGCACGGTCTACTCGCTGCCGCTGGAAGCTTCCTGGGAGCCCGATCTCTGGGGCAAGATTCGCAACGCGGTGCATCAATCGCAATATGCGGCTCAAGTCAGCGCAGCGGATCTGGAGAACCAGCGACTCATCGAGCAGGCGAGTCTGGCTTCATATTTTTTCCAAATTCGGGGACAGGACAAATTGCAGCAGATTTTCAACCAAACAGTCGAGGCCGATCAAAAGGCACTGGACCTGACCCGGGCACGGTACGAAACCGGTGTGGACGATAAAATTTCCGTGGTGGAGGCGGAAACGACGCTGCGCGGCGCCCAGGCGGGTCAGACGAATGTTGGAATCGCGCGGGCGCAGTATGAACACGCGATCGCCGTCCTGGTGGGCCAGGCAGCTTCGAATTTTTCCATTCCGGTGAAGGCCATGACAGCGACTCCTCCGCCAATTCCGGTGGGCGTGCCTTCGGAGTTGCTGGAGCGGCGGCCGGATGTCGCGGCTTCCGAACGAACGATGGCCGAGGCCAATGCGGTGATCGGCATAGGTCGCGCGGCCTATTACCCGACTCTAACTTTGAACGCCGCAGGTGGCTTTGAGAGCTCCGCTTTCAGTCATTGGCTTTCGTGGCCGAGTAGATTCTGGTCGGTCGGAACCTCGGTTTCGGAAACGATCTTCGACGCGGGCCTGCGCCGTGCCACCGTTCAGCAATATGTGGCGACCTACAATGCGGATCTCGCGAGTTACCGCCAGACGACACTGGCGGCCTTCCAGCAGGTGGAGGATGCTTTGGCTGAAGTCCGCATCCTGGATAAGGAAATCAAACAGGAGCAGCAGGCTGTGGATGCCGCTCGGACGTTTCTCACTCTCGAGCAGGGGCGTTACGAGACCGGCATCGATCCTTACGTAAACGTATTGATTGCTCAGACCACTTTGCTTGCAAACGAGCAGACCCTTAATAATCTGCAGGTGCAGGAGATGACTTCAGCCGTGGCGCTGGTGGAAGCCCTGGGAGGTGGGTGGGATCGTTCACAGTTGCCTAGTCCCACGCAAGTGTCACAGAGGCCGGCTCAAGCGGATACGTCTATCAAGCAATAACCATCCATCCCGCGAGCGTCTGACCTTCGGGCCGCCACAGGTCTCAGGGCTTTTGCTGGATCGAAGCCAGGAACTCCTGCAGGTTGTGCATGCGGACCTCACCCCAGTCTTGATCTCGTTCGACTTCGTGGAAAATTGGCCCCCATACCGGCATTTCTCGGGAGCCATGAGGGATGATTTTGTCGTCCCCCGCGATGATGTGAGACACGCGGTCGGCTGGGAATTTTCCGCCATTCCGTGCGCTTATCAAAGTCAGATCGGCTGGTTTGACCTTCAACCCAGACGCGGCGGGACCGTTTCCACGACCGTCCGTTCCATGGCAGGCCGCACAATGGGCGCGAAACAAGTCTTTGCCCTCCACTGATGGAATGAGTTTTGTGCTGGGTTGCGACGGGGCCGACTTGCTATTCTGCGCTGCGGTCCACGTACCGAGAAATACGAGCATAACGCCTAAGACGAGCTTCAATCGTTTAACGTTTTTCATAAAGACCTGGGACACACACTTCTATACTCTACCGCCAGTCCGTCAGAGCCGCGAACCGTTTGAGCTGCATAACGACCCTCTTGTGACGTACTTCCTGCATGCCTTTAGATTGCCTTGCAGAGCGGGTGCTTTCAGTGACGGGGATCACGGGGAGCAGTGCGCTTGACAAATGGGGCGAGGGCTTACCTCCGCACAAGAGCAACCAAAAACTTGCGCCGCGGAGCTCAGGAGCGGAGCGCCGCAGCGCACGGAGGTTCGAAGGTTATCTGGTTAGATTGCGCAGTGCGATCCTGGCTTCTGCGTTGTCCAGAGCCACAGACTTCCTGTACCACTCAATCGCCTGTGTGTTGCTCTGGGGCACGCCATGACCCGCCTCATACATCTGGCCAATCCTGAACATGGCTTCAGAGTCGCCTTGTGCAGCGGCAGCTGTATACCACTTCATAGCGTCTTTGTAGGACTGAGGAACTCCGCGGCCCGCGTCATACATCAGGGCCACCTTGGACTGGGCCTCGACTTTGCCATGCTGGGCAGCCAGCAGGTACCACTTGGCGGCTTCGGTGGGATTCTTAGGAACACCGCGACCCATTTCGTAGGCGTTGCCGAGATCGTACTCGGCGGGAACGAAGCCCTGGTGCGCGGCTTCTGTGTACAGTTTCAGAGCAGCTTGCGGATCACGAGTGACGCCGCGACCTACTTCATAGAGGACGCCCAGGCGGTATTGACCTTCGGCATTGTTCTGGTCTGCGGCCTTCTTGAACCATTTTGCTGCCTGCGCGGAGTCGCGAGGCATGCCCATGCCGATGGCATAAGATTGGCCGATTTGCACTTGCGCGGCGGCATCTCCGGCATTGGCTTTTGCAAGAAGAGCGTTTGAATCGGATGGAGCCTGACTCGGCGCCGGCGCAGCATCCTGAGCGTTGGCCACGAAAGTCAGTACACAGCAGGCACACAACAACCCAGCTAGGATTGCAGTTCGTTTCATATAACCCCCCGGTTTTTGTCTAGGTCCGTCATCGTTATTTTAGACGACGGACCACATGAAAGATCACTGTTCGAAGATCAAAACCTCCGGCTGCGTGTCGCTGACGTCGGTGGGGATGCCGTACGCACGCGTGAACGTGCCCAGCCAGGTGGAAATTGTCTCCTTCTGCGGCAACGAGAGCAAAATCACCGCCCGTCCGTTATTGGAGCTGGGCGACACCGAATACGTTCCGCTTGCCAATTGGTTCATCTTTTTACCAGTCGTAAGGTCAGTATCTTCGTTCCCCATCTCATTGCCGTTACCGTCGAACAGCAGAGTTCCTGAATTGAACCCAGCCGTGGGTCCCACGGCCTGAGACGTAGCGAAGGTGAAACTTCCCACCAGATCGGTATTGGCGAACGGCGCAGGTACGGTTTGCCATTCGACGTATCCAGTGTGCACGGATGGCGAAGCGTCCATAATGAACGCCGTATTCTGCGAGATCGCGTACATGATCGCAGGGGTCAGTTGGTTGTTCTGCAGGTTCGTCAAGCTGAGCGCGGTACGGCCGTTGGGCTGCACCGAATAAGTGCCCAGCATCAGATTGTCGATGGTCACAGATCCGCCGTCGTTCTCATCGAACTGCAAGGCGACGTTACCCTTGCCGTCATACGTGAACCTGCCGGCTGAAACATCGGAAGCGGTGCCCGTCCAACCAGTTTCGTAGAACACCGAAGGCCCACTGAAATAAGTGTTGTCGAATTGGAAGGTGGACTGAAGTTGCGCGTCCCCACTCAACAAGGGGTTCTCGAAGCTGAGCTGATCCGTAGAGAGCAGGAAGTACTCGCTAGCGGAGATCACGTACATCGTGAAGTGGAAACTACCGCTGTCGAAGCCGGGTATGCTGAGCGAGGCGGTGCCACGGCCATTTGCGCCTACACTGTAAGCGCCCGAGAACCTGGAGAACGTTGGCATCGTATTGCCGCCATCGTTTACGTCCATGGCATTACCTGCGATGAAGCCGTTTCCATCCGGGAACAAGGCTGCCAGGGCGCCAATCCTCTGGCCTCGGGAATCCGAGCCAGTGAGACTGGTTGAATAGCCGCCGGAGACGGCTCCATTGTTGAAGTCCTTGGGATTCTGAAGCTTCATGATTCCGGCTCCACGAATACCGGACGCATCCGTCTCGATAAAGCGTGCAATTGCGTCGCTCTGCGTGAGAGTGAATGCGTAGGTGCGCTTACCTTGAGTGCTAGTCAAGCTAAGCACTCCCCGATTGTCGGCATCCACAGTGTATGTTCCGGTGCAGGCCAGAGCGGTGACGGCACCCGAGGTGCGATTGATGTCCTCGACGCAGGACTTAATCCCTCCCTTGCCGTCTGCAACGAAGGAACCCGCGGCCTGGTATACGCCAGACGAATCTGTGCCCTGGAATAGGAACGCATACTGCCCGGTCAACTTGCTGTTATTCGACGCGATGACTTGGACGGTCGCGCTGCCAAAGTTTTTCGCGTTCGCCTGGGAAGTGGCCGTTACCGTGACCGTAGAGTTGGGCACGGTCGCGGGAGCGGTGTAAATGCCGGAGCTATCAATGGTGCCGCAGTTATTGGGGCACGCTGCTCCGGAGAGGCTCCAGTTAAACCCTGTCCCGGAGTCTGTGCCGGTAATCGTGGCCACGAACTGCTGCTGCCCGTTGATCACCACTTGAGCGCTGCGCGGAGAAACCGTGACGACAATGGCGTGTGCGACCACAACCGACGCGGTGGCGGACTTGCTGGTATCCGCCTGAGGCACAACTTTGATGGTGATCGAAAGTGGCCCTGGAATGGTCGAAGGAGAGGTGTACAACCCGGTCTGTGTAAGCGTGCCGCAAGCGTTACCAGCACAATCGGGGCTGCTCATCGACCAAGTCACACTCTTGTTGCCGGTACCGGTGACGGTGTCCGTGAACTGCGTCTTCTGGCCAGGCGTCAATTGAGCCGAGGTCGGCGAGATCGTGATCTGGACGTTGGAGGCAATGGTGACGGTGGCGGACGCTGAGCGAGTTGGGTCAGCTAGGGCCGTTGCGGTGACGTTCACCGACGCTGGCGCCGGGGCGATGGCTGGCGCCGTGTACAGTCCGGTGTTATCAACCGTGCCGCACGACGGGCCTGCGCAACCGATACCAGAGACGCTCCAATTGACGGCAGTGTTGGTGGCTCCGGTGACTGTAGCGCTGAATTGCTTGCTCTGATTGACCGGAACGTTCGCGGAAGTAGGCGAGACGGTCACTTTCACAGGAGAAGACGATCCCACATAGACCGTTGCCGTTCCAGACTTCGTCGTATCGACTGTCGAAGTTGCCTTGACGGTAACGACGTTGGGGAAGGGGATGGTAGAAGGCGCGGTGTAGACACCAGCGCTGGTGATCGTTCCGCAGCCTGCGCCGGAGCAACCGGATCCCGACAGACTCCACGTGACGGTCTGGTTGCTGGTACCTGAAACCACGGCATTGAACGCTAGGCTCGCATTTGGATTGACGTGCGAGGCCGCAGGCAGGACAGTCACTGAGATGCTGGAAACGACTGTGACCTGTGCGCCGCCTGTCTTGGTTGAGTCTGCTGCCGCCGTGGCGGCTACCACCACAGTGGCGGGCGTAGGCGCGGTTGCCGGCGCCGTGTATAAGCCGCTGGTCGTGACTGTTCCGCACGCAGCTCCAGAACAGCCGGGCCCGGCGACTGACCAGTTGACAACGCTATTACTCGTGCCCACTACCTGCGCTGAAAACTGTTGCTGATTTCCGATCAAAAGCTGGACGCTGGCTGGTACGACCGCAACGCCGACGGTTGGCGCAAGCGTGACCTGAGCCGAAGATTGTTTGGAAAAATCTGCCTCCGAAATGGCGGTGACGCTCACGACCGGCGGATTGGGAATTGCGGCGGGCGCGGTGTAGACACCACCTGAGCTGATCGAGCCGCAAGTTGCCAGAAAGCATCCGGAGCCGGTGACATACCAATCGATCGCAGTGTTGGAAGTGCCGGTGACTGCGGCGGAGAAGACCTGCTGCATGCCGGGATTCACGGTTACGGCTGCGGGGCTTACGGTGACGGCAATCGGAGCGGGCTGCAAAACCTGCACAGTCGCACTTCCAGTGACGCTAGTGTTTGCCAGCGACATGGCCGTGACGGTTACTGTAGGCGGATTGGGCGCGGTCTTGGGAGCGGTATAGGCGCCGGAGCCGGTGATCGTGCCGCAGGTGTTGCCTGCGCAGCCTGGTCCTGACAGAGACCAAATCACGATGCCATTTCCGGTACCCGTCACCTGAGCGCTGAACTGCTGTGAGGCCCCCGTTAGAACCTGCGCCGTGCTCGGACTGACGGTCGCCGTGATGGTCTGAGCGACCACCTTGGGAGCGGAGAACCCGAGCAGGGTAGAAAGAATGAAGGCAAACAGGAACCCTGCGAAAGGTCGGCGGGGCGCTGTCACCAGCGCCGCTCGCCGCCTTCCGGGGGGGACTTGTTGCAGATGGGCTGTGAGAGGATCAACCGTCAGGATCACTGTATGCCTCACTTTCCGCATCCGCTCGCACGCCGGGGGAGGGCGTGCAAGCGCTGCTTACTTCGAGGATGCTGTCTGCGCCAGCGAGGGCGTAGAGTGCATCGCATAAATCTGCTGCTCCACCATTTCCTGCAGGGCGCTGAACTCCATCCCGCCATGGAAGTAGTGGTTGTTCAGGAAGAAGCTTGGGGTACCGGTCAGGCCAAGAGCCTTACCTTCTTCAAGCTCCTTCTTCACCAGCTCAGCTTGCTTGCCGCTGTCCAGACAGGTGTTGAACTTGTCTGAGTCCAGCTTCAGCGTCTGCGCGTACTTCTTTAGATCGGATACCTCTAGCTGGCGTGTGTTGTACAGCATGTCGTGGAATTCCAGATACTTGCCCTGGTCGCCTGCGCAGAGTGCGGCTTCCGCCGCCTTTTGCGCGTGGTGGTGCATGGGAAGCGGGAACTCCTTGTAAATGATGGTCAGCCTGTCGCCGTACTGTTCCCTCAGCTTGTGAAGAGAAGGATTGACTTTCTGGCAGTACGGGCACTCGTAATCTGCGAACACTACCAACTGCAGCGGAGCATCCTTGGAGCCATCGAACGAAGCATCGGCGAGGCTGACGTCCGAGTATGGCGGCTGCAGCGTGATGCGCAGGTTGGCCTTCTCGCGCAGAGTTTTTACGTAAGCTGCGCGCGCCTTGCTCCTACGCAGGTCGAGGATGTGATCGAAAAGACGGTCATGCACAGCAGCATAGGGCTCGTCGCTTTCCATGCCCTCATAGTAGACCTGCATCTGATCTTCGGTCGGTTTGGTGACACCTTTGTAGACTTCGGTGTCCAGCAACTGGGCGACGGTTTCATGCTTGTCGGTGGCGGCAAGAGCCAGCAGTTTTTCATCGACGAGTTCATCGAGGGCCTTGCGCTCGGTCTGATAGTAAGTGTAACGGGCCTGAAGAAGCGAACCGGACTTGCTCGCTTCCAGATCAGCGGCGGTAAGGTTATGGCCGTTGACTTCGGCAAGTACGGCGGATGGCTGGGTGAGAGAAACGGGCGTAACCTGTGCCAGGAGCGGCGTACAGGCCAAGGTAAGAGTGCAGACAAAGAAGAGTAAGTGCTTGTTGCGTGCCATTAAATCCTCCCCGGATTGGCATTTCTTTAAGATTAGGTGAGCCAGCCGTTCTGCCGTGACCCGACTGGCACACCCTTGACGCAACTGGGTC
>Ga0209698_10002126_pt1 | contig 22653 bp, 19 predicted proteins | sample LitLauG_LLR_2012_FD_187203 | JGI IMG/M metagenome (GOLD analysis project Ga0209698, IMG submission 187203) | Freshwater sediment microbial communities from Pennsylvania, USA - Little Laurel Run_MetaG_LLR_2012 (SPAdes) (version 2) | ecosystem: Environmental > Aquatic > Freshwater > Creek >... | reverse complement strand
ATACACGGGCGCCGCGAGTTTTTCGTCGCCATAGTAAAGCTTGAGCGATGTCTTGGCCTGTGGTTCGAAGTACAACCGCCGCTCAAACGCCTGGGGTAGGACCTGATCGAACTGCAGGGGAGGATCGTCGCCGTTGTCGACGGTAACCACGACGCGGCTCGTGTGTGTGCCTGGCACATTGACGCTCAGCTCCTCAGAGACCACGCTGGTCCCAGCACGATTGATCTTGATGCGGCTGATGTCACCGCTGCCAATCTGCCTGTTTTCGCTGTCGGCAACACTGACGCTACGACGAAAATTGATTTGGCTGCCGGCAACTTCGAACAAGATGCGCTCGACCGGAACCTTGGTGGGCACCTCGCACCCAATTTCTGTGTGCCTGTTGCTCTGGCCAGTCACACGGCAGCTTCCCACGGACGTCCACGTCGCAACCTTTTCCTGCGCACGGTAAACGTATGCGGCGGTCACTTGCGCAGGAACCAACCCGGAAGAAAAACTCACGTGCAGGTAACGAAAGCTCGAAGGCGGAAACTTGAGCGTCGTGCTCGAACCTAGCTTCTCCTGGGAGAAATCGTACAGGGTAGAGATCCCTAACTTCGTACCCGGGGCCTGATCGAGAGCGTTCGTGCCCTCGGTGGATGCTTTAACAATGAAGTTCTTGGCATCCAGATGCAGTCGCACCCGGTCGTATTCCTGGATGTCACCCACGTCCAAATCGAATTTCGTGAGCCCATGCTTCGTACCCAGGTTGAGAATGCGGGCCTGGCGTTCCTCGCTGGAGACCCCACCCGCCTGCTGTTTCAGTTCGTAGGGCACCTGAGTTTCATCGTCATAAAGGCGGAGGTCGGCCAAGTCAGGGCGAGCATGGTCCCAAATATCGCTATCGACCACGATGTAGTTTTGACGGTCAGTTGCCGAAACCGTGACCTGCTTCATGTTGCTGAAATACGTGGCCCCCGGCTCCTGCGCGGAGGGGACAAATGCCAACAACACGAGGAGGCTTCCGAGAGTGAGCTTCATGCCTGAGGTGAGTCTCCGCCCGGCGAGCTCTTACGGCCACTAAGCCGCAGCCAATCCCGCTGATACACGAATGAAATGCTGAGCAGCAGGACACCTAGGACGATGAAACTTACGATCCGGTAGGCACGATCGAGCTGCGAGACGTCGTAGACGAAGACCTTTACGGTGGTGGCAGCAATAAGGAACAGTGCCAGCCAGCGCACGAAGGCCGAACGCCGCCAGAAGCCCACGATCATCAGCATGGCTCCGTATGCCATCCATAATGCGGAGTAGCTGAAATCCTCTGCAATTCTTAGACGGTGGGCCTCCGCGGACACCCTGAAGTCCCAGCGCCGTCCCGATGGGACGAGATCGCTCATTTGCCGGTTATAGTAGTCCGAAATTTCATGACTGAAAGCTACAAGCGCGAGGAGGTTCAAAGCCACGATGGCTGCAGCGGTGCCCATCTTTCCAATTTCGTCACTGCGCTTTGATCCGTACCATGCCACCGCTGCGAGCACAGCGATCGCGATGGCATAGGTGGCCATGCGTGCGTTGAAGATCGGACTCGATGGGGCGAAATCGTCGATCGCCACAAGTCGCACCACTCCGAGCACCAGTGCGGTGACCGCGAATGCATTGAGGAAGTCGGAGCGAATACGATCCGCCAGCCACAGGAGAACGCCGGCTTCGACCATCCAGCCGATTGTGATCCAGTGGCCGTCGAGACGGAGCGGGATGGCGATCGTAATGAAGCCGATGGCCAGGGCCAAATGCAAAAAGTGTAACTGCTGAAGAGCAATGGCATGAGCGTGCCGGCTTCCTGCCTGGCGACTCAGAAAAACATATACAGCAGCCAGGGCCAGCGCAAACCACGCGGTGGCGGGCTTGCTGATTGCCTCGTACATCCCGTAGATCTGAAGGAAATAGACCACCGCGTTGAAGAAAGCCAGGTAGAACGGGAGAGCTGAAAACAACGCGAATTCTGACTCCGGCTGCCGCGCAACCAGTGGAGCCACCGCAAAAATGGCAAAGAAGAACGTGGCAAAGCCTAGCGTTGGGCCAAGCTGAGGCCGACTGTAGAAGGTCGAATACCAGCCGATGAACAGCGCCAAGGTTCCGATGTAGCTCAACAGCAGCAAACGACGCCAGGGTTTCAGCGCGACCAGGAGCAGCGTGGCTAGATCCAGCACCGCGAGATAAGCGAATAGCTGCACCTCGCGATTTTGTCCGGTCGAGAGCAGCAACGGCGTGGTAAAGCCGCCGGCGAGGGCGAAAGCGGCAAGGATCTCGGCGTCTTGCGCAATGGCCATCGCAGCCGTGGACAGTGTCACCAGAAACATCGCGGTGAACGCCACGCCACTGGGAACCAGGCTGTACACCTGAAATGCTGCCCAGAGGGAAAGGTAAAGAACTCCGATCCCGACTGCCTTCAGGGAGTAGGAAAATAGCTGATAGCCGCGGCGGCGAAATTGCTCACTCCAGACGACAACCGCGATCCCGGCAAGCAAGCCTATGCTCACCCGGCCTGCCGGCCCGATCCAATTGTTGTCGAATGCGAACTTCAGAAAATAGGAAACGCCGATGAGCACAGCTGTGATGCCGATGCGGTTGAGCCAATGCGACCCGATCCGCGATTCCAGATTGGCCTCCCGCGCACGCGCAACCGAGGCCGGCGCACGCGGCGGTATTGTGGGAACGGCGAGGGGAGGCGCTGGTGGCTTGGCCGGGAGAGGTGCAGCAGGCTCAACCGGCGAAGCGGTGGTAGTGGCCTTTTCGGAGGGGGCTTTTTCGATGCCTAGAGAGCGTTCGATCCGGTACACCCGGCCGGTCAATTCACTGATGAGCTTACGAATTTCGAGCAGTTCGTTTTGACCAGGATCCAAGGGTGTCCCCAAGCTGATTTCCACGGCATTATCTGCGAAACTGGTGTGCCGATCACCTAAATTCCGCAGGAGCACGCTTTTGAAGTTCCATACTGAATACCTGACGTTTCATACCAAGAAGCACCGGGAGTACGTTCACATCACACCCCAGGTCGAAACCATACTTAAGAAAAGTGGCATCCGGGAAGGAATGGTGCTGGTTTCAGCCATGCACATCACCGCCGGAGTCTACGTAAACGACAACGAAAGCGGGCTGATTCAAGACATAGACTCCTGGTTGGAAACATTGGCGCCGTTCCGGAAAGATTACAGGCATCATGAAACGGGAGAAGACAATGGCGACTCTCACTTGAAGTCCCTGCTTGTGCACCATGAGGTCATTGTGCCCGTGACGACCGGCAAGTTGGACCTCGGTCCCTGGCAACGCATCTTCTACGCAGAGTTCGACGGCCAGCGCGATAAACGGCTGATTGTGAAAGTTATGGGAGAATAGGTAATCGTCGGTATTCTGCGGAGATAGCGGGACCGCTTAAAAGGACTGGGAGGATCGATGAGTTCAGAAGAACTCCAGGAACTTCAGGAGCACGCCGAACATGCCAAGCATGATCCGACCATAGCGCCGGTGTCGGTGACCATGGCCATCCTGGCTGTTCTGGTTGCGGTAGTCTCGTTGCTGGGGCATCGGGCTCACACCGAAGAGGTCCTGTTTCAGAACCAAGCTTCCGATCAGTGGGCTTACTACCAAGCCAAGAATATCCGCCGTCATAATGATGAACTGTTTGCCGACCTTACGGCCATAACACCGGCCAAGGATGCTGACCAGCTCAACCGATTACGAGAAAAGTATTCGCAAGAGGCGGACCGTTACCGCGATGAGCAGAAGGAAATCGAAGTGGAAGCTCGCAAACTGGAACACGAAGTAGCAAGCGAGAGGCGGCGCGCCGATCGATATGACCTGGGTGAGGTCTTCCTCGAAGTGGCACTCGTCATTACTTCCATTACCCTGCTGACCGGAAGACGAATTTTCTGGCGCGCAGGATTGGTGCTCGGAGTGGTAGGCCTGATAGTTGCCGGGACGGGTTGGATGATTCACTAGTCCAGATCCGAATTTTCACTTTCTTGGGTGATCCACCCCACGCTTTCGATTCGGCCATCAGAGTCCCCTGACACGCCGTTCTAACCCCCACTATTCGCGCAATCTCTGGGCGTGATCGCCCTAAATCCCCTATTCACAACGTTCTGGCGCTGGCCGCTCATAAGACGTGGGTCACGGTCCGAGGTGACTCGGGTCACAGCACAACATCGGTGCGGAAGCTGAAACTTGCAACAGATAGGGTGAAGACTGCTGAGATTCACTACAGCATGTTTTCGCGAGGTCTTATCAAGTGGTCATTTTCGCAACAGCGAACGAGAAACACCGTGAAAACGGCCACTGCCTTCATCATGTTGACAAATTAGGAAAGAGAGAAAAAGCCATTATGAAGATGACGAAGCTCGCAATGTTAGTGCTGACGATCGCGGTGGCCTTATTCGTACTGATCCCGAACCTGTCGTGGGCGGCCGACGACGGTGCGATCCTCTACAAGACAAAGTGCGCGGCTTGTCACGGAGTCGATGCGGGTGGCAAACCGGCGGCCAAGATCCCAAGCCTGGTTTCCGACGAGGTTAAGAAGCTGTCGGACGAGGACTTGAACGACGCAGTTGCCAACGGCGGAAAGACTAAGAAACCCGGACATGCGTTCTCGCAGAAGGGGTTGACCCCGGACCAGATCAAGATGGTTATTGGCTACGTCCGCGACCTGCAGAAAAAGTAGTTCTGCCGGTCTGCTTACGCAAGGGCAGCACTGTGACAAACCTTTCCGGTGCTGCCGGAAGGAAGCGGGGTGCCACTTGCCAACCTCTGGTGGGTCGCGGTGCGACGACGAAACTCGAAGAGGTTCAAGTCGTGGCGAACCACTGTTGGCCGCCCACCCCGCTTCCGGAGATGCGTGCCCGGGTCTGAGGAGCCGATTCCGCAAGACCCGGGCTCTTGTTATCCACCGAATCCACAATCGCCCACGACAGGGCCGACGCCTCTCCCCAATAGTCTGTTTTCTCATCTTCGATGATCCGGCCTCGGAATCCCTGCCCCGCATTTGCCAGGAGAGATGTTCATGAGCAAGGCACTGTTATATGACGCAACAGTCTGTATTGGCTGCAAACAGTGTGAACAGGCTTGCGCGGAGAAGAACAAGCTCCGCTATGACGAAACGGTTGCCGCGGAACAGACCCAATCGGAGCACAAGTTCACTGTGGTACTGACCAAGGGTGAGAAGTTCATGCGGCGGCTGTGCATGAACTGTTCCGATCCCGCGTGTGCTTCAGTGTGTCCAGTAGGCGCGCTGCGCAAAACGTCCGCCGGGCCGGTGATCTACGAAGAGAGCCGTTGTATGGGCTGCCGCTACTGCATGGTTGCGTGTCCGTTTGGCGTGCCCAAGTACGAGTGGAACAAGCTGCTGCCGCGCGTCCAGAAATGCACCATGTGCGCCGACCGCGTACTAGCCGGTCAGCAAACGGCGTGCGCGGAGGCTTGCCCCACCGGCGCCACCAAGTTCGGCGAACGCGACGACCTGATTCAGGAAGCCCAACAGCGCATTCGCGACAATCCCAGCAAGTACGTGAATCACATCTACGGGCTGAGCGAGGTCGGAGGGACTTCCGTCCTGCTGCTTTCCAGTGTTCCGTTTGAAGAGTTCGGCTATCGGCCCGACCTGTCACAGGATCCCTTGCCCATGCTCACCTACCGCGTACTGTCGCGGATTCCTGACTTCGTTCCCCTCGGTGGAATGTTGCTGGGCGGCGTCTGGTGGATTACACACCGCCGCGAAGAGGTTGCGGTGGCCGAGGCCATGGAAGCGAAGGCCGCGCCTGACGTTCGAAAGGGACGGACCCGATGAAGATCAAATTCACTTTCTGGAAGCTGGTATTCCTGGCCCTAATGGCCGCCGGCCTCTACGCAACAGTTGTCCGCTTTACCCAGGGCCTGGGCCGCTCGACCAACCTGAACGACCAATTTCCCTGGGGCATCTGGATTGGCTTTGATGTTCTTTGCGGCGTCATGCTGGCGGCGGGCGGCTTCACGCTAACGGCAGCAGTGCACATTTTCAACATTAAGCGCCTGCACACGATCGTCCGGCCCACGATTCTTACCGCATTCCTGGGCTACGTCCTGGTATGCGTAGCTCTGATGTTTGACCTGGGAAAGCCATACAACATCTGGCACCCGCTGATCATGCGCAATCCGCACTCGGTGATGTTTGAGGTCGCGTACTGCGTGATGCTTTACACCACGGTGCTGTCGCTGGAGTTCTCGCCGATCGTGCTGGAGCGGTTCAATCTGCAAAAACCGCTGAAGATTATCCGCGGGCTGCTGGTGCCGCTGGTGATCGGCGGAGTGATTCTTTCCACGCTGCACCAGTCGTCATTAGGCACGCTGTACCTCATCATGCCGGAGAAGCTTCATCCGTTCTGGTACACCCCGCTTCTTCCGGTCTTCTTCTTTATTTCGGCCATCGCCGTGGGACTTGCGATGACGATCTTTGAATCCTCGATGAGCGCCAAACATTTTGGGCGCCAGCTGGAGCTCCCGATCCTGCAGGAGCTAGGGCGAGTGCTGGTAGTTGTCCTGTGCGTCTATGGAATTCTTCGCTTCGAGGATCTCTTGCACCGAGGGGCGCTCAAGCTTGCGTTCCGGCCGGGATATGAGATGTATCTCTTCTGGCTCGAGATCACGTTGAGCTTGGTCGCGCCGCTGACTGTGCTGGCCTCGCGCAGGCTGCGCGCAACTGCCGGTGGCCTATATGTCGCGGCAGTGCTGGTGGTGCTTGGCTTTGTGACAAACCGGTTGAACGTGAGCATTACCGGGATGGAATCGTCGGCCGGAATGCACTACGTGCCGAAGTGGACTGAGGTCGCGGTCACAGGCGCCATCATCGCTGCCGGGTTCGCGCTGTTTGGACTCGCCACGAAATACTTGCCGATCTTCCCTGCTGCGGAACGTGTGGAAGCAACCAAAGAGATTGAGGAACCGGTGGGAAGAGCTGTGTTAAGCCATGCCGGAGACTGATTCAGGCCGGGTCGTCCCGAGCCGCTGGGAGCGTTTGACGCGCAGCATCAGCGCCAAGCTTACGCTAATGCTGCTGGTCACCATGCTGGCGATCTTCGGACTTCTGGGATACCTGAACATCCGTCTGCATCGCAAGCACCTCGAGGCAGCAGCACTCACCAGCGCGGAGCGGGTAAGCGACGTCATCAAGCGCAGTACCACGTACTACATGCTGCGCAACGACCGGGAAGGGCTTTACCACGCCATTGGCACCATGGCCGATGAGCCCGGCATGGTGAGGGTACGCATCTTCGACCAGGAAGGCCGAATTGGATATTCGAGCAACCCTGCGGAGGTTAGTCACGTTGTCGATAAGGCGGCCGAAGCCTGCTACGGATGTCACGCGCAGTCTCAGCCGCTGGCAAAACTGAACCGCCCTGACCGGTTTCGCTTTTACCGCGCCTCCAATGGAGATCGGGTTCTGGGAGTCATCACGCCCATAGAGAACCAGCCGGCTTGCGCGAATGCAGCATGCCATGCTCATCCGTCCAGTCAGCAGATCCTTGGCGTGCTCGACACGAACCTGTCGCTGGCACGCGCGGACCGGCAGCTCGCGCAGGGGACCGGGCTGATGTTGATCTATGACGTGGCGGCCATGCTCGCGATCGCGCTCCTGAGTTGGATCTTCGTCCGTCGTGTAGTCAACCAACCGCTGAAGGAGCTTAGAGCCGGGACCGAGCGCCTCTCCAAAGGCGACCTGGGCTACCAGATAGAAATCCACTCCCAGGACGAACTCGGCAACGTATCGGAGTCGTTTAACAGCATGAGCCTCCAACTGCGTTCCGCCAACGAAGAGATCGTCGCCTGGGCGAAGACTCTGGAAGAGCGCGTGGATCAAAAGACCAGGGAGTTGAAGCGCACCTTAGATGAAGTGCTGCATGTGGAGAAAATGGCCTCGGTAGGAAAGATGGCTGCGGTGCTGGCCCACGAGATCAACAATCCGCTTTCCGGAATTCTCACCTACTCCAAACTTCTCCACAAATGGCTGGAGCGCGACCAGGCCATCGGCGAAAAGAAGCTGGAGGCCCTCCAGTGCCTGGATCTCATCGCAAACGAAAGCCGGCGCTGCGGGGACCTGGTGAAACATCTGCTGACGTTTTCGCGCACTGCGCCCATGCACGTCGAGTCCACCGATCTCAACGTCGGGGTTGAACGCTGCCTGATGCTGGTTCGTCCGCAGATGGAGCACACCGGCATTCAGTTACACCTCGATCTTGGGGAAGGCTTGCCGCGAGTGCAATGTGATCCTTCCCAGATCGAGCAGGTGCTGCTTGCGCTTGTCATGAACGCCATCGACGCGATGCCTCGCGGTGGGAATCTTTGGCTGCAGACTCGGGTGACACCCGCGGGCAACGCGCTTGAGATAGAAGTACGCGATGACGGCTGCGGCATTCCCCCGGAAATACTGCAGCACATGTTTGAACCTTTCCTGACGACTAAAGAAAGCGGCAAGGGCGTTGGGCTCGGGCTCGCCGTCAGTCGCAGCATTATCGAGAGACACCACGGAAGTATTGCGGTTGAGTCAGAACCGGGAAAGGGCACAACTTTTTTCATCAGACTGCCGCTTCAGGAACACGGTGACCGTGTGGTCGCTGTCGAGGGACAGCCCGCCGTTCAAAAATGAGGTGATTGAATTGACTACCCAAGGAAAGATGCTGATCGTGGACGATGAACTCAGCGTGCGCGATTCGCTGGGAAAGTGGTTTCGCGAAGAAGGGTATGAAGTGACCACGGCAGAAAACGCCAGTGACGCCTTGACCGGTCTGGCGGAACAGCAGTGGGACGTTGCCCTGGTCGACATCAAGATGCGCGGTACCGACGGCATCGAATTGCAGCGCCGCATGCACGAGATCGATCCCAATCTTATCGTCATCATGATGACCGGCTATGCTTCGGTGGAGACCGCTGTAGCTGCGCTGAAGAATGGCGCTTACGACTACGTCACAAAGCCGCTGGACCCGGACGAGATAGCTCACTTAGTAAAGAAGGCCCTGGAGCACAAACTGACCCAGCGGGAAAACGTCCGTCTCCGTGAAACCGTGGCCGAAGCGGTCCGACCGGAAGAAATGGCCGGTCAAAGCGCCGCCATGCGTAAGGTTGTTGACGCGATCGAGACGGTCGGCCCCACCGACGCTACCGTGCTCATTACCGGCGAAAGTGGAACGGGCAAGGAATTGGTGGCGCGCGCGATTCATCACGCCAGCAACCGGCGATTTCATCCCCTGGTCGTGATCCACTGTGGTGCCCTCACGGAAACGTTGTTGGAGAGCGAGCTGTTCGGACACGAAAAAGGCGCATTCACAGGAGCCCAATATCGCAAGAAAGGAAAGTTTGAGATCGCCGAAGGTGGCACGGTGTTTCTCGACGAGATCGGCGACATCAGTCTGAAGACCCAGACCGACCTCTTGCGGGTGCTGCAGGAACACGAGATCGTGCGCGTCGGAAGCAACCAGCCGATCAAGGTGGATTTTCGCTGCGTCGCAGCGACCAACAAGAACCTGGAACAACTGATTGAGGAAGGAAAATTCCGGCCCGATCTTTTCTATCGCCTGAACGTGTTCCACATCGAGCTGCCGCCTTTGCGCGAGCGCCGTGATGACATTCCCCTGCTGGTCGACCACTTCGTGCGCAAGTTCGCACTGCAAATGAACAGGAAGATTACCCGCGTAGCCCCGGTGGCAATGAACCTTCTACAGCAGCAGCAGTGGGGCGGAAATGTGCGCGAACTGGAGAATGCAGTCGAGCGAGCCATGGTGGTGGCCCAGGAGCCTGAACTGCGCGAGCAGGACTTTGCCTTCAAAACCACTACGCCAAACGGAGCATCCAAGAGCCTGGAGGAGATCGAAAAGGCCCATATACTGGGCGTGCTGGAACAATGCAGCTGGAATCAGACCCGGGCTTCCGAGATCCTGGACATCGACCGGGTCACACTGCACCATAAGTTGAAGAAGTATGGCTGGAGCAGGCCTGTCCTTGAAACGCGATGAAAGCGTTGCAACTGCTTCCGATCGGGCAACTCAACGACGGGTTGCTGCAGGACCTGGCGCCTGGGCTGGCGGATGTGTTTCAGGTGCCTTGCGAAATCCTGCGGCAGAAACTCGATCCGGAGACCGCCTTCCACGGCGAGCGGCAACAATACCATTCCTCTGAAATCCTCCAGCGCATGCAGAGCTATTTGAACGGAAATTCGTGGCGCATGCTGGGAGTCGCGGGGGTGGATCTCTATATCCCGATTCTCACCTTTGTTTTTGGCGAAGCGCAAATGGCTGGACCGTGTGCCGTGGTCTCGACCCATCGGTTGACGCAGGAATTTTACGGACTGCCGGGCGATAGAAACATTTTTCGCGACCGGCTCTTAAAAGAGGCAGTCCACGAGATTGGACACACGCTGAACCTGACACACTGCGACGACTACCAGTGTGTCATGGCTCCGTCGCACGCAGTGGAGTGGATCGACCTCAAAAGCAGCGAACTCTGCGCCAGTTGCCGAGGGCGGGTGTTCGCTCCCGCGGAGTGATCAACAACATACGCTTCAATAACAAAAGAGAATCCCCCTCTTATTCTCTCTAGCATCAACTGATAGTCGACTCATCCCCAACGTAACAGTTCAGGGGCGCACGTCGACACCCGGATCGGCGCTCATCGCCAGTGCGAGATTAGTAATAAAGTACTGGTACCGATCGATCGACGCGTCGGGGCGCGGTGGGCCTGAACTCGCCGTCCCCCCCGCCGGAACGTTAAAAGTCTGGTCCGCGAATGGACTCATCGGAAAGTGCACAGTGAAGGGGTCTCCAGAGGAGAACCACACAATCTCATCACCGGCCGATTTGCTCAGGTTGACGATTTCGTTGTCGACTTCGCCATCCTGCCGGATATGCACGGGTAGACTCTCGGCACTACGTACCCGCCTGCCATGGTGAGCCCCTGCTATGTCATTGAGAACTTCTTTTATCTCGTCCATCCTTGCCTCCTGTAATTGAATTGAACTGCATCCTTCATTTCCGATCACTACCGCCTGACATCAAACTCTTGAACCTCGGGTCCGCTTGCAGATGATCGAAGTCTGGCGTATCGCGGACCCAATCAGCGGTGGCGCCTGCTGCAAGTGCTTTGTGCAAAGAATCAAAAACTCGATCAATGTCCCCAACGTGGTTGTAGAGAATCGCAGCACGGAACTGTACATCCGGGTCGTGGGGTGCGACCGCTAAGGCTTTCTGTAGAGAAACCAACGCCTCGTCTTTTTGGTCAAGCATCGCAAGATAGGTAGCGCGGTAGGATAGTACTCGCCCATCGCGCGGATTGACCTTAAGCTTCTCGTCAGCCAGACTGACTGCTTCCCGATAAGCATTCAAGGCGTCTGATCGTTTGCCCGGAGCCCAATAGTAGGCGTCTCCTAGGTTTCCCCAGCTCAGCCAGTTGGATTTCTCCAGCTTCACGCTGGCTTCGAAGTTCGTAGCTGACTCATTAAACTTCCGCAGCGCGAACCATGCAGTCCCGAGATTGTTATAAGTTTGCGCAGTTGGACGAATAGACGCCGACTTCTCGAACTCGCGAATCGCATCTTGATACCGTCCCTGCAGAATGAGCATCGCTCCCAAATCCGAGTATCCGCGATAATTGTCTGGCGCCAAAGTCGTAACTTCCTGAAACATCTCGGCGGCGTCCGCATAACGACCTTGCTGCCAGTAGAAAACACCGAGCCAACTGTATCCGGCCCAGTACTGCGGCCGCAGGGCAATTGCCTTTTTGTAGGTCGCTTCGGCCTCGGCGGGTTTGTTGAGCTTTTGGTAAGCATCGGCCAATCCGCGATAGGCGCTATCACTTGTCGGATCGAGGGAGGTTGCCTTCTGGAAGTCCGACACAGCGCTTTCGTACTCACCGGTGCTCTGATGCACTCGCCCCAGGCACGCATACCCGTCTGACAGCGTCGGCCCCAAGGCCACCGCCTGTTGGCAAGCTGAGCGCGCTTTCTCCATCCATTCGCTGCCGTGCTGCCCTTCGTGGTAGCCGTGCCAGTAGGCCTCACCGAGGGCTGCGTACGCCTGGCCATATTTCGGGTCCGAACTCAAGGCACGGTTGAACGAAGCGATTGCGTTGTCGATGTTCTCGGCCTTGTGATATTCGAGCAGATATCCGCGGCCACGCAGATATTGGTCGTAGGCCGACGGATTGTTGGTACCGTGCGCGGCCAGCACAACTCGATCGTTGGTCTGAATCTCCAGGCCAAGCAGTTCCAGAACTCCGTCTACCACGCGATCTTCCACTCCGAACGCGTCGGCCGCGCTGCCATCGATGCTGCCGGCGTGCACCTGAGTCCTCACGTTCGCATCCACCAGGGTGTAGGTGACCCGAACCTGATCTCCGGAAGCGTGCAAGCTTCCCTCCAGAACGTAGTTCACACCGAAGTCCTTCTTCGCTTGCTCGACGTTGGTGACACCTTCGGCGCGAACCTCGCTAGTCGGCACCACCTGCAACGGATAGTTCCCTGAAAGCTGAGTGAGCTTGGCGGCCAGAGTTTCAGTAAGGCCATCGCAAAAAGCCTTCGTGCTCGGATCGTTCCCTGTCGACGTGAATGGCAAGACAGCGAGATGGATCGCTCCCGGTCTGCCGAAGCTGAGCCAGCGCTTGAGCTCTCCGCGCCACAGTAGGCCCGCGATCAAGATGACGAGAGCAATGATTGCCGCCGCGAGGCCCTTTCTCGAAGAGACTGCCTTCCGCTCGTCTCTCAGCCCAGACGGTAGCAGCCGCAATCGCCGGGCAGGAGTGATGCCGGTTTCCACAGCGCGCAACTCATCGAGCAACTCATGGGCGCTCTGGTAGCGCTTGGCTGGATCCTTGGCCATGGCCTTGTTGACCAGGGCCTCCAGCTGATCAGGTACCTTGGAGTTGAAGATGCGAATCGGCGTCGGCGTCTCATTCCGTATGCGATCGCTGGTGGCTACAAAGCTGCCAGCCATAAAGGGATGATGACCGGTCAGGGTTTCGTAAAAAACGATACCCAGGGAAAAGATGTCAGCTCGCGCGTCAGGAACTCTTTCCAGCAGCACTTCAGGCGACATGTAGGCCGGCGTTCCGCCCATGCCGCCGGTGCGATCGATGGTGGAACTCTGATCGCTACGCGGCAGGTGTTTGGCCACGCCGAAGTCGAGAATCTTCACCCGACCGTTGGCGGCCAGCATGATGTTTTCCGGCTTGATGTCGCAATGGATGATGCTGCTTCCGTGCGCAGCCATGAGAGCTTCAGCGCATTCCTTGGCGATTCCGAAGAACTGCTCCAGGGTCATGGGATCGCGCAGGCGCCGGCGCAGAGTCTGACCTTCGACATACTCCATGACGAAGAGCATCTCGCCATGGTCTTCGAGGACATCAAAGATCGATGCAACGTGGGAATCGCTGAAGCGCGAGGCTCGCTCCGCTTCCTGCTGAAAGCGGCGGCGATAAATCGGATCGGATCTTAGTTGGGGAGCGAGCCGTTTGAGGGCGACGGTACGCTTGAGCTTCAGGTCTTCGGCTCGGTAGACCTCGCCCATTCCGCCTTTGCCTAAGCGCTCGCCAATTACAAACCGTCCAGCCACAACTCCAGACAGGGAATCATCCGCTTGCTGAGGATTCGAGAACGCGGGCCGGAACTCCGACATAAAAAAGCACCGGTGGCATTAGGGCGAATGCCATTTCCATTCGTGTGAACGCTAATACGCGCAGCGGGGGCACAAAGTCGCTCGGTTGGCATATTACTCCGCATCCCTCGGGCGGGGCAATTGCCTTGGCGCCTGTGCAGTCCCGGGCGGGGACGTTAGGGAGGTTGGGCCGCGTCAAATGGGGCCTTTTATGGGAGGATTACTCGAAAAAGCACTTCATGCAGAAGACGCTGCCGCCGGACTTTTCAAACTCTGATGTGTCCACGATAACGGGTGTCAGGCCTTCTGTTCGCAGGATATGCGCGAGGCCGGGTGTAAGATGAGCGGCGATATATCTTCCGTTAATAACAATACCGTTACAAACAAAATGATTAGCTTCCTCGCGGTCAAGTTCGTGGACTCGCTTCCATCCTTCTCGTATGGTCGCAAGCGAATCCGGACTGAAGGCGTGAGGGTGAATGAGGACAGCATCGTTGTTCAACGGGCAGAAGCATGTATCCAGGTGATAGCAGCGGGAATCGACAAGCTGCAGGGGAAGAACCGGGAACCCGAGGTCCTGCATAACAGATGAGAACTTCTCGACGCCTATGCGCGTGGAGCGAATGGCGTATCCCGCCCATATTTTTGAGCGATCGGGATGCCAGAGCAAGTCGCCGTGGCCCTCCAGGCACTCGCCAACCAGGTCCAGATAGATGACTCTGTAGCCGCGCTTGTGGAACCAGTCGACGTAGTGTGGCACTTCGCGTTGTCGCGACACGAAGCGCATTTCACTGGGAACAATGAATTTTCCTTTCTTGTCGCGGCCGACAAAAACCGGGTTAGCGGCGAAGACCATGTCTTCGAGACCAGGCACAGGCTGGATCGTTTCCACATGCGCGCCGGCATCTTTCAAAGCGTCGCGAAGATCCTCCCACTGGCGAAGCGCCTTCTTGCGATCGACGGGCCCTGCCCCTTGCATGTAAGGGTTCTTCACATCACGGACGTCGAAATATGCGGGTGGACAAAGCAGTACGCGCCGGGTCATCAGCTCTCAATATACGAGGCTGTCACGGTTGAATTCCAGAAACTGAACCCGCCGCGGCAACGCTTGGCCCGTGTGCTCCCAGATGGAACGGCGAATGATCAGTGCCGCTCGATAACTGCCCTGATGCGATCAAACGCCCAATCAATCTCCTCGCGAGTGATCACGAGCGGGGGAGCGATACGAATAACGCGGTCATGCGTTTCCTTACACAGAACTCCCTCGCGTTTAAGAGCTTCGCAGTATGGGCGCGCCGGACGGTTCAGTTCAATGCCGATCCACAAACCCCTGCCACGAACTTCGCGAAGAACAGAACTACGAAGTGTCTTGAGTCGATCGAGAAAGTACGCTCCCAGTTCGGCGGAGTGTTCGACCATCTTCTCCTGGACTAACACCCGCAGCGCCGTACGGGCGACAGCGCAACCGAGCGGGTTTCCACCAAACGTACTGCCATGGTCACCTGGCTGGAAAACGTCCATGATTTCCTTCGAAGCGAGAACGGCAGAGACAGGGTAGAACCCGCCAGCGAGGGCTTTACCCACAATGAGGACGTCGGGCGTGATTCCGTCATGCATGTAGGCGAAGAGCTTGCCGGTACGGCCAAGACCCGACTGGATTTCATCCGTCATCAGAAGAACCCGGTTCTCGCGACAAATCTCAGCGGCTTCCCTCAGATAGCCTTGTGGCGGGATGACGATGCCGGCTTCCCCTTGAATGGGCTCAACCAGAAAGGCGCAAGTATTGGGAGTGACGGCGTCACGCAAAGCGCCCGCGTCACCGAACGGAATGACTTTGAATCCGGGCGTGAAGGGTCCGAACCCGTCGCGGTACTGCTCGTCGCTGGAGAAACTGACAATCGTGACGGTGCGCCCGTGGAAATTGTTAGCGCAGACGATAATCTCCGCCTTCCCTTCCGGAATACCTTTCACCTTGTAGCCCCATTTGCGCGCAGTCTTGATAGCCGTCTCAACCGCTTCCGCACCTGAGTTCATGGGTAAAGCCGTGTCGAAACCCGTGAGATCGTGGAGGTCTTTGTAGAGGAGGGGCAGTTGTTCGTTGCGGAAGGCACGCGAGGTGAGCGTGACCCGATGAGCCTGCTCGGTCAGCGTCTTGAGAATCTTGGGATGGCAGTGCCCTTGATTGACGGCGGAATAGGCCGCCAGGCAATCAAGATAACGGTTGCCCTCGACGTCATATACCCAGACGCCCTCGGCTCGCTCGATGACGACATCCAGCGGATGGTAGTTGCGGGCGCCGTACTGGTCCTCTAGTTCGATGAATTCCTGGGTGCGAGTAGTCTCTTCGATGATGGCCATAGGTCCTTTCCGGCAACCGCTATTTCTCCAACAACATGGTTAACAGCGCCATGCGAACGTAAAGACCATTGACCGCCTGGCGAAAATAGAGCGCCCGGGGATCGTCGTCCACGGTCTTGTCCAGTTCCACCGTTCGCGGTAGTGGGTGGAGGATCATGGCGTCTGACTTCATCTTCTGCAAAACCGCCGAGTCGATCGCATATCGCTTCAGTCCGTTGATATCCGCGAGCCGCTCCGGTTTGATGCGCGTCTGGTAAACAACATCCGCCTCCCGAATGACCCGGTCCACGTCTGATTCCAGGTCATAGTGCACGTTGTGCTCGTCGAGATACGCCAGGATGTCGGGCCGCATCTGAAGTTCGGCGGGCGCGACGAAGAAGATTCGCACTCGTTCGAACTTCGCCAGCAGATACGCCAGGGACCGTGCTGTCCGGCCTTTGTCCAGCTCGCCGATGAATGCAACGCTCAAGCCGTCCAAGGAACGTTCCCGGTAGATGGTGTAGAGATCGAGTAAGGCCTGCGTGGGATGCTGTCCGCCATCGCCGTCCCCGGCGTTGATGACGGGCACGGGCGAGACACATGCGGCCCGGCTGGCGCCGCCGGCCTCATGATGGCGGATGACGATAACGTCTGAGTAGCTGCCAATAATACGGATGGAGTCCTCTACCTGCTCGGCATCGATTTCCGAGGAGAAGGCGCGGGCATGCTCGGTCGAGAGCACGCTGCCTCCCAGGCGATGCATGGCCGCCTCGAAGGAGAATCTCGTCCGAGTGGATGGCTGATAGAACAACGTGGCCATAATGCGGTTTTGAAAGTCGAGAGAGCCTCCACGAGCCACGACTCTTTCCATACCGCGGGAGCGGGCGAACAGTTCCATCAGCAAAGGAACCGTGAACTGTTGCGACTCGACGACATGCCTAAGCTTGACGCGGTCGGTGCGGACGCCGTTGTTCGAGTTAAGGGAGAGGGTCTTTTCGCTGGCAAGCGTCATGTCGGGCATTAGCGTCCTCCCACGTGCAATTCTTCAGCGAGGATGGCTTGAGGCTCCCCTGGCTGCGAGTCCGGGACGATATGAGTGCCGGCGCGGTCCGCTAACGCCGCACAGAGATGCTCGTAGCTGGTGATCACGGCCTCTTTGCCGCCGCTGCGGAGAAAGCGCAGGACCGATTCCACCTTTGGTCCCATATTTCCGGGCGGAAAATGCCCTGCTTTGTAGTGCTGTTCAAGTTCGGCCGCAGTCACTCGCAGCAAGGGCCGCTGGGTTGGCTTCTTGTAGTCCAGGTACACGTAATCGGTATCGGTTGAAATCGCGAAGATATCGACTCGCAGCTGGGAGGCCAGCAGGGCGGAAGCTCGATCCTTGTCGATTACGGCCTCCACTCCTTGCACGCCTTCGGCGGTTCGGACTACCGGTATCCCACCGCCGCCGCATGCCACGACGAGCACGCCGTCGTTGATCAGGTCGCGGATCACCTCCAGTTCGATGATCTCGATGGGCTGCGGCGAGGGCACGACTCGGCGATAGCCACGGGCCGCGTCTTCCACGATCTGCCACTTGAAAAGGCGACGTCGCTCCTCGGCATCGAGGCGCGAGTAGAACGGGCCGATCGGCTTGGTCGGATGTTGCATCGCCGGGTCGTCGAGCGAAACGACGGTCTGGGTGACGATGCTGGCGACAGGCACATGCAGACCGGCAGCGGCGAGTTCGTCGTTCAGCGACTGAGAAAGCAGGTATCCAACTTCTCCTTGAGTTGCTGCGCCGCAGACATCCAATGTGAGACTGGGAACTTGATCGGACGCCCGCTCAGACCTCAGGAGTGAAGCTCCCACTTGCGGGCCGTTCCCATGGGTAATGACCAGGCGATGACCGTCTCGAATCAGGCCGACGATGGCCGCCGCAGTGCGCCGTGCATTGGTCAGTTGCTCGGCAACGGTTCCCTTCTCTCCCGCCCGGATCAGGGAGTTACCGCCCACGGCGATAAGAATGGTTGACATCGAAGCTAGTCGTCAGGAATCAGCCCAATCTCGGCGGTGCAAACCGGCAACACTTCTGTCACTGCTGACTACTGACTTCTCACTCTCGACGACTTCCTTCACGCATGCACCGACTCAGGAACCACCAGCTCGCGGAACGGCTCAAGGGTCACATCCTTCATGAGCTCCAACAGGATGGCCTTCTGGGCGTGTAGCCTATTCTCCGCTTGCTGAAACACGAAGGAGTGCGGAGAATCGATGACCTCATCGGTGACTTCATCGCCCCGGTGAGCGGGCAAACAGTGCAGGAAGATGGCATCCGGCTTGGCCCGCGCCATCAGCGAAGCATTCACCTGATACGGCAGAAACGTGTGCCATCGCTCTTCCGCTTCGGACTCCTGCCCCATGCTGGTCCACACATCGGTATAAATCACGTCCGCATTGGCGGCAGCTTCGAGGGGGTCGTTGGTAATTGTGCAAGCGGCGGTGGTTTGAGCAGCCCGTCGCTTCGCCCACTCGACGGCGTCCGCCTTAGGTTCGTAGCCGTGAGGAGTGGCGACCCAAACGTCGGCGCCAAGCTGTGCACCGGCAAACATCAAGGAGTGCGCCACGTTGTTGCCGTCGCCGATGAAAGCGACCTTCAGGTCCTTTATTCTTCCCTTGATCTCAAGCATGGTCAGATAGTCGGCCATCGCCTGGCATGGGTGGCTGTAGTCCGTGAGGCCGTTGACAACGGGGATGCAGGCATACTGAGCCATCTGCTCGACTATTTCGTGCGCGAAGGTGCGAATCATGATGCCCTGCACCATGCGTTCCAGGTTCTTGGCGACGTCGTAGACCGACTCGCGCTTTCCCAGGTTGATCTCTGCTGGCGATAGATAAATTGAAAAGCCGCCCAACTGGTGAATGCCTACGTCAAACGTGACGCGCGTACGCAGGGACGGCTTCTCGAAGATCAAAGCGAGGGTCTTGCCCTTCAGGGCTCCGGTGTATGCCACCGGGTGGTTCTTCAGCTCCCACGCCAGCTCGAGAAAGTGCCGAATTTGCTGTGGCGAAAAGTCTCGAATCGAGACAAAGTCGGTGGGACCTGTCATCGAACCGCTCCGGCAAGTTCCGGCTGATGCTTCCGCGAAAACTCCGCGAGAGCATCGACCAGGCCAGGTTTGGTCAGGTCCTCGACCTCATAGCTGACACGAACGCTCGGCTTATCGAGCTTAATCACGTACGCCAGGTCGATAGGAGTCGCCACGACCACCAAGTCGCACGGGGTCCGGCGGATGGTCTCCTCCAGTTCGTGATGCTGGGCGGCGCTATATCCCATGGCCGGCAGAAGGCTGGTCAAGTGGGAATAGTGGCTGAAAGTTGTGCGGATGGAACCGACGGCGTAAGGCCGCGGGTCGACTAGTTCTGCCGCTTCGCACTGACGAGCCGCCACGACCCCGGCGCCGTACGGCATCTCGCCATGCGTGAGTGTGGGGCCGTCTTCCACCACCAGAACCTTCTTCCCTTTGACCAGTTCTGGGGTTGGAACAGAAACGCGGCAGGCCATCTCTACCACACGGGCCTTGGGATTGTTCAGCAGAATGTTCTGGCGGACGGTTTCCACATCCTTCCGAGCAGCCGTGTCCACCTTGTTGATAATGATGATTTGCCCACGGCGCAGATTGACCTCGCCGGGGTAGTAGGCGAGCTCATGGCCGGCGCGATGCGGGTCAGTGACCACGATTTCGAGGTCTGCAGAATAGAAAGGCGTGTCATTATTGCCGCCGTCCCAAAGGATGATGTCGGCTTCCTTCTCGGCCTGACGCAGGATCTTCTCGTAGTCCACACCGGCGTAGACGACCGTGCCGTGTTGGATATGGGGCTCGTATTCTTCCCGCTCTTCAATGGTGCACTGGTTACGCTCCAGGTCTTCCAGTGTGGCAAAGCGCTGTACCGCCTGTGCCGCGAGGTCGCCATAGGGCATGGGGTGGCGGATGACCACCGGCTTCCAGCCGACGCGACGGAGTTCCGAAGCTACCAGCCGAGAGACAGGACTCTTGCCGCACCCGGTGCGGACAGCACAGATTGAAATGACTGGAATGCGGGACTTCAGCTGCGTATGTTCAGCCCCGAGCAGCCAGAAATCGGCGCCCGCTGCTACCGAGCGCGACGCGAGATGCATCAAGGTGGTGTGCGCAACGTCGCTGTAGGAAAAAACGACAATATCGATGTGGTGCTCGCGGACCAGTCGCTCAAGATCGTGCTCTTCGGCGATAGGTATTCCCGCTGGATACAGCGGCCCAGATAGTTCGGGTGGATAACTTCGGTCGGCAATATCGGGTATCTGTGTCGCCGTAAACGCGATAACGTGATAGTCAGGATTGTTGCGGAACACAACATTAAAGTTATGAAAGTCTCTGCCGGCTGCTCCCAGAATCAAGACATTCTTCATGTTGGATCACCCCGATTTAGACGCACGAGTTGCTTTAACTTTGTATGATCTTCTTTGACAGGCCGCCAGGCAGTGAGAGCCGTCACAAGCGGGTGTGAGCGATGAACGTTGTACTGTGAATATTGAGTAGAACTGCGCGAACTCAGTTGTCGAGATTGTTCGATCGCCGGAGAACTCCATCAAGAGTGTCCCACAAGAAAACTGCAGTTAGTCTCGGCGGCCAACAGAGTCACAACTCTGACGACTAACTTGACGATGCACCGGCAGCGCTGACCAGGTCTCGGCAACTTATCCAGCCTCGAGGTATGGCTCCTCGATCATGTTTTTCTCCAAGCTATAGCCTGCCTACACACTCTTAATCCCTCACGACGTGCACAGCCTTCGGAAGTGCGCGTGCACCGCATCCGTCTTCTCGGGGAAGCACCTTCATCGGATCATTCGGCCAATACCATCGAATCAAGAGGCACGAAATGCTTCACAAATGCGCCAATCCAGCTTGCCAGAATCTTTTTCGGCGGCTGCGCGAGGGAAAACTCTTTCAGGTTGAGACGAAACGCTTCCCTGACTCTCGAGAGCAGGGTTCAGGCCTGGCGCGGAGAAATACCCGTCATGTCGAGCACTATTGGCTGTGTGACGAGTGCGCTCCTCTTGTGACTCTGGCCTTCGACAGAACGGAGGGCATGATCATTGTTCCCCTGCCCGGCGGATTGGGCGAAAAAGTCGTAACCATAGTTCCCCACCCCGGCTCGGAGCCTCTGGGCAAAGCCGTTGCACCCAAGCAGATCACTACCTGCAATCAATCTTAAGATAGGAGAAACATGAATTCACTGGGAAGCTTTGCTTGTTCCATCTGCGGGGAAGAGAAAACCAGCCAGCCCGGCTGGCTCATGTTGGTCGAAGATATATGGCTGGACCGTCTGAAGGTCTTGCACTGGAATGAGAGGCTAGCCCAGCGAGAGGACACGCATTGCCTGTGCAGTCCAAAGCATGTCCAGGAGCTGGTGGCCCACTGGATGGTCACTGGAAGTCTTTCCTACCCGTTTGCCTCAGCCAGTGAAGTCAACTGGAAGCGCGAGAACAGCCCTTCTGCTTCACCGGCAACCGATCCCGCACGCCCCGAAGACTTGACCAGCAACCTGATCGGCGAATTGGCAGTGCACCGCGAGAGCCTGGAACGCCTGCTGGAAGAGAACCCGCACTCCCTCTCGACGATCCTGGAAGCCCTCCTCGAAGCCATGCAGCCGAAATCCATCGCCATCGACACGCCAACAGGTCAGGAGGAAGGTGAGTTCGTGACGGTTTGAGTCTCGAGCTTCTACCGATCGGTCCACGCCTTGCTCCAAGCACGCCAATCCTTCATGACGGCCTGAAGCATTTCCTGCGCGGCACCATATAGCCAACCGGGTTTGAGCTTCTTCAGATGCGACCTCACGCCAGTCACGGCCTTGGGAGAGCCCAGGTGGATGTTGGCGGTTTCCCATCCCATCGCCTCGAGCAACCGCAACTCCAGCCCTTCCGCTTTCAGCGTATCCAGGCCAATCCGCGAGCAGTAGGGACCCAGACGGCGGACAATCCATTTGCCCCGTACCTGGACGAAGGGGTCGAGACAGCGCACGGCGTTGCTGATGATCGGCTGGCACAGGATTTCGGACGGTCCCTGATCACCATTGGCCCAATAAACCGAAGAAGGCACCAGCGCTTTCGCCTCTCTCGCGACGTGCCCGCCGTGCCACTCCGCCAGAGCGACAAAGCGCATGTGGCCAAGGCTGCCTAAACCGGCCGTTCGGTGTGCCACGCGATATTTGATTCCTGGTCCCGGCAGGAGATGCTCCAGCCCTTCCCGCGCACTCACTGGAATTTCTCCCTGGAAGGTTGGCAACTTGTCCATCTTGCCCCAGAAGCGAATCGGGTCACGCAACTCGTTCTCGGCGATCACTCGCATCCATTTATGATTTTCGGCTAACACGAAGGGCTCGCCGCCCGCTTTCAGCGAGTTTCGATAACCCTCGACAATGGCGTCGCAGCCCTCTTTGGGTTTGAAATTCAAGTGGCCACCTTCCGCGGCCAGGAGAGCACTGGCGGCAACACGCACCAGGTCGATGGTGTAGGCCAGCGTGTAAGCCTCGTCAAAGTCGTTTACACCCCAGATCAGCCTGCCTTCCAGGTCGCGCCAGGTGCCGAAGTTCTCGATGTGAAGGTCGCCAATCGCAAGTAGGTGCGGCGCCTTCGCCAGGTCAGGAC
>Ga0209698_10002125_pt1 | contig 22653 bp, 21 predicted proteins | sample LitLauG_LLR_2012_FD_187203 | JGI IMG/M metagenome (GOLD analysis project Ga0209698, IMG submission 187203) | Freshwater sediment microbial communities from Pennsylvania, USA - Little Laurel Run_MetaG_LLR_2012 (SPAdes) (version 2) | ecosystem: Environmental > Aquatic > Freshwater > Creek >... | reverse complement strand
GTATTCTCGCGTCTTGACGAACGCATTGTTGAAGCCGCTCAAGTGGCCGGCGCAGGTCCATGGCGCATTCTCTGGACGATCCTGCTGCCGCTCGCTCTTCCCGGCTATATCGCGGGATGGATCTTGAGTTTCGCGGGGGCCACAACGAATCTCGTGACGCAAACGACCATTGGAGGCGCGCGCAACGTCTATTTGCCGCAATATGTCTATCGGCAGGTCGGCATTCTCTACAATTGGCCGGCGGCCTCTGCGATCTCCATCATTCTGGTCATTTCGACAGGTAGCGTTTTGCTTGCGATCGCCATGTTGGCGCGCCACCCGAGGTTGGTTGGGCATGTCTAGGTCCTGGGGTGCGCGGCTGTCGAGTGCGGCCTACGGGGCGATGATCTATGTCGTCGGAGGCCTTTGCCTCGTGTTCATGGTGGCGCCCGTCTTTGTCGCGCTGGCGATGTCGTTCACCTCGGGCATGACTCTTAAGTTTCCGCCGCCAGCGCTCTCGTTGCAATGGTACGAGCGGCTGATCGATCCGGTTTATTCCGAGCAGGTGCACCTATCGGCCTGGAATTCGCTGAAAATCGCCGTTCTGACTGTCGCAGTATCTGCGATCTTTGCCGTTCCCGCCAGTTACGGGATGACGAGGATCCGCGCTCGTCTCGCAAACAGCCTCGAGCCGTTGCTGCTGGCACCTCTGGTTCTGCCTAGTCTTGTCTTTGGGATCGCGCTCCTCATCACCGCTTCGCTCCTTCACATCCCGCCCTCCGTTCCGTTGGTCGTGGCCGGACATGTCGTCGTGTTCGGCCCGCTGATGTTCCGCACGACGGCAAGCGTCGCGGTTCGACTCGATCCGAGCCTTGAGGAAGCCTCCTCGCTCATGGGCGCCTCCCGACTGGCCACCTTCCGCCGAGTGGTCCTGCCGCTCCTCGCGCCCGGCGTATTGGCCGGAGTATTCCTGGTGTTCGTTCAGTCGATCGACAACGTGTCTATGACCCTGTTTCTAGCACCGCCGGGGACGACCGTCTTGCCGCTGCGCATGTACGCCATGCTGGAGCAGCAACTCGATCCCCGCATCGCCGCAATTTCTGGCGTGCTGGTCATTCTCTCTCTGCTGGCGCTGCTGGGCGTGCAGAAGCTGGCGCCGCTCCTTGGCGACAAGATGTGAAGGAACGGGATCCATGACGACATCGCTTGCGTTGGACGGTCGCGTGGCCATCGTAACGGGAGGCAGCCGCGGCATCGGGGCCGCCACCGTCCGCGCCCTTGCGGAATCGGGCGCGAAAGTCGGGTTCTGCCACGTTGGCGACGACGAACGGGCCAAACGCCTGACAGTGGAGCTGAGTGCGCGCGGACTTTTCGTGTACGCGGCGGAGTGCGACGTCTCGGACGAAGCCGCGGTGGCGAAATTCGTCGGCGACGTGATCCAGAGGCTTGGCCACGTCGACATCCTCGTCAACAACGCCGGCATCAGCGGCGAAGCGCCGTTCGAATCGATCACGTCCGCGGCTTTCGACAGGATGATCGGCGTGCACCTGCGCGGGACCTTTCTGATGACGAAGGCCTGCTACCCCGCCATGAAGGCCAAAGGGCGCGGCCACATCATCAACACATCGTCCCAACTGGCCTTCAAGGGTGCGACAGGACTCGTTCACTACACGGCTGCCAAGGCGGCGATTCTTGGCTTCACGCGCGCCTTGGCGCGCGAGGCCGCGCCACTTGGCGTGCTCGTCAACGCCGTGGCCCCAGGGCCTGTCGACACCGAAATGTTGCAGGGGATGAGTGAAGATTGGAAAGCGGCGAAGCGGGCCGAGCTACCCTTGGGCCGATTCGGCACGCCGGAAGACATCGCGCCGACCATCGTCTTCCTGGCCAGCGAGGGCGCGGGATACTATGTCGGTCAGACGCTCGGTCCCAATGGCGGAGACGTCATGTAACCTCCCCCTAGAAAGCCCACTGGATGCCTCTGCTTCTGATGCGCGCCGACATCGACGGCCTGCTGCCCATGAGCGCCGTCATCGAGGCGGTGGAGCGTGCGCACGCAGATCTGTCGCGCGGCACGGCTGTCCAGCCCACGCCGTCGACCCTCTCGCTTGAGGCCGGCGGGCCGTGCTTTCTACCGATGGCGGCGTTGGCGGAGCGCCAGCAACTCGCCGTTGTGAAGGTTCTGGCCGACGTGCCCGCAAACCGCGATAGGGGCCTGCCGTCGCAGCGCTCCATCGTCGTGCTCATCTCGCACCAGACCGGAGAGTGCGTGGCGATTCTTGACGGCATGCTATTGACGCGACAGCGCACCGCAGCGGCGAGCGCGGTGGCGTCCCGCCATCTCGCTCGCCCCGATAGCTCCGTCCTCGGCCTCGTCGGCGCCGGCGGCCTCGCTGCGGCCCATGTCGAGGCCATGATCGAGGTGCTTCCGATCCGGCGCGTTCTCGTTTGGTCGAGAAGCGCTGCGACTCTTGAACTTTTTGTCAATCGCGCCAGGGTGCAGTTTCCTCTCCTCGAAATTCGCGGCGCCGCATCGCCTCGCGAAGTCGTCGCCACCGCCGATGTCGTGTGCACGCTAACCCCGAGCAAGGAGCCCATCGTCCAAGGTGAATGGTTTGCGCCCGGGCTCCATCTGAACGCCGTCGGCGCTCCGCCGCGCGCGGACCATCGGGAAATCGACTCTCGCGCAGTGTCGCGCGCGAAAGTGTTCGTCGACAGCATTGATGTGGCTTTGCATGACTCTGGTGGCCTCAAGCTGGCGATCGCCGATGGCGCGATGGTCCAAGGTCAATCCATCGTCGAGATCGGCGACGTCATCATCGGCCGGTCGGCAGGTCGCACGCACCGTGACGAGATTACGCTTTTCAATTCCGTGGGCGTCGCCGTGCAGGATCTGGCGACAGCCCAACTTGTGGTTGACGCTGCGCGGCGAGCCGGCGTCGGAACGGAGTTCGACTTCGCGCGGTCAAAAGCTTGATATGGTTTTTGTCCGTCACTCCATACTGGGGTCGCGCTTGAAAACGATTTGACAGTTCGCGCTACGCGACGCGCGCCTTCGCCACCGCCGCGGGGTCGGCGAGGCAGGGCGAGTAGCTCGCCTCGCGCCAGCCCTGGCGGCTACCGATCATGCCGGAAAGCGCGATTGCGCCATCGCTCGGCCAGCCGGACAGGCGCGCGCTTAAGGTCGCCGCATGGCTGCCCGGCGCGACGGTGGGGATGCCGTCTGCGCTCGCGCGCCGCTCGACGACCGCGCCATCGGCGACCCGATAGGCGCGGAAAGAGGAGGTTACCCAATCCACACCGATGAAGTCTTTCACGCTGACGCCCCTTTCGCTTAGCGTTGGATCAGTCGAAGAACCCGGAATCCTCGGGCGTAAGGTAGCGCTTGGCGGCCGCGGGGATGAGATCTACTCCCATGCCGGGGCGGTCCCACACGTCGATCATCGCGTTCTTGACGATCGGGTTGGGTAGACCTTCGACGATCTCGTACCACCAGGGATCCGTGCCGCTGGGATATTCGAACGCGATGAAATTGGCGGGCAGGGTCGCGCAGACTTGAACCAGCGCGGCCAGCCCGAGTAGGCCGTTGCCGGTGCCGTGCGGCGCCATCAAAATTCCATGCAGCGCGGCGAACTCAGCGATCCACTTCAGCTCGGCGATGCCGCCGACGTCCGCCGGGTCGGGGCCGAGGATGTTGACCGCCTGCGTTTCGATCAATTGCCGGAAGTTCTGCCGGAGATAGATCTGTTCGCCGGTGTGGATCGGCGTCGAGGTCCGCATCGTCAGGTCGCGGTAGACGTCCGCGTCGACATAGGGCGTGTAGTCGCCGGTCAGCATGTCTTCGAGCCACATCAGATTGTGCTTCTCGACGGCCCTGGCGAAGCGCAGGGCATCCGTCGGCATCCAGCCGGGGCCGCAGTCGAGCGCCAATCCCACCTTGTCGCCTAACACCTCTTTCATCGCGACCACGCAGTCGATCATGTGGTTCATGCCGCGTTCGGTGATGAGGCCGGAGTCCGTGGCGCCATGGAACGGGCTGGCGTTGGGCACGCCGTAATAGAACCCGCTGAACTCGTTCTTCATGCGCGAGTGGAACGCGATGCCCTGCTTGATGATGTCAAAGCCTTCGGGTAGCGCCATCATGCGCTTGCAATCGGCGGCGTAATGCTCGGGACTTGTCCCGCCCATTGGCACGCGCAGAGAGCCGTTGTAGGTGCGCACCTTGTCCCGCACCTTGCCGCCCAAAAGCTTATGGACGGGGACGCCCGCCGCCTTGCCCGCGACGTCCCACAGCGCGTGCTCGATCACACTGACCGCCGCTCCATAGGGCTTGAACGCGCCGCGTTGGCGGATTTTGAGCATGCAGCGCTCGACGTCCGTCGGGTCTTCGCCGATCATCGCTTCGCGGAACTGGAGGATGAACGGCTTGAGATAGGGCTTATACGATTCGACTTCGCCGTAACCGGAAATCCCTTGGTCGGTCACGATTCGCACGACGGGATTCTTGCCGATGACGGCCACTTTCAGATCGACGATTTTCACGGACGTTCCTCCCGGAGCTGACGTCTTTGCCGCGAATTCCCGCGTTTGCGCCGGCTTCATTCGAAAAGGACCGCGCCGCTCCGCCCGCGTCAGGCTACGAAGGCGCCCGGAGGCTGTCAACGCAATGAGCCTTGACGCGGACCTAGCCGACGTCGTTCGATGCGACGATAGTGCGGGATGGCGCAATGTCGCCACCGTATCGAGCACGGCCGGACGCGACAACGCGCGGCCGGCGGGGGAGGCGACGTTCCGATGAAGATCACCAATGTGCGCACCGCCGTCATCGCCGGAAACTTTCCTTGGGTTTTAGTGCGCGTCGAGACCGACGGCGGCGTCACGGGCCTGGGCGAGGCCTATTGGGGCGCGGGCGTCGCCGAACTCGTCCACCGAGCGAAGCCGCTGTTGATCGGAGAGGATCCAACGAACATCGCGAAGTTGATGTTCGTGATGGAACGGTCGCTTTCCGGGGAAGGCTCGCAGGCCGGCGTGACGACGACGGCGCTCTCGGGTATCGAGATCGCCCTGTGGGATCTGCTCGGGCGCATGCACAAATTGCCGATTTCGACCTTTTTCGGCGGGAGGTTCCGCGAAAAAATCCGGATCTACGCCGATTGCCACGAAGGCGACACGCACGATCCGGCCGACTACGCCAAGCGCGCCAGGGATGTCGTGGCGGCGGGATTCACCGCCATCAAGTTCGACCTCGACAACCAAAATCCTTACACGCTCGACCTCACCGACAACGACCATTCGCGCCGTCACTGGGTCGAGCCGTTCAACCGCCATATCGGCGAACAGGAGCTGGCGTGGATGGTTTCGGTGGCCAAGGCGGTCAAGGAAGCCGTCGGCCCCGAGATCATGGTCGCCATGGACGCGCATTGGAAATACGGCGTCAACGACGCGATCAAGCTCGCGCAGGCGCTAGAGCCGCTCAATCTCCTATGGCTCGAAGACCCCGTGCCGCCGATCAACATCGAAGCGCAGCGCCACGTGACCCATTCGACGCGCACGCCGATCTGCACGGGCGAGAACCTCTATCTCGCGCAAGGCTTCCGCGAACTCATCGAAAAGCAGGCGGCGCGGATCATCGCGCCCGACATTCCAAAAATGGGCGGGCTCTTGGAGTTCAAGAAGGTCGCCGACCACGCCAACCTCTATTACATCCCGATGGCGCCCCACAACGTCGCTAGCCCGATCGGCACTGTGGCCTGCTCGCACGTGTGCGCCGCAATCAGCAATTTCCTGGTCATCGAATATCACGCGCACGACGTTCCCTGGTGGGCCGATTTGGTCGAACAAGACATGATCGTCGACGGCCACATCACCGTCAACGACAGGCCGGGCCACGGGCTGACGCTCAACGAGGACGTCGCGCGCGCGCATCTGAAGAAGGGTTCGAGCTATTTCGGTGACGAACCGACAGCCTAAGGCGCACAGGCGTCGGCGAACATCCACGCGCCTTAAGCGCGACAAGGGGGATACAATGGCCAAGGCAAGCGCCTCGCATCTCACGAAGGACATCGTCCGACCGCCCAAGGCATGGTCCAAGGCGCTGGAGGAGATCGGCGCCGCGACGGTCGCCGGAACTCTCTATCACATGGGCGTGCGGGACGTTTTCATGCAGGGGCCGGTCGCCTGGGCGAAGGGACGCTGCTGCGCGGGGCCCGCGCTCACGCTACAATTCATGCCCAAGCGCGACGACCTCTATAGCGACGGCGAGTATGCCGACCCCGAAAAGCAGCTGCATCGCCACGTGCTCTATCACACGCAGCCGGGCGACATCGTCGTCGTCGACGCCCGCGCCGATCTGCGCAGCGGCGTCTTCGGCGAAATGATGCTGACATATTTCAAGGGCCGCGGCGGGGCGGGCGTCATCATCGACGGCTGCATCCGCGACTACCCGCACGCCAAGGGCATCGACATCGGCCTGTGGATCCGCGGCGTCACGCCGAACTTCCACACGCAGACGGGCCTGATGCCGTTCGCGGTCAACGTTCCGATCGCCTGCGGCGGCGTGACCGTGATCCCCGGCGACATCGTCGTCGCCGACGACGACGGTGCCGTGGTCGTGCCGGTGGCGCTGGCGAAGGAAGTGATCGAGAAGGCCTCCGTCCACCACGATTGGGAGGAGTTCTCGAAGATGAAGCTCGAAGAAGGCGGCGCGTTGCAGCGCTATTACCCGCTCTCGGACGCGGCGCGGCCGGAATACGAGGCGTGGCGGAAGAAGAATCCGCTGGAGAAGCGGCGATGATCGACAAGCCGCAAGTCGCTGCGCATGCGGAGAACCTGCTCGGCGAGGGCGCGCTGTGGAGCGCCGCCGATCGACGCGTGATGTGGACGGACATCATTGGTAAGCGCCTTTGGACGTACGATCCGGCGACAAGCGCTTCCCAAAGCCTCGCCCTACCTAGCCGCCTTGCGTGTTTCGCCCCACTGGGCGGATCGACGATCTTGGCGGGCTTCGCCGAGGGCCTCGAGCGCCTCGATTGGACGAGCGGCCAGAGGGAGCCGGTCGCACCCATCGAACCCGACTTGCCCACGACGCGGGTCAATGACGGCAAACTGGACCGGAGAGGGCGCCTCGTCTTCGGGACGATGGACGAAGCGCAGGACGGAGCGAAGCCGATCGGAAGCGTATGGAGTTATGACGGGCGCTCGCCGCCACGCGCGTTGTTCGGGGGCGTGTGCATCTCGAACTCCATCGCATTCTCGCCCTACGGGCGCACGATGTATTTCGCGGACACGCCGACGCGCACGATCCTCGCCTTCGACTACGACTTAGACGAAGGCCGCGTTTCGAACCGGCGCGTCTTCGCGGCGACCGACGTCGGCTATCCCGACGGGTCCACGGTCGACGCCGACGGCTGCTTGTGGAACGCGGAGTGGGACGGTGCGCGAGTCGTGCGCTACCGGCCGGACGGGCGGATCGACCGCGTCATCGCCTTGCCGTGCGCGCGGGTGACGTGCTGCGCTTTCGGCGGGCCGAATCTGTCGACGCTCTACGTCACGAGCGCGCGCGTTGGCCTGGATGGCGCGGCCTTGGCCGCCCAACCGCTAGCGGGAGCTCTCTTCGCGGTGCAGGTCGGCGTTCTCGGGCTGGCGGACGCGCCCTTCGCAGGCCCTAGCGTCGACGGATCCGTCGCGTGAGGGCGCGCGCCATGTTGGCGGTCCGTGTTCGGCGAGGGCGTAAAATAGGTCGCTGCAGTTATCCGGCCCTGGAACTGACGGAATAGCTATACAAGTCGTATTAGCGCTGATACGCTGGCATTACCGCTGCGAAACTGCGGATCGCGAACGGCCAGCAACAAGGCTGACGCGGAAGGAGGGCGCCAGAAGTCCGGGAGACGGCGGTATCCTATTGGCGAGGAGTTTCGCGAGCGCATCGCGACGCCAAAATTCACGAAAAATACGGCCGCGCGGGCGCCAAAAAATTGGGTCCGTTTCAGGCCGACGTTCAATGTCCGACAGCTCTATCTATGACCTGCCAAGGGAGGATCGTTTGATGGTTAGGACCACGTACGTATTGGCCACCGCGATGGCGATTGGGGCGACGTTCGCGCCCAATTCCGCGTTCGCGCAAGCGGCCGCAGCCAGCGCGCCGGCGGAGATCACGCCGGCCAAGCCGCTTCCGGAATTGCCTCGCAATCAGCAATTGATTTTGGGTTGGAGCATCTCCTCGCCGATCGGCGTGACCAACCCATGGGCGGTGCCCGGCTACACCCACCAGGAAGGCAACGTCTTCATGTGGGAACCGCTGATGTATTACGGCATCTTCGCCAGCAAATACATTCCTTGGCTCGCCACGAGCATGGAGTATACGAGCAAGGATTTCACCGGCCTCGAAATCAAGCTGAACCCAGCGGCCAAGTGGAGCGACGGCGTCGCCGTCACCGCGAAGGACGTCGTCTTCACGTTCGAAGGGCAGATGAAGAACGAGAAGCTGCCCTATCACGCCTCGTTCGACCAATTCGTCGATTCGGTCAGCGCCAAGGACGATCTCACCGTCGAAGTGAAGTTCAAGATCCCCGCGCCGCGCTTCAAATACGAAGTGCTGACCGAGAAGTTCGACACGGGCATTCCGATCGTTCCCGAGCACGCGCTCTCCAAGCAGGCCGACGTGACCGCCTACGCCGGCGGAACCGAAATCCCGCATTCGGGGCCCTACGACCTCGTGGCCTGGAACGCCAACCAGAAGATCTTGGACCTGCGTCCGGATTGGTGGGCGGTGAAGGCGGGTCTCATCGCGTTGCCGGCCGTCAAGCGCATCGTGATGTCCAATCTAGGCGGTCAGATCGGCCAGAACATGGACACGATCGCGCAGCGCATCGTCAACAACGAGATGGATTCCGCGCTCGATATGCGCAGCTCCGTCATCGGCAACATCTTGGCGCAAAATCCCAAGATCACCACGCACTCCGGCAACAAGACGCCCTTCGGCTATCTCGATTGGTGGCCGAACTCGTTGTGGATGAACACGCAGCTCGCGCCGTGGTCCGACCCACGCGTGCGCCGCGCCGTGAGCCTCGCGATCAACCGCGACCAGATCAACGACGTCGTCTACGACGGCGCCAAGATCGCGACGGTCTATCCGTTCCCGCTCTATCCCGGGCTGAAGGCCTTCGTCGAAACGCCGGAAGTGAAGGCGCTTGAGGCCAAGTACCAGCCCGGCAAGTTCGACCTCGCCGAAAGCGCCAAGCTGATGACGGAGGCGGGCTTCGCCAAGAACGCCGACGGCATGTGGGCGAAGGACGGAAAGAGCATCGACGCGACCATCCACGGCTTCGAAGGCATTCACAGCGACATCGTTCCGGTGCTCGTCGAAATGCTGCGCAAAGCCGGCTTTGAAGCATCGGCGGACTTCAGTGCCGACGCCTATCAGCACATGGCGGATGGCGCGCCGGGCTTCTACATGTTCGGCCACGGCGCGAGCACGACGGACCCTTACGCGGCCTTCGAACTGTTCCACGGCAAGTTCAGCGCCTCCATCGGCACGTCGGCGGGCAACAACCGCTTCTCGCGCTACAAGAACCCGGAATATGACAAGATCATCGACGCGATGGCGCCGTTGGCGTCCGACGATCCCAAGTTCAAGGCGCTCGCGGTGCAGGCGATGGAGATCTACTGGAAGGAACAGATCGACGTTCCGATCATCCAGTGGCTGCATCGCATCGCCTACAACCAGACCTACTGGACGAACTGGCCGACGGCGGACAACGTCGCGGCCGGCACCAACGGCGCGTTCTGGGCGGAAACGGGAATGTTGGTGGTGACCAACCTCAAGCCCAGCGGGAAATAGGCCCGCGCAAGAAAGGGAGCGCGCGTCGGGCGACGCGCGCTCCCTCGTTTCATCGGACGCCCGAGGACGGAGTTTCTTCTTGTCCGTAAAGCTCATCCTGCGACGCTTGGCGTTTCTGGTCATGGTCATATGGGCCGCGTCGACGATCACCTTCTTCATCCCGCGCATGTCGGAAAGAAACGCGTTGCGCGAGCGCTTCGCCGATTTGGCGCGCACGGGCGGCTTCGCGCCTGCGGACCTCGAGAAGATCATCGCGTCCTATTCGAAGCAATTCGGGCTCGATAAGCCGCTCCTTCAGCAATATTTCGACTACATGTGGAGCGTCCTGCATCTCGATTTCGGCTATTCCCTGGGCAAATATCCGCTCACCGTCATGCAGCTGATCGAGCAGTCGCTGCCCTGGACGATCGGCCTGCTGCTCGTCACGACGGTCCTGAGTTTCATCATCGGCAATTTGATGGGCGCCATCGCCGCCTGGCAGCGCGCGCCGCGCTGGATGCGCGCGATAGCGACGCCCTTCATTCTGCTGCAAGGCGTGCCGCCCGTGTTGATGGGCGTCCTCCTGCTATTCTTCGTCGGCTTCCGCCTGAAGTGGCTGCCGCTGGGCGGGGCCTATTCGCTCGGCACGATTCCGAGTTGGTCATGGGATTTCATCTGGGACTCGGCGCTCCACCAAATCCTTCCCGCGCTGGCGTTGATCTTCGGGTCGGCGGGCGGCTGGGTGCTGTCGATGCGCGGCATGGGCGTCACGATCCAAGGGGAGGACTACGTCAATTTCGCCGAGCACAAGGGGCTGGGAGGCGTGCGGATCTTTCGCGATTATTACCTGCGCAACGCGCTTCTGCCGCAGGTGACGGGCTTCGCCCTCGCCTTGGGCACGGTGGTGACGTCCGCCATCGTCGTCGAGGGGATTTTCGGCCTTCCCGGCGTCGGCTCCGTCCTGAGCGCCGCGATCCGGGCGAATGATTTTCCTGTCATCTACGGCATCGTCCTTCTCATCACGATCGCGGTGGCGACGCTGATGGTGGCCGCGGAGTTCATCTATCCGTTGCTCGACCCCCGCATTCGCAGCGATTAGGGGCGCAGGACCGTGACCGCCATCGCGATGGAACTGCCGGAAGTGCGACAGCCGAGCCGGCCGGCGCTGATTTTGCGTTATTTTCGGCGCAACAAGTCCCTGGGCATCGGCGTCGCCGTCATCGCGGCGCTGGTGGCGTTCACGCTGATCGGCTTCCTGTTGGTCGATCCGCAAGCCGCCTATCCGCTATCGGCGCCGACGCGAAAGCCGCCGTCGTGGCAGCATCCTTTCGGAACGGATTTCTTCGGACGCGAGCTGCTGGCCGCTATGGTCGTGGGCATGTGGCAAACGGCCGTGATCGGCCTGCTCGCGGGTGGCCTGGGAACGTTCATCGGCGTCGTATTGGGCTTCATTTCCGCCTATTTCGGCGGTTGGATCGACGCGATCATCAAAGGCGCCTGCCAGATCCTCACGCCGGTTCCCGTCCTGCTCATACAGGTCGTCGTCGCCGGCTCGCTCGACAAGCGCGACGTCACGATTCTCACCATGGCGTTCATCGTGGTGATGTTGGCGTGGATGGGGCCGACTTTGGTAATCCGCTCCCAGGTCTTGACGATGAAGGAGCGTCAATTCGTCTCCGTCGCCAAGCTTTCGGGCGTAGGCGACATGGGCATCATCTTCGGCGAGATCCTGCCCAACCTTCTGCCCTTCATCGCGGCGGCGTTCGTGGGGCAGGTGTTCGCGGCGGTCTTCGCGTCCTTCTATCTCGCGGTGCTGGGTCTGGGCCCGCTGCGCGAGCCGCTGCTGGGCAACATCATCTGGGCGGCGCAGTCGCAGGGCGCGTTTTTCAACGGCTGGTGGTGGTGGCCGATCGAGCCGGCGGTGGCGATGATCTTGATTCTCGCGTCGCTCGCGCTCGTCAACATGGGGCTCGACGAATTGGCCAATCCGCGCGTGCGCAGGACCGAATGACCATGACGGATTCGCCTCTCGCCGCGGACCGCCCGCGCGCGCCCGCCGCGCCCCTCCCGGCCGCGCGGCCCGTGCTCGTCGTGCGCGATCTCGAAGTCACCTACTACACCGACGCCGGACGGGCGAAGGCGCTCGACGACGTGAGCTTCTCCCTCGGAGCTGGGGAAAAGCTCGGCATGGTCGGCGAGTCGGGATCAGGCAAGAGCACGTTGGCCCTGGCCATGATGCGTATGATCAAGCCGCCCGGCCGAATCGAGGGCGGACAGGTGTTCGTCGGCGACGTCGAGCTGATGGGCCTGGACGAGGAGGGCATGCGCAAGGCGCGACTCGCCCGCATCGCCTACATTCCCCAAGGCGCGATGAATTCGCTCAACCCGGTCATGCGCATCGGCTCGCAGATGGCGGACGCGGTGAAGGCGCACCTTCCCGGCGAGACCCGCGCTGCGATCGAGGACCGGTGCCGGCGGGCGCTCGCATCCGTCGATCTCGCCGCCGGCGTCTACCGCATGTACCCCCACGAGCTCAGCGGCGGGATGAAACAGCGCGTCTGCATCGCCATCGGCATCCTCCTCGATCCCAAGGTCATCATCGCGGACGAGCCGACCAGCGCCCTCGACGTCGTCACGCAGCGCCAAGTGATGGAGACGATCGACAACATCCAGAAACAGCTGAAGGCGGCGGTCATCCTCATTGGCCACGACATGGGCCTGATGGCGCAGTTCGTCGACAAGGTCGCAGTCATGTACGCCGGGCGGCTGGTCGAGGTCAGCACGGTGCGCGAAATGTTCACCGACCCCAAGCACCCCTACGCCAAGGCGCTCATCAGCAGCCTGCCGAACCTGAAGAACAAAGGCGTCTTTCAGGGCATACCGGGCTTGGCGCCTTCTCTCCTGCGCCTGCCGAGCGGCTGCGCCTTTCATCCGCGCTGCACGCAAGCGATCGACGCCTGTTCGTCGAAGAGGCCGGAGTCCGTGACCTTGGCCGGCGGGCGCGTGGTCACCTGCCACCTGTTCGGCGCGGAGGCCTGACGGTGGCGAATCTCCTGGAACTGCGCAACGTCTCCAAGGTCTATACGCGCGGCCTGATCAACGCGACTTCGACCACGGCGCTCGAGGGGTTTTCGCTGACGCTGAATGAGGACGAGCCGACGATCGTGACCGTCGCGGGCGAAAGCGGCAGCGGCAAGACGACGCTGGCGATGCTTCTCCTCGGCTTCACGACGCCGACGACGGGACAGATCATCTACCGCGGGAAGGACATCACGGCGCTGTCGGGCCACGAGAAGGTCGCCTTCCACCGCGAAGTGCAGGCGGTTTTTCAAGACCCGTTCGCGGTTTTCAATCCGTTCTACACGGTCGACCACCTCCTGACCGTGCCCATCCGCCGCTTCGGCCTGGCGAAGTCGAAGACGGAGGCGCGCGCGAAAATGGACGAGGCGCTGAACGCCGTCGGCCTGCGGCCCGAGGACATACTCGGACGTTTCCCCCACCAACTCTCAGGTGGGCAACGCCAGCGCATCAACGTCGCGCGCGCGCTGCTGCTAAAGCCGCGCCTGTTGGTGGCGGACGAGCCGGTCTCGATGGTCGACGCCTCGCTGCGGGCGACGATCTTGGAGACGCTGCGCAATTTGCAGCGCGACCACGGCGTCTCCATCATCTACATCACGCACGACTTGACGACAGCGTTCCACATCTCGAAGTCGATCGTCGTGCTATATCGGGGCGGGGTCATGGAGGCTGGCGACGTCGACGCCGTCATCACGTCGCCGCAGCATCCCTACACGCGCCTGTTGATCGACTCGATTCCCTGGGCGAATCTCGACCGGCGTTGGGGCGAGCATCCGATCAAGGCGCGTGAAACCGGCGCGGCGGGGACGGGCTGCCGCTTTCAATCGCGCTGTCCGGCGGCGATGGACGTCTGCTCGACGCGGCCGCCGCTGTTTCAAATCAACGAACGCCAGGCGGCCGCCTGCCATCTCTATGCCGACAAAGCGCAAATGGCGGCGGAGAATTTGACCGAAGTCTTGCCGGCGTGACGGCCTGCGGCGAGACGCGTTGAGGGACGACAAGTGATCGAAATCGCCGAATTCCTTCCGCCGGTCCCGACCCCGTTGTGGAAGCTTTCGAAGCAGGCGGGCGTCAACTCGGCGGTCGGCGGGTTGCCGGGCGACGACCTGACCCAAAGCGAGGCGCCGTGGGCGCTAGGCCCACTGACCCGCATGAAGGAGCGCTATGAAAAAGGCGGCTTCACGCTCGACGTGATCGAAGCCCGCCCGCCGCTCAACAAGGCCAAGCGCGGTCTGCCCGGGCGGGACGAGGAGATCGCGACCGTCTGCACGCTGCTCGAAAACATGGGCAAGCTCGGCGTTCCCGTCTGGTGCTACGAATGGATGGCCGATTTCAACTGGCAGCGCACCAACTTGCGCACGCCGTCGCGCGGCGGATCGGTCGTGACCAGTTTTGACATCGCCGACGTGCCCAACGAGAACACTGAGCTTGGGCCGATCAGCGAGGAATCGCTCTGGGCCAATCTCCAATATTTTCTCGAACGCGTGCTGCCGGTCGCCGAGCGGGCAGGGGTCAAGTTGGCGATGCATCCCGACGATCCGCCGTTGTCGCCGATTCGCGGCGTGTCGCGCATCATGCGCAGCGTCGAAAATTATCGGCGGCTCGTCGAAATGTGCCCCAGCCCGAGGAACGGCATCACGCTCTGCCAAGGCAATTTCACGCTGATGACCGACGATCTTCCCGCCGTGATCCGAAGCTTCGCCGACAATATCTTCTTCGTCCATTTCCGCGACGTTCGCGGCACGCCCTCGAAATTCGAGGAGACGTGGCACGACGCGGGGAAAACGGACATGCTCGCGTGCATGAAGGCCTATCGGGACATCGGCTTCGCGGGCGTGCTGCGGCCCGATCACGTGCCCACCGTCGAGGGCGACAGCAACGAGAACGCCGGCTATTCGTCGTTCGGTCGGCTCTACGCCATCGGCTACATCCGCGGCCTGCGGCAGGCCGTTTATGCGCAATAGGTCGGATCGATGAAGATCGCGCTCACCGGGGGAAGCGGCCGCATCGGCCGGGCTATCGCGGCGGACGCGCTGCGCAAGGGGCACCACGTCGTCAGCATCGACCGCGTGCCGCCGGACGGAAGCGTCAAGGGCGACGGTCTCGTCTTCGTCGCGGCCGACATCGTCAACTATGATCAGCTCCTGCGGGCGTTCGAAGGATGCGACGCCCTCATCCACATGGGCGCCATTCCAAGCCCCGGCCGCCATCCCGACCACGTCGTGCACAACAACAACGTCACCGGCAGCTACAACGCCCTGCGCGCCGCCGTCGAAGTTGGCATCAAACGAATCTGCCAGGCGTCGAGCGTCAACGCGATAGGCCTCTCCTACAGCCGCGAGGCGCATTTCGAATATCTGCCGATCGACGAAAAGCATCCCAATTCGTCGGAGGATCCCTACAGCCTGTCCAAATGGATCTGCGAGCAGCAGGCCGACAGTTTTGCGCGCCGCTATGAAGACCTGACGATCGCCAGTATGCGTTTCCACCTCGTCATTCCCGAGCGGGCCGACGCGGTGAAGGTCTATGGCGTCGCGAGCCGCGACCGCGCCAAGCACCTGTGGGCCTATACGACCCTTGCCGCGGCTTCGAGCGCGTGCCTGCTCAGTTTGAGCGCGCCTTATAGGGGACACGAGGTCTTCTACATCACCGCTCCCAACACCGTTCTCGACGTGCCGACCGCCGAGCTCGCGCGCCAATTTTTTCCAAACGTGCCGATCCGCGGCGATCTCAGCGGCCGAAAGAGTTTCATCAATTCGCAGAAGGCCGAACGGCTTTTGGGTTGGAGGCACGACGCGCCCTGAAGCTTTTGGCGGCGCGCGGCAAGAGGAGCTAGACATGGGCGAAACCGGAATTCGAGTCGCCGTCGGGCAGTTCAACGAACTCACCGACGAGAAGCTGCGCTTCGCCCGACAGATCGGCGTGAAGGGCATTCAGATGAACAACCCGATCCTGCCGGGGGAGACCCATTGGGAGGAGAAGGACATTTGTGCGTTGGTCGACAAGACCAAGGCGGCTGGATTGACGCTGGAGGCGATCGAAAACGTCCCGACGCATTTCTACAACAAAGCGATGCTCGGCCTACCCGGACGCGATGAGCAGATCGAGAATTATTGCCTCACGCTGCGCAACGTCGGCCGCGCGGGCGTGCCCATCCTCGGACTGCATTTCATGCCGAATTCGGTGTGGCGCACCGAGCGGCGGGCGTTGGGGCGCGGCGGCGCGGGCAACACGCGCTTCGCGATGGCGAAGGTGGAAGGGCGAAGCAAAGAGGAACTCCGCGCCTTCATGCCGACGACGCTCGGCCACGCAGCGTCGATGCCGCTATACGACGAGCGCGACGGTATCGTCACGGCGGACGCCATGTGGAGCAACTATTGCCACTTCATGGACGCGGTCTTGCCCGTGGCCGAATCCGCCGGAGTTAAAATCGCGCTGCATCCGGACGATCCGCCGGTGCCGATGCTGGGCGGCGTCGCGCGCATCTTCAAGGAGCCGGAGGATTTCAAGCGCGCGTGGCGGCGCTACCCCACCAGCGCGGCGTGGGGCCTGGATCTCTGCTTGGGCTGCTGCTCGGAAATGCCGGGCGGCGCGGCCAACGTGCGGGACATGATCGAATTCTTCGGTCCGAAGGGGCGCATTTTCTACGTCCATTTCCGCGACGTGCAGGGGACGGTGCCTGATTTCATCGAGTGCTTCATCGGCGAAGGCAATTACGACCCCGCCGAGGTCATGTCGCTGCTGAAGACAAGCGGCTTCGACGGGTTCCTGCTCGATGATCACGTGCCGCACATGGACGACGACACCGACTGGAACCATCGCGGCCGAGCGCACGCGATCGGCTACATGCAGGGCCTAATCAGGATGACCGAATTGGCCGCGGCGCGCTGACGCGCCGCGGCCTCACCAATTCGTCACCGACCCGTCGTGGCGGCGCAAATGCGGCGCCTCCCAGAATTTGAAGTTCTGCTTTTTCACCAGTTCTTCGTTGACCTCCACGCCGAGCCCCGGAGCGTCGGATACGGGGTAGTGCGCGTTCACAAGGCGCGGCTGCACCGGAAAGAACTCCGCGCTGTCGAACCCCAGATGCGTCTCGGCCGGCGACGACCGAGTCTCCAACCACGAAAAATTCGCGACCGCCGCGCAGAAATGCACCGTCGCCGCCGTGCAGACGGGTCCCAGCGGGTTGTGCGGCATCATGTCGACGTAGTGCGCCTCGCTCCAGCCGGCGACCTTCATCGACTCCGTGAGGCCGCCGACGTTGCAGACGTCGATGCGGTTGAACTGGTGCAGATCGCCCTCGATATAGGGAAGGAACTGCCACTTGCTCGCGAATTCCTCGCCGATCGCGAAGGGCACGTCGACCATCTCGCGCAGCGCCTTGTATGCGGATGGCGTCTCGTCGCGGATCGGCTCTTCGAGAAAATCGAGCGTGCCCGAGGGCATCTTCTGGCAAAAGCTCGCGGCCTCCGCGACGGAGAGGCGGTGGTGCAGGTCGATGCCGAGCACGACGTCTTCCCCCAGCGCCTCGCGCGCCTTGACGCACCATTTGGCGCTCGTGCCGATATGCTCGCGCGGCTCGAATATCTTGGAATCGCCATGGCCCGAAGGCGACAGCCGCATGGCGACCCAGCCGGCCGCGACGAGCGCCTTGGCCTGCTCGATCATTTCGGGGCCGGGCGGCGCGGAGGTGCTGGCGAAGGTCGGGATCTTGTCGCGCTGTTTGCCGCCGAGGAGCTGATGCACGGGCACGCCGAGCGCCTTGCCCTTGATGTCGTAGAGGGCGATGTCGATCGCCGAGATCGCCGCCTGCAGGACGCGACCGCCCTCGAAATATTGGCTGCGGTAAAGTTCCTGCCAAATCGCCCCGATGAGGAAGGGGTCGCGCCCCACCAGGAATTGCGCGAAATGCTCGATGGCGCCGACCACGGCCTTTTCGCGCCCCGACAGCCCGCTCTCGCCCCATCCGAACACGCCCTCGTCGGTTTCGACTTTCACCAGCAGCTGATTGCGGATGCCGACCCAGGCGGCGTAGGGACGAATAGCGGTGATCTTCATCCCTAGGTTTCCTCGCGTGGCGTCCGCATTCGGCGGTTTCTCCGATCTCACCAGCTTTTGCGCGTCGCCTCAAGTGCTAAGGTCGCGTGTTGGCCGCGAGGGAGGGCGCTTTGGCGAAAACGATGATGTTCGTGGGCGGCGTCACGCGCGCGTTGGGCTACGCGAAGGGCGCCAACGCCAAAGGGATCGCCGCGTTCGAATTCGACGAGAGCGACGGCTCCGCTTGGCCGCTCCAAACAATCGAGGGCGTGGAGAATCCGACCTTCCTCTCGCTCGACCCGTCGGGGCCATTCTTGAATGCGACCTGCGAAATCGCCGCGTGGAACGAAGGCCTCGTCATCACTTATGCCGTTGAGCGCTCAAGCGGCGCGCTCACCTATTGCAACATGCAGCCGAGCCGCGGCTCTTACGCCGTGCATTCGGCCGCCGACCGCACTGGCCGCCTGCTGTTCGCGGTCAATTACGGCGCCGGACCGGCGACGCAACGGCCTAATCGCTCCATCGTCGTCTATGACAGGCGCCCAGGCGGCGAAATCGGCGCGCCGATATTTGAGGCCACGCACGAGGGCGATGGGCCGATCGCGGCGCGCCAAGAACGCCCGCATGCGCACAACGTGCGTGTCAGCCCAGGCAATCGATTTGCGGTGGTGGCCGACCTCGGCATCGACGCGCTGATGATCTATCGTTTTGACGCGGCGGCGGGGACAGTCGCGCCTCACGGGCGTTTCGCTATGCCGCCCGGATCAGGCCCTCGGCACCTGGCGTTTCACCCGTACCGGCCGATCGCCTATGTCGTGAATGAGCTGAATTCGACGCTCTCGACGCTGTCGTTCGACGAGGACGCCGGGCGGTTCGAAGCTTTGGCGCTCGCGCGCACGATTCCGTCGGGGGAGACGCGCGGAAATCTCTGCTCCGAGGTGCGCGCGTCCTCGGGTGGGCGACACGTCTACGTCGCCAATCGCGGCTGCGACTCGATCGCCTGTTTCGCCGTCGATTCGCGAACTGGCGTCGCGGAACTCATCGACGCGGTTCCCTGTGGCGGCGAGACGCCGAGGCACTTCGCGCTTGATCCCTCCGGCAACTTTCTCGCGGTCGCCAATCAGGACAGCGACCGCATCAATATGTTTCGCGTGGACCCTGTCTCCGGCGCGCTTTCCGATATCGGCAAGCCAGTCGTGGTGGGCACGCCCACATCGATCGTCTTCGCGCGGCTGGGGTGAACGCGCCCTATTGCGGCGGCGTGTAGGTGAACGCGAGGATCGACCCAGGATTCTGCATCTTAAACGCCGCGGAACCTGAATCGTTGGTCGTGTTCCCGTAACCGTTCGTGTCGGTCGCGACATAGATGGTGCGCCCGTCCGCGCCGAAAACGATCTCGCGATAGCGGTTCAGGCTACGAAACATCGGCACGGCCTCGCCGATGGTCACGCTGTCCGTCGGGTCGAGCCGAACATGGAAAAGCAGTCCGCGCTTGAGGCTGGTGATGAGCACGGAATGCTCCCAGCCCGGAATTCCATTCGCTCCGCCGGCGTAATAGGCGACGGACGACGGCGCGATCGTCGGCCAGCAGATGTAATACAGGCCTTTGTCGGCACAGAGCGGATTCTCAAACGCCTCCTTCACGTCCGCCGCATCGAGGCTGAACAGCGTCTTGAGCGGCGCGACATAGGCGGGGTCGGCGAACGCGGATTGCTTCGTCACCGGCACCTCCGGCGGAACTTGCGTGCCATTCAGCGCCGGGTCCTTCAACGCGGCGCACCCGCCTTTGGCCGAGGAAAAATCGGCATAGGCGTAGGTCGCGTCATTGCGAAAGCCCAGCACGTTGGGCCAGCCATAATTGCCGCCGGCGACGATGAGATTGAAAGTGTCGTCGCTGTTGGGGCCTTGGTTCACGCTGAACAATTTTCCGCTCGGGCCGAACGTCATCCCCTGCGTATTGCGGAAGCCCCAGGCGTAGACGTGGCTTTTGACGCCATGGATCACGGGGTTGTCGTCGGGAATGGAGCCGTCAAGATTGAGGCGAATGAGTTTGCCTTTGTAGTGCCGCCAATCGGCCTGCGCGACCTCGTCGGCGCTCGGCAATACTTGGGCTTCGTTGGGCGTGCAGAGATAGGCGAGTTGGTTCGCCCCTTGATCGCCGATGGAATAGTAAAGTTTGCGGTCGGGCCCGATCAGCAGGCGCGCCGATTGGTGGTCATGCGAGGACGGCAGCCCCTTGATGATGTCGATTGGCGACGTCAGGCGCTGCGAAGTTGGATCATAGGTGTACCGGCGGATCCGCGTGGCGTTCGGGTAGGGCTCGGGCTTTCCCGCCGCATAGGTCATCGAGACATAGACGTAGTCGGCGCCCTTGCCCGTGAGCAGATCGGGGTGCAGCGCGATGCCCAGCACGCCGTCTTGGGAACCCGGCGAATGCACTGCGTCGTCGATCTGCACGGCTACGACGATCTCGCCGGTCTTTGGATTGACGCGGCTGACGCGCTTGGACTTCTGCTCCGTCAGCCAGAGAAAGCCGTCGGGGCCGAGAACCATATTGTGCGGGTTGGCGAGGCCGGTCGCCACGATCGTCATCGTGAAGCCGTCGGGCAGGGCCGCGACGGGCGCGCCTGGCTTGGGCGCGACGTCCGCCACGGCGGGACCGATGCACGAGAAGGCGAGAAGCGCCAATGCCGCTTGAAGTGCCTTGCGCATTCCTGCCCCCCAAATCGCGCGACGCTCGGAAACGTCTTTATCGCTTTCTCTATAGGACCTGACGGCGCTGCGACGCCAGCGTCAGGAGACGCGCAACGTGAGGCGAACGCGCCACGTGCGCGAGCCGCCGGGCGCGACGATCGCCGCGCGTCCACGGGCCGCAGCTTGGGCGAGGGTGTCGTCAGGCGAAGTCGTTGGCTCGAGCGCGACGTGTACGATGTCGTTGAAGCGCGGCCATGCGCCATAGGCGATCCACAGGCCGAGCTGATCGACGCCGTCCCACGCCATATCGAGCCATCGTGAGGGACCACCGAGCGAGGCCGACGCCAGGCCGACTTCCCCAAAGAAGAACTTCCCGGCGAAGCGCGCCTGCGGCCCCTGCACGCAGTCGAGCGAAAAAGGGATCTGTCCGCCTCCGTCCGGCCAAGGCAGCTTGGCGGCCTCCAGTCGTTGGCCGTTCACGGCGCAATAGGTCGTGGCGAGGCTCGCCGCGTTCGGGACGACGATGGATTCACCAGCGCGCAACGCGAACAGCGGATGCATCGCCCACAAAAACGGCGCCGCCATCTGAAGAGTATTCTTGACGCGATAGACGGCCTCCAGCGTCGAACGCGTCACCTCAAGCGACCGGGAAAAGCGGAGACCGTCCGCCCAGTAGTCGGTTTCGACGCGCGATAGCGTCCGCTCGACGACGCGCCATGGACGACCCCAGAGATCGCCATGGTCGCGCAATCGCCGCCGCCAAGGCGCCAGCGGCGCGTCGCAAGGCGAAACCGTGGGGAAGCATTCGTCCCAGCCTGCCGCTTCGTCGATCCCGTAAGCCGCGTCCTCGGCGCTCGACCGGGTCGGCTCGCCTTCCGCCAGCCAATTGCGCCCGGTCGCCCGATCCACGATCGCGACGACGCGCGCGCCGGCGTCGGGCGCGATCGCGACTTCAAGCGCGTCCGAGGCGATCGTGACGATTGATGGGTGCAACGAGTCCTCCATCGCTCACGCTCGTTTGCCAGGATTGCGCGCTTGCGTGTTAGCCCAAAGCCGCTACCTTGCCCACAAGGGTCGGCTTTAGGGGGACGGCAATGCGCGGGTTGGCGGGGAGGACCGCGATCGTCACCGGCGCGGGGTCCGGCATCGGCGCCGCGATCGCGCGACGGCTCGCGCAAGAAGGCGCCCGCGTCGCGCTCGCCGACATCGATCTTGAATCCGCCAAGGCGGTCGCGCGGGCCATCGAAAGCGCAAAGCCCGGCGCGACGCTCAGCGTCGCGGTCGACATCGCCGACGCAATGTCCGTCGATGCGATGGTGGCCGAAGTCACTCGGACCTGGGCGCCGCCAAACATTCTCGTCAACAACGCCGGCGTCAACGTATTCACGGAGCCCTTGAGCGGCACCGACGACGATTGGCGGCGCTGCATGGCGGTCGACCTCGAAGGCGCTTGGCGGTGCGCGCGCGCCGTCCTGCCAAAAATGATCGAAGCGCGCTGCGGCGCCATCGTCAACATCGCCTCCAACCATTCGTTTCAGGTGATGAAAGGCACGTTCCCCTATCCCGTCGCCAAGCACGCCTTGATCGGCATGACGCGCGCGCTGGCGCTCGAATACGCCGACCGGGGAATCGTCATCAACGCGGTCTCCCCGGGCTTCATCGACACGCCGTCGTCGCAACGTTTTTTCGCCGCGCAGCCCGATCCCGAGGGCGCGCGGCGCATCGCCGAATCCAAGCAGCCGGTTCTTCGACTCGGGACGCCCGAAGACATCGCCGGCCTCGTCGCCTTTCTCGCTTCCGACGACGCCAAATTCATGATCGGCGCGAACGTCGTCGCCGACGGCGGCGTGACGATCCGCATGTATGAGTGAGGCGATGGAGCCCCCGCGCGGGATATTTCCGATGCTCTATGCGTTCTTCGACGAGGGCGGCCGCCTCGACCGGAGCGCCTTCCGTCGGCAAATCGAAGCGGTGCTCGCCGCAGGCGCCCATGGCGTCGCGATCCTCGGATTGATGACGGAGGTCGGAGCCCTATCGCCTCTGGAGAGGCG
>Ga0209698_10002124_pt1 | contig 22654 bp, 20 predicted proteins | sample LitLauG_LLR_2012_FD_187203 | JGI IMG/M metagenome (GOLD analysis project Ga0209698, IMG submission 187203) | Freshwater sediment microbial communities from Pennsylvania, USA - Little Laurel Run_MetaG_LLR_2012 (SPAdes) (version 2) | ecosystem: Environmental > Aquatic > Freshwater > Creek >... | reverse complement strand
GCGACCAGCATTGGTCCACGGACTTGAGGCACCATTCGAGACTGCGGCGCTCGCGCACAGGCTTGTCGGCGATGGTGATCCAGATCGGATTCGTGTGAGATGACGGCAGGATGCGCAGCGCGACCCAACTGCTCTGCGCGATTTCCACGTCGAAGCCCACGTCGCGCAGCGCGCCATCGGCGGTAATGTTTTTGCGAGCGACGCTGCGGCCATTCACGATGACCTCGACGGGCACCTCACGGCCCGCGCCGATGCGTGCGCGCTCAATGTCCCAGTACGGCTTCTGTTCAAAATCGCCAGGCCGCATTTCCGGATCCCGCTTGTCGCCGAGCCGCGCGGCAACGCGTGCGGTAAGCTTCACGTTGCCGGGCTCTGTGAGTTTCAGCTCACTGCCGTGCTCACCCATCGCGACATCATTCGCCTTGAAATCCATGAGGTGGCTTTTTCCATCGCCGACGTAGTTGCGCCCGACGCGGATCGCCTCGCACCAGTCGTCGTAATTGAGTTTGCCGTCGAGCTTCACATAGCTCCTGCCGAGGCCCACGCGCTCGCCGTAGATGCACGGGAAATCCGTCTCGCCGCTGATGCGCGTGTGGAAGCCGGCGTTCAGCGTGTGATACCAAATGTTCAGTTCCCACAGGCTCGGTGTGTCCACCATCGAGAGAAAATCCACGGCGGGCACCAACTTGCCATTAAGCCCGGGCACGTCGTGTGTCACGTCCACGATGTATTCGCACGCGCCGATGCCGTTGAAGGGTGGTACGATGAAATTTGGCAGCTCGTGCGTCGCAGATTTCAGCACGCCCGCGTTTTTGTAAGGACCGTTGCGCGCGGGATCATCCTCGGCAAGCGGCTGCAATCCCCAGCCGCTATGCGCAGGGCCGACAAGCGCGCCCTGCTGCTTCGCCCACTTCAGCGTGTTGAGGCAGAGCGTCGGCCAGTGCGCGGTCGAATCGCCGCCGGGATACATCTGGTCGCGCAGGCGCAGCAGACAGAGGTGCCCGCTTTTGTGCGAGCCGAAGCCACTCACCTCCACGTCGTATCGCAGCAGATACGGCCACTGCGAGACGGTGTCCTCCTTGCCGGTGAAAAACTGCTTTTGAAAATCGAAGCACGGGCCCCACGTGAGGTTCGCGCCGATTTTCAAATCCTCGCCGCGGCAATGGCGCGCCATGTCGGGCGCAAGCACGCCTTCGCTTGGATTCGAGTAGTGCTTGCAGCCGGCGGCGTGGATGTGGTGGTCGCCGCTCCACCAGCCAAACTTCGCGGGATCGATCCAGCGTTTCACTTGGAACGACAGCGCGCGCGTATCGGCGGCGACGGTGACGCTGCGCGTTTCGGTAACGGACTCGGGACCGCGCGAAAACTCGACGGTGTATTGCCCGTCAGGCAACCGCACGGTCTCGCCGTCGGCGCGGTAGATTTGCGGATGAAACCAGAAGTCTGGCGCGACGCGCTTTGCCTGTGAGGGATGCACGCGCTGCGCCTTGTCGCGGATTAAAAATGACGCGGTCGTCGGTGCGCCGAGTTCGTCGCTCACGCGCAGCGTAATCGCACGCGCGGGCCGGCAGTCGAAGAGCACGTCGCAGTCGTTGCGAAAGCCGAGATCCTGCGTCCCCTGCCCCACGTCGAACGAAAAGCGCCCCTCGCGCTTGCCCGCGTCGCGGCTGAAGATCGAAACGAGCGCATACTCGATAGCGAGACCGCTGAGCACGGGTTTCATCGGAGGCTTGGTAAAAAGCTCAATATCCGTCCAGCGTTCCGCGAACGGCGGCTCGCCGACGGGCTGCGGATTTTTGCCCGGCGCGATCCCGGTGGAGTTGTAAACGGGCTGTGCCTGCGGACTGCGGATGCGCAGCGGCGCAGTAGTGCCCGCCTCGTTAATCACCTTCACGAAAAATAGCCGCCAGCCCTGCTCGGTCGCCTCGGCCTTTGCCGGACCCTGCGCGACTTTCACGCGCATTTCGGGATTGATGTTCACGACGAACAGCGCACGCGTGTCGAGCAGCATCTGGATTTTCTCCACCGCCTGTGCGCGATCCGTGAGCCGCGCCGCCACTTCGAGTACCTCGCGCTGTTCAGCGGAAAACGGTTCGCCCAGAAATTCCGCCGCCTCGAAAATACGGCGCGCCTGCGCGGCGAACGGCTGCAAATCCACGTCGGCCACCACTGGAGCCGGTTCGGCATGGAGCGCCACGAGAGCGCACAGCGAAAGTGTGAGGAAGACGCGCATGACAGGATCATGCACCGTGCCGCCGCAGACACGAGAGCAAATGGCGGGCGGCTCAGACCATCGCAAGCTGCCCACGGCAGAGCCACATCAGCGCTTTCACACCGAGTTCGGGAAGATTGAACGGCTTGCCGACAAAGTCATTTCCTCCGCTGAGGCTCGCCTTGGCCTTGTTGTGAAAGGTCGCCATGCCCGTAAGGAAGACGATCGGCGTGTTCTTATATTGCTCGATGGCGCGCACCTTTGTGCAAAGCTCGAAACCGTTCATTTCCGGCAGCCCCACGTCGAGAAAGATGAGGTTCATCGGTGATTTGTTCAGCTTTTCGATCGCACGCGCCGGGGATTCGGCGCACTCGTTTTTCAGTCCCGCGAGTTGGAGCGCGGAGGTGATGAACTGCCGGGCACCGTCCTCGTCGTCCACCACGAGGAGCGATGCGGAGGCGGGGTCGGTGAGGCGTGCGAGGCACTCGGGCTTCGAGATGGCTGCGAGGAAATCAAGCGCCTGGCCCACGGTGCGAATCGTGGAGGGGTTGAGCTGGTCGGGCGTCTGATTTAGGTCGTTCAGCAGCATGTCGAGCGAGCCGGCGATTTGTGCGAACGGCTTGTAGGGAAGCAGCGCGGTTTTTTGCGCAAAAGCGTGGGCGAGGTTCCACAAATCGTGCAGCGCAGGCAGTTCCGGCGGCAGTTCCGCGATGCCGGGCAGGCAGTGGCGCATCCGGTTGATGCTGTCCATCGCGTTGGCAAAGATCGCCTCGACCCAAAAATCATCCGGCTTGAAAATTTGCCTGTCTGCGGATGCGCCGAGGCCAGGCATGCCAAGGCTGCCCCGGATGGCGTCAACGATGGAGGCAATCGGGCTCGGACCGGGCAGAATGGCGCGAGTCGCACCAGCTTGCGTGGCCTCGTTGGCCATCTGACCGAGGAGATGCGGAAGAATGAGGACGGGCAGTTGTCCGTTCGCGGGATCTGCGCGAAGGGCCTGCATAAACTCCATGGGATTGCCCTCTTGGAAAACGACATCGAGGAGCACAAGATCGGGCTTCTTTTCCGCGAGAATCTGCGCCGCCTTGCCCATGTCCCTTGCGGCGGAGACGGCAAATCCGTTTTCCTCGATTTTTTCCTCATAGAGTTTCAACAGGAGCTTGTCGTCAACGACGAGGAGGATGCGTTTGGAATTCATACCGGTGGGCGATGGCGGTCTTGGTTGTCTGAAATTGCAATGGCGAGAACGCAAGGATCGTGCCGTAAACCATGCCATTTCCATTCGCGCCGCGAAAGACCGTGGCCGCTGGAATGGGTAGTGCTTCATTGTAAAGGCGAACCCCGATTGAACATGAAAAGTTCACAGACTTCCCGCGCCCGTCGCGGCAGCCGCCGCGGTCCCTGGCACGCAAAAAACATCCGGCTCCTGCGGGCCGCACTCCGCGTCTGGGAACTCAAGCAGCGCACCACAGGCCGCTAAACAATTCGCGCCTTCGCAACTGCGAAAATTTTGCGCGCTATCTTAGTGCCGCCGCCACCGCATCCTGGAAGACCTTCCGCGGCTCTGTAACGTCCGCATTGGTGTAACCCGCACGCTGGATCATCAGTACATAGATCGCGTCGCGCCTCGGATCCGCCCAGCTCTGAGTCGCAAACGATCCGCCGTGGCCAAACGATCCTGCAGAAAGCCCCGCAGTCACGCCCTGCGGCACTCTAACGACCTGAAAGCCGAGACCCCAGCTCATGCCCTCCACATCACCCGTCCTGATGCCGTCAGTCTGCACCGAGATCATCTGCCGCACGGTTTCCTTGCTCAGAAATTTCCGCCCGCCGCTCCTCCCGCCATCGAGAATCATTTTGTAAAACCGCGCTACATCCGAAGCCGTGGAGAAAAGTCCGCCCGCAGGCATCGCCGGGCGTGAGAGATCGGTCAGGTCACCGGCGACCGCAAAGACACTCGTCTCCACGAGTCCGCCAACGTCCGGCTTGTACGCTTTCGCGAGCCGGGCGACCTGCCGCGACGAGGGCCAGAACGTCGTGTCATTCATGCCGAGCGGACTGAGCAGGCGGCTCCGGATGAATGTTGCGTACGACCTGCCGCTGGCGTTCTCGATGACGCGCCCGAGCGTGTTGAAGTTACCGTTGCAGTACTCCCACCGCGTGCCCGGCGTGAACTTCATCGGCGCTTGCGCGTAGGCAGCGACGCGCGCCGAGAGCGGTGCCTTCCGTGCGATCTGCGCATCACCGAGCCCGCTCGTATGCGTAAGCAGATCGCGGATTGTCACGGGCCGTGGTGGCTTCGATCCGTGCAGCTTCAATCCGGCAAACTCGGGGATAAACTTCGCCACCGGGTCGTTAATCGAAAGCTTACCCTCCTCGGCAAGCATCATCACGCACACAGCGGTCATTGGTTTCGTCATCGAGGCAATCCAGAAAAGATCATCCGTGCGCATCGCGCGCCCGTTCGCGATGTCGCCTTTTCCCACTGCTGCGAGTTGCACGGTTTTCCCGTGCTGCGCCACGAGCGTCACCGATCCGGCGATCACATGCCTGTCCACAAGGCCCTGCATCCGCGCCGGGATTTCCGCGAGCCTCGCGGAATCCGCCGCCTCTGCCGCGAATGCAGCCGCAATGAAGACAAACGGGAGAAAAACACGCGGCATTTTCATCCGCGGGGAATAGCAGAAATCCCGTTCGAGGTCGAGTGCGGTGCCCTCAACCGGAACGATCCGGCGGGCACCGCAAAAGCATGCAAAGGGGATTGTTGCGGCTTCATTTTCACCGCATCGTTCGGTCACAGCCATCCGCTATTTTTCGTTCATCAGAGCATGCTTTGCGGCTGCAAGTTCCTTCAGCTTTTCCCTACCGACTTTCGGGAAATGCAGATCCAGCGACTCCAGCGTTTCGATGATCGCCGACGCCACGACGAGCCGCGTGAACCACTTGTTGTCCGCCGGCACGACATGCCACGGCGCACCCTCGGTCGCCGTGTGGCGGATCATGTCCTCGTACGCCGCCATGTATTCGTCCCAGTGCTGCCGTTCCCTCACATCCGCCGCCGAGAATTTCCAATTCTTCTCCGGCTCGTTCAGCCGTTCGAGGAAACGCCTCCGCTGCTCCGCCTTCGAGACATGGAGGAAAAATTTACGCACGACCACTCCGTTCCGTCCGAGATAGCTTTCAAACGCACGCACATCTTTGAATCGCTCCTTCCAAATGTCCTTGGTGACCAGCTTCGGCGGCAGCGTCTGCCTTTCGAGAAACTCCGGATGCACGCGCACCACGAGCACCTCCTCGTAGTACGAGCGGTTGAAAATGCCGATGCGTCCGCGCTCCGGCAACGCCCGCGTCGAACGCCACAGGAAGTCGTGATCGAGTTCCAACGTGCTCGGCGCCTTGAAGCTGGTCACCTCGCACCCCTGCGGATTCACGCCTGACATTACGTGCTTGATCGTACCGTCCTTCCCCGCCGCGTCCATCGCCTGAAAGATAAGCAACAGCGCCCACCGATCCTGCGCGTAGAGCTTCTCCTGAAATTCGCTGAGCATCTGCACGCTGTGCTGCAGCAGTTCCGACGCACGTTCCGGCGATTTCAGTTTCCAAGTGTTTGCCGGATCCGCGTTCTTGAGACGGAATTTTTTGCCCCTCGTGATGCGGAAGCGTGCGGCGAGATCTGCGAGGGAGGCGTGCATGGCGTTTGGGAATGCAGCAACCGCTTACCGCCTTTCGCCCGAGCAGCCGATGGAAATCGCACAGATAGGGCGGCTTCGGCGAAGCGACCCTCATGCACCAGAAAAGGCGGGCGCCCGGCGAACGCACCCTACCAAGCTCGATCGATCGAGCGGCGTTTCCACAGGAACTCGAACATGTTCCCTTCATGCGGCTGGTCCCACGAGATGGCCATCGTGGAGATGGGGCCGATGTTCAATCGGTCGATTTCTGGAAATGCCTCAAGCTGCTCGATGAATTTCGCGTCCTTCGTGATCGCCGAGACTGCGAGGCTGTAGCCGATGTTGTGAAGCATTTCGGACTGCGGGCAGTGCACGACGCTGGCGTACGGGCAGAGGAATTCCTTGTTCGCGAGCGGATGCGCGAAGCTCTCGCAATGCACAATCGTCGGGCGGAGATACACACCGCCCTCGAACTCCACCTTGCGCGGGCCGCCGCGGTATTTCGCCGTCGCGTCCGTCGCGCCGGGCGTCTTCAGGCCGTCCTCGATTTGCGCGTCAATGAAGTCGGCCATCTTCACATTCGCGAAGCCGGAGAGGCGCGCGTTCGGATCGTCGTTCCGCGTGGGCTGGATGGGGCCGAGCTTTTGCGCGAGCGCGTCGGCGATCTCGGCGGCGTATTTGGGGACGACGATGGCGCTCGCATTGATGCACGAGCGGCCCCCGTTGTCACTGATCGCTCCGGCAATAACGTCAATGTAGTCGCGCCAGTTCTCGATGCAGTCGTCGCCGATAAGGATTTTGCTCCAGCCCGGCCCGTGCAACTGGATCGCCGGGTTGTTCGCGTACTGCGCCATTGTGTTTTTGTCACCGAAGATAAGCGCGCGTCCGCAACTCTTCAAAATCTCGCCCGCGCCCTCGTGATCGGTCGGGTAAAAGCCGAACGCTTCGCCAGGCACACCCGCCGCTATGAACGCTTGGATGAGCCGGAACGGTGTCCAGGGCTCGTCGCGTCCCGGCTTGATGACCACCGGCGTCTTCAGCGCGATGGCCGGGAGCCAGAGCGAATTCACTGCGGGCGAATTGCTCGGCATCACGAGCCCGAGCGCCTGGCACGTGGGGAAAAAAGAGAGTTTCGTGCCGAACTGCTGCCCGAAACCACGATCAATAATCGACATGTCCAGCCCGCGAGAGAGGCCGTTGAGAATTTCGCCGAGATGCGTCAGCGCGTAGTGAATCTTCGTCATGTTGCGGTGCACCATCACGTGCGGCAGCCCGCTGGTGGAGCTGAGCGTCGCGACGTATTCATCCGCGCTCTGGGTGTGCCCCTTGTCGCCGAGTGGAAGCGTGCCGTTGAGGAAAAGATCGCCCGCCTTCGCCGACAGCTCGATGAGCTGCGCGACGGTAAATTTTTTCAGGGCTGCACGCGCGTCGTCGAGTCTGCGGAAGTCCTTCCGCAAAATGCCCGCGTTGATCGAGGAAACGACGGCCTTCACCTCACCGGTGCGGTGGTCTTTGATTTCAAGCTTATCGAGGCTCTCGTAGCTGCGGCCAAGACGGAAGACGGGAAGATGCGGGACAGTGCTCATAGCAGGTCGGGATGTTTGGAAGGTAGAGTCGAGTTTGATACGTGAGCGTAATACCGCTGGCAAAGGTTTTCTGAGATGCAGGCGCTCCTGTCTGCAAAACCGGCGGGGGCACCACATGTCCGCAGCAGCACCATGTCCGCCATCATCATGCTTGGATTCCGCGCATGACGCCGGACATCCTGCCCCGCGATGGAAATCCGCCCCGCAACCGAAGCCGACATTCCGCTGCTCCGTGATCTCGCGCAGCAGATCTGGCGCGAGTGCTATCCCGGAATCATCACGGCGGAGCAGATCGAATTCATGCTCGGCTGGATGTACTGCGAGGAAGAAATCCGCCGCCAGTTCGCCGCGAAAATACCCTGGGAGATCGCTGAGCACGAAGGCAGCGCCATCGGCTATCTGTCCTATCAACTCGAACCCGACAGTCGCGTGAAAATCAGCAAACTCTACGTGCTTCCCTCGCATCAGCGACGCGGCCACGGACAGCGCCTCCTTGCACACATCTGCGAGCAAGCGGGAACACTCGGTGCGACCGAAATTTGGCTGCAGGTGAACAAACGCAACGAGCGCGCCATCGGCGCATATTTGAAAGCGGGCTTCCACATTGAAAAGGAAGCGGTGTTCGACATTGGCAACGGCTTTGTGATGGACGACTACCTGCTGGCCAAGGCGCTGTAAGCATCGGCGGCGGAGCAATCGCGATTGGCATTCGCATCTCACCGCCTATCTTGCGTGATCCATGAATCTTCTCCGCATCGCCGCGCTCTGGATGTGCTGCTGTGCGGCGGCGTTTGCACAGGCGATCCCGCTTGCACGGGCGCTGGCGGATGGAAAAGTGCGCGCAGCCATCACGGGGAACGGACGCGATTCCGCGACGCTAAAACTCGCGAATACGGACACCGAGGCGCTCACGGTGTCCCTCGCGGCAGGCGTAATAATTGATGCAAAGGACGGCGAGCGGCAGATGACTCTCCGCGCATTTGAGAGCAAGCTCGAAACAGGTGTCTCCACGGAGGCAGTGCTGCCGACGGCGGCGCTCGCGACGAAGAACTCGAAGGCGGATCGCGCACTGAAGCTCAGCACCACCACGGAGCCACGGCTGGCATCACTGATCAAACTTTTCGAGAACCAAAACGACCTGCCGCGTGCGACAGCGCAACTCGCGGTTTTCATCATTGCCGAGGACATCCAATGGCCCGCGTGGCGCGCGTGGTCCGCAGCGGCGGCAGGCATGCCTATGCCGGATGCTCCGACACCCGCCGAGGTCGCGCAAGCCGTGGATGCGCTCGCACTCGTCCGTCTTGCAGCGCCAGACCGCAAACCCGCGATGTTCGCGAGCGGGGACTTGAAACGCCTCGCGCTGCGCAATCCGTGGGCGCGCGCAAAGGCGATGGCACTCTACGGCCTCACCGTGGAGAACGCGCTGACGGGCGACCCGGCACCGCCGCCAGACCTCAGGCAATTGCTCCACACTTCGCCGAACGACAATTGTCCGATCTGCCGTCTGCGGCAGAAAATGGAACCGGACATGCCGTGATGCGCCACGGGCGTTGGCTCTTGTAGCGCGGCGGGTGAGTTGCTAGCAGGACACCTCGCTTTCATCCCACGCACCTACCCATGAGCAGCCACATCGAGTCCACCCTTGTCGAGAACCGCGTTTTCAAGCCGTCGAAGGAATTCACCGGCAAGGCGCGCATCAAGTCCATGCGGCAGTACCGGAAGATGTGGACCGAGAGCATCAGACACCCGGAGAAGTTTTTCGCGCGCGAGGCGAAGGAACTCACATGGCGCAAACCGTGGCGCAAGGTGCTCGACTGGAAAGTGCCGTATGCAAAGTGGTTCGTCGGCGGGCAACTGAATGTCTCGGAAAACTGCTTGGATCGTCACCTCAACAGCCCGCATCGCACGAAGGCGGCGATCATGTGGGAGGGCGAACCGGGCGAAAAGCGTGTGCTCACCTACCAGCAATTGCATCGCGAAGTGTGCCGCTTTGCAAATGTGCTCAAGCGCAACGGCGTGAAAAAAGGCCACCGCATCATCATCTACATGCCGATGGTGCCGGAAGCCGCAATCGCGATGCTTGCCTGCACGCGCATCGGTGCGATTCACTCAGTCGTGTTCGGCGGGTTCAGCGCGGAGAGCATCAAGGATCGCGCACTCGACTGCGGCGCGACGCTCATCATCACCGCTGATGGCAGCTACCGGCGCGGCACGATCGTTCCGCTGAAAAAGAATGTGGACGACGCGCTCAAGAGCAACGAGACGGACGTGAAACGTGTAATCGTTTTCCGCCGCACCGCAGCAGACATCCACATCGAGGAAGGCCGCGACGTGTGGTGGCACCGCGAACTCGAATATGTGGACGCGAAATGCCCTGCGGTCGCGCTCGATTCCGAGACACCGCTTTTCATCCTCTACACGAGCGGCTCGACAGGAAAACCGAAGGGCATCCTGCACACGACCGGCGGCTACCTCCTGCACGCGTACATGACGTGCAAGTACGTCTTCGATCTGCGCGACGAGGACGTTTACTGGTGCACAGCCGATGTCGGCTGGGTCACCGGCCACAGCTACATGGTCTATGGCCCGCTCGCGATGGGTTCGACTTCGCTGATGTATGAGGGCGCACCGAACTGGCCGGAGAACGATCGTTTCTGGCGCATCATCGAAGACTACGGCGTCACCGTTTTCTACACCGCGCCGACGGCGATCCGCGCGTTCATGAAATGGGGCGACGAGTGGGTGACGAAGCACGATCTCAGTTCGCTGCGGCTGCTCGGCACGGTCGGCGAGCCGATCAATCCCGAGGCGTGGATGTGGTATCACAAACTTATCGGCGGTGGTCGCTGCCCCATTGTGGACACGTGGTGGCAGACCGAAACCGGTGGCCACATGATCACTCCGATCCCCGGTGCCACGCCTACGAAACCCGGCACCGCGACGCTCCCATTTTTCGGTGTGGATGCCGCCATCGTGGACGACCACGGCAAGGAACTCGGGCCGAATCAGGGCGGAAAGCTCGTCATCCGCAAGCCGTGGCCCGCGATGCTCCGCGGCATCTGGGGCGACAAGGCGCGCTACAACCAGACGTACTGGAGTGAGTTCAAGGGCATGTATTTCGCGGGTGACGGCGCACGCCGCGACAAGGACGGAAATTTCTGGATCGTCGGCCGCATTGACGACGTGCTGAACGTCGCCGGCCACCGTCTCGGCACCGCCGAAGTCGAGAGCGCGCTCGTGTCGCATCCATCCGTCGCCGAGGCCGCGGTCGTCGGCAAACCCGACGAATTGAAAGGCCAGGCCGTCGTGTGCTTCGTCACCGTGAAGACCGGCCACGCGGCGACCAAGGAGCTTGCCGCCGATTTGAAGAAGCACGTCCGCACCGTCATCGGTCCCGTCGCGACGCCGGACGAGATCCGCTTCGCCGACGCGCTGCCGAAGACGCGCTCCGGAAAAATCATGCGCCGCCTGCTCAAACAAGTCGCCGCCGGCGAAACGCTCAAGGGTGACACCACGACACTCGAAGACCTAAGCGTCCTGGCCAAGCTCGCCGCGGCGGAGGACTGAGCGGTGTCACCGCGTTCCAATTATCGTTTCCGCAGCAGACACCGCGAGGGCGCACCATCACCATTGTGGAATTTGATCGGCAGGCAGATCAGATCGTAGTTGCCCGGCTTGATTTTCGAAAGGTCGAGGCCCTCGATGATCCACACTTCCGCACCGAGCAGGATATGGTGCGTCTCAATGCCGTCCTTGTGGAAACCGCCGACGCTCAGGTAATCAATTCCGACCGTCTTGATGCCGCAGTTCACGAGATACTGAGCGGCTTCCTTCCCGACATAGACGAAGTCCTTGTCGAACTGCGGCTGCTTCCAGCTCACGGTTGAGTTGCGGGTTTTGAAAATCAGCCGCTCGCCCTTGCGCGGTTTCAGCTTCTTCAGCTCCGCGGGTGTGATGGCCTCCCGGTCCCTGATCTCAACGACACGCGCCGGGCCAATCACCGCGTCCCACGGCAGATCATCCATCGTCTTTGCATCGTGGAGAAAATGCAGCGGCGCATCCATGTGCGTGCCGGTGTGCGAATTGAAATTGATCGCCGACACGTTGCACACATCGCCCTTCGCGGTGCCGAGGTGCATCGTGATGAACGTCGGCGGATTTCCCGGCCAGCCGTGCATGGTGTTGGAGATGGGAACGGAAACGTCGATCCAAGGATTCTTGCTCATGGTGCGAAAGTGGCGGTTGTTCAGGCAAATTGAATCACATTCTTGATCCCCTTCGCGTGACCGAGGAGCAGATCACGGTGCGCTTCAATCGTGTGCCGGCCGGTGATCAGCGCGGCGAGCGCTTTCGGCCAGCGCTTCTTGAATTCGCCGAGGTCGTGAATCGCATCAATGAACGCCTGAGGGCTCGCGTTCACCGTGCCGACAAGCGCTTGGTTCTTCAGCGTGATGTTCCGCATGATGTTGTCGGCGTACACCGGGATCGCGGATTTCTGCGCCGGGATGCCGGTGAAAATATAGACGCCGTTGATGCCCAACACGCGCGCCAACTCGAACGACACGCCGCCCTCGCCCACGGCTTCATACACGAGGTCAATGTTGCCGATCTGCTGTGCGAGATCGTCCGTGTGCATTTTCACCGACGAGATGTATTCCGCGCCGATCTGCTCCGCGATGTCCGCCTTGAAGTTCGGCTTCGGCGAACGCGAGTAGATGAAAACACGGAAGCCCTCGATGAGCAGCTTCATTGCGCCGAGCAGGCCGATCGGGCCCGCGCCAAGCACCACCGCAGTGCGCCCGAAGCCGCGGCCCCTGCCGTCGCGATTGTCATGCTCCCAGCCGGGAATGCGCTTCTGCACCTGCCACGCCTGTGCGAGACCTTTCTCCGCGATGGTGAGCGGCTCCGCCATCACCGCCACGTCGCGCAATTCCTTCGGCACCGCCGTGAGGAAAGTCTCCTCCTCGACGAACTGCTCCGTCATAAACCCGTGAAGCTGGTTGATACCCCGCTCCTTGAACGTCCACGTGAAACAGAAATCCTGGCGCCCCTCGCGGCACGGCTTGCAGTTTGGATCTTCGCACGGCCGACGCACGCTCGGCACCACGAGATCGCCCGGCTTGAAATTCTTCACACCCGCCCCGACTTCCGTCACCTCGCCGAGGCACTCGTGCCCGAGCACGAGATACTCGCAGCCCTTCGGCCCGCGACCGTAGGCAAACGTGCAAATCTCCCGGTCCGTCCCGCAAATGCCGACCTCCAGCGTGCGAATCTTCAGCTCATTCGGCGCGGTGATGCTCGGCTCGGGGTGCGCGACGAGCTGCAGTTCCTTCTTCTCGGGAACGACGCCAACGCCCTTCATGGTGTTCGTGCTCATGGTTGTTTGGGAAAATCGTGGGTGGAAAAAATCACGCCCGGCGCGGAATCACACCGGCACAAGCGGGCGCGCAGCATACCGCTGGCGCTTCGCGTGAGAACAAATTTTTTCTCATCCGTCTGCGATGTGCGTCCTTGGCGGGCTTTGCGGTTGACTCGCTTTTCCGCGGCAACTTCCCTCGCACCCCGCGCTCAACCGCCGCGATTGGCAGCGGAGCGCCACACCTTAAAATCCTATCCTACGTGAAAACCGAACCCTTTGGAAAAACTGCCGCCGGCGAACCGGTGGACGCATTCATCCTCACCAACAAGCGCGGTCTCCGCGCGAAGCTCACGAACTGGGGCGCGTGTCTCGTGGAGATGCACACGCCAGACCGCAACGGCGCGCTGGCTGACATCACGCTCGGCTTTGACACGCTCGACCGCTACCTCGTGAAGCACCCGCATTTCGGCGTCACCACCGGGCGCTTCGCGAACCGCATCGCGCTCGGGAAATTCACGCTCGACGGCACGGCCTGCTCGCTCGCGATCAACAATGGCGCGAACCATCTCCACGGCGGCCCGACGGGATTCCATGCGCGCGTGTGGAAGGCCGAGCCGCAAGAAAATGCCGTCCGTTTTTCCTACGTGAGCGCCGACGGCGAGGAGGGCTTCCCCGGCACGCTCACCGTCACAGTGACCTACACACTCACGGACGATAGCGGGCTGCGGCTCGACTACGAAGCCACGACCGACAAGCCAACCGTGCTGAACCTCACGAACCATGCCTACTGGAATCTCGCCGGCGCGGGCGAAGGCGATGTGCTCGACCACGAAGTCATGCTGCACGCAAACCGCTTCATCCCCGTGGACGCATCAGGCATCCCGACCGGTGAAATCGCTGCGGTCACAGGCGGCCCGATGGATTTCACCAAGGCAAAGACGCTCGCGCGGGACTTCGCGCACATCGGCGGCACGCCCGGCGGCTACGACCATTGCTATGTGATCGATCACGCGAGCGCCGGCGCACTCACACTCGCAGGCGAAGCATACGAGCCGCGCAGCGGCCGCGTACTGAAGGTTTCGACAACCGAGCCAGGCATCCAGCTTTACACGGGGAATTTTCTTGACGGCTCCGTAGTCGGCAAAGGCGGCAAGGCCTACAGGAAGAACTACGGTTTCTGCATCGAGACGCAGCACTACCCCGACTCGCCGAACCGGCCGAATTTCCCCAGCACAGTGCTGCGCCCCGGCGAGACATTCCGCAGCACGACGGTGCATCACTTTTCCACACGGTGACACCGGCTACACCAGCACGCGCTTGGGCGCGACTACCTCGCGGCGTTGCGTGAGCCTCGCGATGAGCCGGTTCCAATTTTCCTGCCCGGCGATGATCTCGATCTCCACACGGAGAAAATAGATCGGCACCTCGGGCTTGTCCGCGCCACCGATGCGCGTGGGAAAACGCACGCCGTCCTTTTCCGTCGTCACGATGAAGTCCGCGTCGCGCCGTGCACAGCGTGCGATGAAATCCGCGAGCTCCTGCCCGCGGAAGCGGTGATGGTCCGCGAAGCGCGTCGTGATTTCGAGGTTCGCGCCGAGCTCGCGCAGCGTGCGCTCGAAGCTTTCGGGCCGCGCGATGCCGCTGAGCACGCCGAGGTATTTGTCGCGCAAGTCGGAAAGCGGGCGCCGGTCGGCGGGGTCGTAGATGTTTTGCAGATACACCGGCTTATGGACACACTCGACAATGTCGGCGGTGCGGTTGTATTGGCGGATGCGCTTGATGAGCGTGCGGCTCTCGCCGGGCACAGCCTTCGTAATGAGGATGAAATTTGCGCGCCGCAGGTTCGACGACGGCTCGCGCAGCGTTCCACGCGGGAGGAGGAATTCGTTACCAAACGGTGCCTGGCGATCGATGAGGCAGATGTCCACACGGTGCTCGATGTCGAGATACTGCATGCCGTCGTCGAGGATGAGCACGTCGGCCTTAAAATCCGCGACTGCGATACTGCCGGCGCGCGCGCGGTTTTTGTGAACGAGCACGGGCACATCTCCGAGGCTGCGCGCGAGCATGTAGGGCTCGTCGCCAGCCCACGCGGAATCGAGCAGCAGCTTTTTACCGTCGTGCACGACGCGCGGCTTGAATTTGCCGAAAAACTTCCGGCGCAGCCGCCGCAGCACGGGGAGCTTCCGGTTTTTGTAGCCGCGGCTGAGGATCGCGACGTGGCGTCCGCCGTCCTTCAACTCGCGTGCGAGGCGCTCGACGACTGGGGTCTTGCCCGTGCCGCCAACGGTGAGATTGCCGACGCTGACAACCATCACGCCGAGTTGCCGCGCCTTGCGGATGCGCATGCGGTAGAGCCAGATGCGCGACTGCGCGATGCCGCGGAAGAGCCACGACAGCGCGTAGAGCAGCCATCGCAGAAGCAGGGCGCGCTTTCCGAACCGGCGCTCAAGGATGACGTCGGTCGCGAACTGCTCGAAGCGGTCTATGTTGTCACGGAATGACATCGCCGGGCTCCACGGGCCGAGTGCCATGGTTGTCCGCAGTCGCCACCACGATGTGGGAGCCTGGCGGCGCGACATCGAGCATCGCGGAGGCGATGGCATCAGTGTCGCCCTGCGCGATGCAGCAGATCGTCGAGCCGCTGCCGCTGAGAAATCCACCGAGCGCGCCCGCCTTTTCCCCGGCGGCAATCGCCTTGGCAAGAAACGGGATCAGCGGCTCGCGGAACGGCTGGTGCAACCCGTCGGCAAAGCAACCGCGCAGCAAATCGTAGCGGCGCTGGAGGAATGCGGCGGTGATGCGGCAGGCATTCGCAACACTCGTGACTGCGCCGCAACGCGGAATTTTTTCGGGCAAAACCTTGCGCGCCTCTGGCGTGGAGACCTCAAAATCGGGAATGAGCAGGATGAACTTCAGCGTGTCATCCACCTCACAGCGCAGCGTCTCCGCACCCGCGCGCGCGACGGTGAAGCCGCCGAATGCCGCAGGTGCGGCGTTGTCCGGATGGCCTTCGAGTTCCGCGCACAGCTCGTAGAGGCGCTTCGGCCCGAGCTTGCCGTCGCTCAGTGCGTCGAGCCCGTGCAGCACGCCGAGCCGCACCGTCACGCTGCTGCCGAGGCCGCGCGACCGCGGGACCTCGCCCTCAATGCTCCACGCAAATCCGAAAGGCTCGATCCCGGCGGTCCGGAAAAAAAGCGACGCTGCGCCCGCGACGATCTTTGGATGCTCAATGCCCGCCGCGCGCTGCACACTCACGTGGTTTGCGATGTTCAGCGCGACACCGAGGCAGTCGTAGCCGGGGCCGAGATTGGCAGTCGTCGCAGGCACGCGTGTGGTCACGATTTTCATCGAGCGCATGAAACCGCCTCGGGTGCGCCCCGGTCAAACGTCGAATGCCGCGCCTGGCCATTCACACCCTTCAGATCAGATTTTTAAAAAGTGCTTTTTTACCATCGCCATCGTCCTGTTATCCTTCGCTGATCCCATCAACTCCACGGCATTACCTCTGGCGTGACGCGAGAGTTCGACGGCGCAGTTATTTTTCCGTCCGCCATATCCCCCGCCGATTATTTTGTTTTGCGCAACAGGCCCCAACGGCGATTGCGCCCTTCATCCCAGTCGCGGCAGGTTACCAGGCGCTCAGCGATTACGTTGCCGCCCACATCCACCAGTGATCCCGACGGGCAGGAAGCGTGGCGCTGTCTTTTCGACAGCATGGCCGCGCTGTGAGCTAGGCGGGCTTCTTGCAGTTCGCGGCCTCAGAACAGGCTTCGGCGACGGCGTCAAGTTCCGCGAGGAAGCGCCCACGGCGCGTCTCTGGGAGGACGGAGAGCGCTTCGTCCTGCAACTTGCGCGCGACTTCAAACGCCTCGGTGAAAACACGGTGGCCCTTCGGTTCAAGGCGCACACGACGCGCGCGGCGGTCGGTCTCGTGCGGGTGGCGCGAGAGGAGCGCGGCCTTTTCCATGCGGCGAAGAATGGATGTGATGGTGTTGGGGTCGCTCGCCATGAGGTCCGTTATTGTCTGCTGCGTGAGGCCGCGCGGGTCGCCCTCGTGCAGCCAGCGCAGGATGCTGTACTGGTCGGGCGTGAGGCCAAGGTGCGCGATGCGGTGGCGGAAGGTCTGATTCAGCGAATACCAAGCGCGGCGCAGCAGCGGCGGGAGCCGGCGGGAGGATTCCTTGCGTGTGGATTTGTCCGGCATGGAGTGCTCAGACGGGGATGGCGGTGCGGAGTTTCGCGGCGATGTCGGAAAAGCTTTTTGCAACGGCGCACGCCGGCTCTGCGATCACGATGGGTGCGCCTTTGTCGCCGGCCTCACGCGTGGCGATGTCAATCGGCACCTGGCCAAGCAGCGGAACTTTCAGCCGCTCGGCCTCGCGCTGGCCACCGCCGCTGCCGAAGATGTCGTAGCGCTTTCCGTCGCTCGGGCAGAGGAAGTAGCTCATGTTTTCGATAATGCCGAGCACGGGCACGTTCACCTTTTCAAACATCGTCGCGGCCTTGCGTGCATCAATGAGCGCGACTTCCTGCGGCGTCGTGACGATGACGGCACCCGTGAGCGCGACGGTCTGCACAATGGTGAGTTGGATGTCGCCGGTGCCAGGCGGCAGGTCGAGGATGAGATAGTCGAGCCCCTCCCAATTCACCTGACGGAGAAACTGCTGCGTGTACTTTGTGACCATCGGTCCGCGGAGAATCGCGGGCGCGGCGTCATCAAGTAGAAAGCCCATGCTCATGAGCTTCAGCCCGTGGCGCTCGACGGGGATGATGCGGTTGTTGTCGTCCGCAAAAGGACGGTCGCTTGTGCCAAACATGAGGCCGATGCTCGGGCCGTAGAGGTCGCAATCGCACAGCCCGACGCCCGCGCCCGCGGCGTGGAGCGCGCACGCGAGGTTCGCGGCGACGGTGCTCTTGCCCACGCCGCCCTTGCCGCTCGCGACGGCGATGACGTGCTTCACGCCGGGGATGGATGTCTGTGGCATCCCGCCCGCTGCGACCGGCGTCTGCTGCGGCGCGTGGATGTCCACTCGCACAGCGACACTCGAAACATCCGGCAGCGTCCGGATCGCGGCCTCGGCCTCGGCTTTGATCTGCGCGGGAATCTTCGCGTCGCCTGCGGCAATGGCGAGCTGCACGGCGACATTGCCACCCGTGATGATGATGTCCTTCACGAGGCCGAAGCTGACGATGTCGCGACTGAAGCCGGGGTATTTGACCGTGGTGAGTTGCTGGCGGATGGCGTCGGTGGTGGGCATTTTTGGAAAGTGTGCGTGCTATGTGCGGTTGTTGCGCGAGCGTTCAACGGAATGCCGGCCCCTGACTACTGAAAACTATTCCTCCGGCGCAGCGATGGCGTCATTCACCGCCTTCGCGAGCACCCGGATGGCGCGCACTTCCTCGACGGTCGGCGGTGCCTTGTCCGGCTTCACGGCCAGCTTGCGCACTTCGGCGAGGTTGCCACTGAGGGCGGCCCACAGTTTCGTTTTTTGGAAGAATGGATTCATCGTCGAGATCCGGTCGGCGAAGTAATCAATCACCGCGGGCTGCGCGAGGAGCGTCGCGGTCTCCTGCGTGTAGCGCGACGAGAGAATGCCGGAGGTGATTTCGAGTCCGCGCCACCATCCCCCGAGCGCGACGAGATGCGCGATTTCCTCGTCGCGCAGCGCCATCATGCCGGTCTCGACGTCACGCTGCGTGCCGACGAGTTCTGTATGGATGCCGGCCCAGTCCTTCACCAGCGCCTTTTCGAGCACGCTGCGGCTGTGACGCGTGACGTGTTCGCCGACACCGAGGCCCTTCGCCTGCCGCAGCAGTGCGCGGGCGACGGGCTCGATGCGCGACTGCTTTTCCGCGACGACTGCGAGGAAACCGTCGCCGATGATGCCGCCGGTCGAGAGCGCAAGCCGCGCGCGGTCGCCGGGATTTTGCTGCGGGAGTTCACGCGCGACTTCGTCGTAGGGCACTGGCCGGAGCTTCGTCAGCGCCTTGAGCAGCACAGCGATGCTCGGAGTGGTGAATTCGTTGATGCCGAGTTCCTCCCGCATATGGTTGGAGATTGCGGGGACGGAGGGCACCTCAGGCACCGCGATTTTTTTGTCGGCGGACTTTGCGGGTGCGAGTGCGCAGAGCGCAAGTACTGTGACGGTGATGTGATGGAAATGACGCGGCATTTTCAAAAAATCAGACAGCGGTGCCGCTCCACTTCAGCTTTTCCCGCAGCACGTCGAAGAACGAAACGCCCGGCAGCATCGCGAGCGGCAGGCGCTGCGGCGCGCGTGTGATGCGAACCGTGTCGCCGCGTGCAAGACGATGCGTTGCGCGACCGTCGAGCGTGAGGAGCACATCGGGGCTTTCGTCCGCGGCGACGATGGTGATGGGTGTGCTGTCGTTCACGATCACGGCGCGGTTTGTAAGCACGTGCGGGGAGATCGGGTTCACGACGAAGACGCCGCTGTCCGGATCGAGGATCGGTCCGCCGGCGGCGAGGCTGTACGCCGTGCTGCCCGTGGGCGTGGCGACAATTAGGCCGTCGGCGTTGTACTCGGTGAGCACAGTGTCACCGACGCGCACGGCGAGGCGAATGAGCCGTGAATGTTCGCCGCGGCTCGCCACCGCATCGTTCAGTGCGGCACCGGTGTGGATCACCACGCCGCCACGGAGGATATCCACTTTCAATAGCGTGCGTTCGCTGAGCACGTAATCACCGGCAACGATCGTGTTCACCGCGCGCACGTGCTCGGTCGCGCCGACAGTGGTAAGGAAGCCGAGCGTGCCAAGATTGATGCCGAAGAGCGGGCACAGTTTCGGACCGAGCGCGTGGAGCACGTCGAGGATTGTACCGTCGCCTCCGAGGACGAGGAGCAGTTCGCAGAGATCAGCGAGTTCCGGTTCCGCGAGGGATTTTTCCGCGCGGAGCAAGCGCGCGGCGCGGTGATCGAGGTGGAGCAGCACAGGGTGCTCCGCGAATTCGCGGACGAGCGCTGAGACGAGTTCGCGCGCTCCGGGCTTGCTGTCGTTGGCGATCAGGCCGAGGTGGCGCGCAGACATGCGAGGAACTCCTTGTTGCCCTCTCCGCCGAGGATTGGGGATTCGATGTGGCCGCACCACTCCAGCCGCACCACGGTGCCGTCGGCGCACGGAAATGCCGGCATTTTTTCCACAAATTCGCGTATGCGAGAGATCGCCGCATCGTGCAGCGCCGGATCGCGCACGACGCCGCCGCGGCCCACTTCCACGCGGCGGAGTTCGAATTGCGGCTTGATGAGCGGAATGATCACGCCGTCATGAGTAAGCACGCCGAGGGCTGGCGGCAAGATGAGGGTGAGTGAAATGAACGAGACATCCGCGACGGCCAGCGTGACGGGATCGGGAATGTCGGTGCGCGTGAGATGCCGGGCGTTCAGCTTTTCGCGGACGATGACGCGCGGGTCGCGGCGGATTTTCCAGTCGAGCTGACTGTGCCCTACATCAATCGCCCACACTTTTGCCGCACCGTGCTGCAGCAGGCAGTCGGTGAAGCCGCCGGTGCTTGCACCGATGTCGAGACACGTGAGACCCGTCGGATCGATCGCGAAATGCACGAGCGCGGCTTCGAGTTTGAACCCGCCGCGCCCGACGTAGCGCTCCGGCACCGCTACCTCGACAACAGTGTCTTCGGTGAATTCACGGCTTGCCTTGTCCACGACGTGTCCCGCGACTCGCACCTGCCCGGCCATGATGGCACGGCGCGCCTTTTCACGGCTCTCGAAAAGGCCGAGTGCAAACAGGAGTTGGTCGAGACGGGATTTCAAATTGCTACTTTGGGATTTCGGATTGCGGAATTCCACGCCCGCAGCCAACAACAATCCGCATTCTGCATTCTGCAATCCGCATTCCCAACATGGCCGAAGAAAACCTGCGCGACGCGATCAAGACGATGATGGTCGAGAGCCTCATGCTCAAAGTGACAAAGGACGAAATCCGCGACGATCTGCCGCTGTTCGGCCCGGAGGGGCTGGGGCTGGATTCGATTGATGCGCTGGAACTGGTAGTTAGTTTGGAGAAGCGCTTTGGAGTGAAAATGCCGAATTCGGAGGCTGCGAAGCAGGCGCTCGCCACGGTGAATTCGCTGCACGACTACGTCGTGGCGAACAGGCTCTAGCTGTGGGACGCGCGCTCCGGGCGCGTTTTCTGGAAGCCGCTGACAAGCGGACGGGTAGGCGACTTTCAAAATGGACATTTCTGCCGCGGCACGCCACCCGTCGCAAACGCATGAAACTTATCCCTGCCTTCGCTTCACTGGTCCTCACATTTGCCGCCGCCGCCACGCCGCTCGTGTACGAGGGCGGCGGCGGGCCTGGGAAAGGGAAGCATGTCGTCTTCATCGCGAGTGATCACGAGTACAAGTCCGAGGAAATTCTGCCCGCGCTCGCGCGCATTCTCTCGAAGCATCACGGCTTCAAGAGCACGGTGCTTTTCGGTCTGGACGAGACAACGGGCGACATCAAGCCAGGCAACTCATTCATCCCCGGCACCGGGGCGCTGAAGACGGCGGACCTCATGGTGATTTTCACACGCTTCCAAAACCTGCCCGCGGAGCAAATGCAGCCGGTCGTGGACTATCTGAAACGCGGCGGGCCAGTCGTCGGCCTGCGCACGGCGACGCACGGGTTCAAGATTCCGAAAGACAGCCCGTTTGCGAAATTCGACTACGGTAACAAGGATGCGGACTTCACCGGCGGCTTTGGCCGGCAGATTCTCGGCGAGACATGGGTCGGCCACTACGGGCCAAATCACAAGTCCAGCACGCGCCTCGACATTGTGCCGGAAAAGGCCGGGCATCCCGTGCTCACCGGCGTGAAAAACCCGTGGTCGGAACTCGGCGCCTACAATGCGTATCCCATCGAGGGCAGCGAAATCCTCGCGATGGCGCAGCCGCTCGCAGGCATGACGCCTGATTCGCCGAACGACGACACTAAGAAGCCGATGGCCGGCGCTTGGGTGCGCACTTACAGGAGCGAATCCGGCAAGGAGGGTCGCGTCTTCGCGAGCACGTACGGCGGTTCGGGCGATCTGTTGAATGACGGCTTCCGCCGGATGCTCGTGAACGCATGCTTCTGGGCCGCGGGCCTCGAATCCGCGATCAAGCCGGAATTGAAAACAGACATCGTCGGTCCCTACCGCCCGACATGGATGGGCGTGAACAAGCGCGCCCGCAGCGTGAAGCCCGAGGCTCTCGCAGGCTGGGACACTCCGATCCTCCCGGCGCCATAGAGCGTCTCACGGTGTCTGCGAGACCTTATCGCAGACGTAGCTGCGGCACCCCAGCTTCTTGTGGATCCGTGAAAACGATCGGCGTTTACATAGGCCGATCCCCGCTCACTCCCTGCTTGGCGGATAACAATTATTTATATTACTTCCGCCCATGCCCGCCCCGCAAACCGAGGTTCTGATCACCGTGGACGGCGTGGAGCACGCGCGGCACGTCATCGAGCCGGGCGACTACGTCATCGGAAGCCATCCCGACTGCCACATCCGCGTGGAGGCCGATCTTGTTTCGCGGCAGCACGCGAAGCTCATCCTGAATTTCGACCACGCGCTCATCGAGGATCTGGGCGGCGGCAGCGGCACGTTCGTGAACGATCAGCCCGTCACCGAGCGCGCACGGCTGTGGCCGAGCCAGAAGATCCGCATCGGCCCGGCGACGGTCACGTTGCGGCGATTGCAGGGTGAGCAACCCTCCGACATGTCGCTCGCGCCCGCGCAGCGGACGATCCGGCGGATGCTGCCCGCGGAGTTGCTGCGGGAGAAAAAGTATGACATCGGCGCAGTCGTCGCCCGC
>Ga0209698_10002123_pt1 | contig 22657 bp, 35 predicted proteins | sample LitLauG_LLR_2012_FD_187203 | JGI IMG/M metagenome (GOLD analysis project Ga0209698, IMG submission 187203) | Freshwater sediment microbial communities from Pennsylvania, USA - Little Laurel Run_MetaG_LLR_2012 (SPAdes) (version 2) | ecosystem: Environmental > Aquatic > Freshwater > Creek >... | reverse complement strand
GCGGGGCCGATTCCACTGCCGACGATGCGCAACAAGTATTGCGTGCTGCGTTCGCCGCACGTGGATAAGAAGTCGCGGGAGCAGTTTGAGATCCGCACCCACAAGCGCCTGCTCGACATTCTGGAGCCGACGCAGCAGACGGTGGACGCCCTGATGAAGCTGGATCTGCCGGCGGGTGTGGACGTGGAGATCAAGGCGTTCGGCAAGTAGCCGAAACCGGAAAGCCCAGCCAATGGCGAGCCTTAACGCTCGGCCAAGCTGGATGGAGAAACTGATGGCGATCAAAGTGACAGGCATCCTCGGCAAGAAGGTCGGCATGACCCAGTTGTTTGACTCGAAGGGCGACGTGCGCCCGGTCACGGTCCTGAAAGCCGGCCCCTGCGTGGTCACGCAGCACAAGAGCGCGGTGAAGGACGGATACGAGGCGGCGCAGATCGGCCTGGTCGAGTTCGTCAAGGAAAAGCGCCTGTCGAAGGGCGAGCGCGGACACCTGGCGAAAAACAACCTTCCGCCGGTGAAGTTCATGCGCGAAGTGCCGGTCGAACTGGAAGGCGCGCCGGATAGCGACACTGAAGGATCGCTGAAAGTGGGCGACCGCATCCTGGTCGAGATGTTTGAAGGCGAAAAGTTTGTCGACGTGGTCGGCGTCAGCAAAGGCAAAGGATTTCAGGGCGTGGTCAAGCGCCACCATTTTGGCGGTGGTCCGAAATCCCACGGCTCGATGTTTCAGATCACCGGCTCGATCGGTTCCTCGGCGTTCCCCTCCCGCGTGTTCAAGGGAATGCGCATGTCGGGCCACATGGGCAACGATCGCGTCACGGTGCGCAACCTGCGCGTGCTCGGCGTCGACAAGGACGAGAACCTGCTGGTGGTGGAAGGCAGCGTACCCGGACCGCAGGGCGGATACATCGTCATTACAAAATCGAAGAAACCACCACGCGAGCGCCGCGGATTTGCCGGATCTGCCACGGTCGACCCGTTGAAGGCGGCCAAGCGCGCGGCCAAGAAGGCATAAGGCAGTACCGAGTACCGAGAATTGATATGGCGACGATTGACATTCACGATTTGAGCGGCAAGAAGGTCGGCACTCTTGACTTGGCCGACGAGATTTTCGGCGCGGTCAACGAAGACCTGCTGTGGGAAGCGGTGAAGCACTACCGCGCCGCGCAGCATGTCGGAACCCATAAAACCAAGTCCCGCACCGAAGTGTCCGGCTCGGGCAAGAAACTGTGGAAGCAAAAAGGAACGGGCCGCGCCCGCATCGGCAGCGTGCGCTCACCGCTGTGGCGGCATGGCTACACCGTGCACGGGCCGCAACCGCGCTCCTATTCCTACAGCTTCCCGCGCAAGAAGCTGCTGGGCGCGCTGCGCTCGGCGCTGGCCGCGAAGTTTTCCGACGGCAAGCTGATCGTGGTCAATGCTTTCGAGGTGAAAGAACCGAAGACCAAGGGGTTTCGCGCCGCGCTGGATGCGTTGCATGTCGACAAGACGGTGTTGATCGTGGACACCGCGCCCGCCTCCAATCGCAATCTGGATTTGAGCGCCCGCAATATCGAGGGGCTCGAGCTGATGGCGAGCAGCCACGTCCATCCCTATCATCTGCTGCGCTACGATCGCGTGATCTTCTCGCAGCCGGCGATCGAGAAGCTGCAGGTTTCGCTGACCAAGAGCGCGCCCAAGGGCCGCCGGCACAAGGACGAGAGTGAAGAGCCGAAGAAGGCTTCGGCGGCGCCCCGGCGGCGCACGAAGCATGAAAAAGCGGCGGAGGTGGCATGATGAAATCGGCATACCAGATCATTCGCCGACCGGTGATTACGGAAAAGGGCCTCGAGATCAAGGAAACCCAGGCCACGCTGGTGTTTCAGGTGGCGCCGGATGCGACCAAGACCGAGATCAAGCAGGCGGTGCAGACCATTTTCAAGGTCAAGGTACGTTCGGTGCGGACCGCAAACTATCCGGGAAAAGAGCGGCGGCGCGGCAAGTTTGCCGGCTACCGTCCGGACTGGAAAAAGGCCTATGTTCGGCTGCGCTCCGGGGAGAAGATGCCGGAGTACGCGCAGAATCTGTAGAACCGACAGCAGCAGTGACAGTTGAGAGCTTCTATGCCGATTAAAACATACCGACCGACGACGCAGACGTTGCGCTATCGCACCACGATCGTCAACGACGACATCACGACCCGGCACCCGCACAAGCCCCTGCTTGAGCCCAAGCCGCGCACCGGCGGACGCCGCAATTCCGGCGACACCACCATGCGCTTCATCGGCGGCGGGCATAAGCGCAAGCTGCGCATCATCGATTTCAAGCGCGACAAGACCGGCATTCCGGCGACCGTGGTCAGCATCGAATACGATCCCAACCGTTCGCCGCGCATCGCGCTACTGGCCTATGCCGACGGCGAAAAGCGCTACATTCTTCAACCAGAAGGGTTGAAGGTCGGGCAGAAGGTCGTCAGCGGCCCCGAAGCCGACATTCTGGTGGGCAACGCGCTGCCGTTGCGCAATATTCCGCCCGGCACGCAGATCCACAACCTGGAGCTCAAGCCCGGCAAGGGCGGGCAGATGGTGCGCTCGGCCGGCGGCGCGGCACAACTGGTGGCGAAAGAAGAAGAGTACGCGCTGGTGAAGTTGCCTTCGGGCGAGACCCGCAAGATTTCACAGGATTGCATGGCGACGATCGGGCAGGTCGGCAATCTGGACCACGAAAACGTGACCATCGGCAAGGCGGGACGGTCGCGCTGGCTCGGCAAGCGTCCGCACAATCGCGGCGTGGCCATGAACCCGGTGGACCATCCGCACGGCGGCGGCGAAGGCAAGACCTCCGGCGGACGGCATCCGGTGACCCCGTGGGGCCAGCCGACCCGCGGATACAAGACGCGCAACAACAAGCGCACCGACAAGTTCATTGTGAAGCGGCGCAGCAAGTAGGGTTTGAGACCAGGGTTCGAAGAAGAAGCAGGTTCCTCACCGCGGAAGCGGTTCGGAATGACAAAGATTTGAAGTAGCTGTTGGCTGAGAGCTGACGGCTGAAAGCTGAGAGCTGAATTTTATGGCACGTTCAACCAAGAAGGGCGCGTTCGTCGATCTCTACCTGTCACAACGGGTGGAGGCAATGAACTCGCGCAACGAGAAGAAAGTGATTCGGACCTGGTCGCGGCGGTCCACCGTGCTGCCCGAAATGGTGGGACACACCATCGCGGTGCACAACGGCAAAAAGTTCATCCCGGTGTACGTGACCGAAAACATGGTGGGGCACAAGCTGGGTGAGTTCAGCTTCACCCGCCAGTTCAAAGGGCATTCGATGCGGGCGGCCACGGAAGTGGCGGCCAAGCCGGCCGGAGTTCCGGGCGGTCCGGGAGCGGTGGCGCCGGCGGCGCCGAAGGCGTAGAGAAGCAGCTGTTAGCCATTAGCTTTTAGCCCTCAGCTAAGAGCTAAAAGCTAAAAGCTGAAAGCTAAAGGCTGAGACCATGACTATGGAATTTCGAGCGGAAATGCGGTACCTGCGGGTGTCGCCGCAAAAGGCGCGGCTGGTGCTGGACCTGATCAAGGGCAAGCGCGTCGAAGTCGCGCGCAACCTGCTGGCTTTCACCAAGAAGCGGGTGGCGGCGCACATCGGCAAGCTGTTGCAGTCGGCGGTGGACAACGCCAGCTACCTGAGCGGCGAGAAAAATCTCGACGTCGACCTCGACCAGTTATATGTGGTCCGGGCGATCGCCAACGAAGGGCCGCGCATGAAGCGCATTCGTCCGGCGCCGCAGGGACGCGCCTTCCGCTATCAGCGGCGCATTGCGCACATTCATCTGGTGCTGGCCGAGCGCTCCAGGGCCGCGGACGCGGCAACTACAGACGACGCGCCGGTGGCTCCGGCCAAGCGGCGGGTGTCGGTGGGCAAGGCTTCGGCGCGTAAGGCGGCCGGCAACAAGACGGCTGGCAAGAAGAAAGTGGCAGCGACGAAATAAGTTGTAGGGACGCGGGAACTCCGCGCCTTGAGAAGCACAGGAGAAGCAATGGGACAGAAAGTCCATCCTTACGGGTTCCGGCTTGGCTATACCAAGCCGTGGAAGTCGCGCTGGTTTGCCGAGCGCGATTATGACAAGCAGCTGCACGAGGACGTGAAGCTGAAGGCCGAGCTGAAGGAAAAGCTGAAGTCGGCGGGCATCAGCGCGGTCGAGATCGAGCGTCCGGGCAACAAGCTGCGCATCATTATTCGGACGGCGCGGCCCGGCATCATCATCGGGCGCAAGGGCGCGGAAATCGACAAGCTCAAGGCCGAGCTGCAGAAGCGCACCGGCGGCCGCGAAGTGTTTGTCGACATCCTCGAAGTGCATAAGCCGGAACTGGACGCGCAACTGGTGTCGGAATCGATCGCGCTGCAACTGGAAAAGCGCGTCAGCTTCCGCCGCGCCATGCGCAAGTCGGTGGATTCGGCGCTGCGCTTCGGCTGCAAGGGAATCAAAGTCCGGGTGAGCGGGCGGTTGAACGGCAACGAAATCGCGCGCTCGGAATGGTATCTGCAGGGGCGGTTGCCGCTGCACACGCTGCGGGCCGATATCGAGTACGGCTTCAGCGAAGCGCGGACCACCTACGGCGTGATCGGCGTGAAATGCTGGATCTATAAGGGCGAAATCCTGCAGCAGAAAAAGCGGGAAACGCAGCCGGCGGCGCAGGCAGGAGCGTTCTAGAGAGTTCCGAGTACTCGATACCGAGTAGAGCTAAAAGCGAAGAGCCAAAGGCTAAGGGCTGAATCTTATGTTGATGCCAAAAAAAGTGAAGTACCGCAAGCAGCAGCGCGGGCGCATGTGCGGCAAGGCATGGCGCGGATCGCAGCTGGCGTTTGGCGATTTCGGGCTGAAAGTGCTCGAGCCGGGCTGGATCACCGACCGGCAGATCGAAGCCAGCCGCGTGGCCATGACCCGCTTTGTGAAGCGCGGCGGCAAGATTTGGATCCGCCTGTTTCCCGACAAGCCGGTCACCAAGAAGCCGGCCGAAACCCGTATGGGCAAGGGCAAGGGCGCGCCCGACCACTGGGTTGCGGTGGTAAAGCCGGGCAAGATTCTGTTTGAGATGGAGGGCGTGAGCCTGCAGGATGCGACCGAGGCCATGCGCCTGGCGTCGCACAAACTGCCTCTGCGCACGACCCTGGTAAAGCGCGAAGGAGCGGGAGCACACTAGGCTCCGGAACGGAAACGAAGCGATGAAGGGCATAAAAGCAGACAAAATCCGCAACCTGACCGAGGCTGAACTGGGCACGCAGGAACGAGACCTGGCCGACGAGTTGTTCAAGCTCAAGTTCCAGATGAGCATGGGGCAGGCCGCCGGTCTGAACAAGGTCCGCGGGCTACGCAAAGACATTGCGCGGGTGAAGACGATCCTGAGCGAGCGCAAGCGCGCCGCGGCAACGGAGAAACGGTAATGGCCGAACCAGTGGCAAGCCAGCAGAAGGCGCCGGGCCGGCGCAAGGAAGTCGTGGGAGAAGTGGTCTCTAACCGCATGAAGAAGACCATCGTGGTGCAGGTCACGCGCAAGCGGGCGCACCCGTTCTATGGCCGCGTGGTGGCGCGCAACAAGAAGTTTTACGCGCACGACGAGACCAACCAGGCGCATGTGGGCGACGTGGTGCGGATCGAGGAAACCCGGCCGCTGTCGAAGCTCAAGCGCTGGCAATTGAAGGACATTGTGCGCAAGGCGCCGCTGGCGCCGGAGACGACCATCTCCGCCGCGAGCTAGGCGGAAGAGAGTCACCGGAGATCGCCGGAAGCCGGAGATCGCCGGAAGAAGATCAGGGGAAGGAAAACGCCATGGCCGTGATGATGAGATCGATCCTGCAAGTCGCCGACAACAGCGGCGCGCGCCGCCTGCAGATGATTCTGCCGCTCGGTGGCTCGACCGGGCTGAATGCGGGTCTGGGCGATGTGGTGACGGCCGCGGTGAAAGAAGCTGCGCCCGAGGGTCAGGTACAGAAGGGCAAGGTGGTGAAGTGCGTGATTGTGCGGACGCGCAAGGAACATCGCCGCCGCGACGGCACCTACATCCGCTTTGACCAGAATGCGGCCGTGCTGATCAACGATGCCGGCGAACCGGTTGGTACCCGCGTGTTTGGTCCGGTGGCGCGCGAGCTGCGCGAGAAGAAGTTTTTGAAGATCGTTTCGCTGGCACCGGAAGTGCTGTAAGGCAAAGTTTCAAGGTTTCGTGTTTCAGGCTTTCAAGGCACCTTGAAATGCGAAATCGGGAACTGATGGTGAAGTCGAAACTTGGAAAACTTTGAAACCTTGAAACTTTGAATTTATGAGAACAGTGAGCACAGAACGCAAGCGGGTCGACATCAAGCGCAACGACACGGTCAAAGTCATGACCGGCAAGGACCTCGGCAAGGAAGGGCGCGTGCTGCGCGTGTTTCCCGGCGACGGCAAGGTGCTGGTCGAGCACGTGATGATGGTGAAAAAGCACGTCCGCCCGAACCCGCAGCGCAACGTCAAGGGCGGCATCGCCGAGCAGGAGAGCCGCATTAACATCTCGAACGTGGCGCTGGTGTGCCCGAGCTGCGGCCCGGTGCGCATTGGTCACGAGTTGCAGGGCGACCGCCGGGTGCGGGTGTGCCGCAAGTGCGGCACGGTGCTCGACAAATAACGCAAGAACATTCACGAACCGGTAACCACCCCGAAACCGTGAAGGAAAAGCAGGCGAATTATGGCGAACGAAAAAGACAAGAAGGACAAGAAGAGCAAGCCGGCGGCGGCCGAGCAAGTCGCCGAGCGGGGCGGCAAGCCGCGCCACAGCGCCAAAGAGCGGCCGCGGCTGCGCGCGCGCTACGAGGCGGAAATCGCGCCGGCGCTGGCGAAGGAACTCGGTCTCGATAACCGCATGGCGGTGCCGAAGCTGGAAAAAATCGTGGTCAACATGGGCGTGGGCGAAGCCACGCAGAACGCCAAGATCATGGACCCGGCGGTGAACGAACTCGGGCAGATTGCCGGGCAGAAGCCGGTGATCACGCGGGCGCGGAAGTCGATCGCGGCCTTCAAGGTGCGCGAAGGCCAGGCCATCGGATGCATGGTCACGCTGCGCGGCGACCGCATGTACGAATTTCTGGACCGGCTGATCTCGATCGTGCTGCCGCGCGTGCGCGACTTCCGCGGCGTGTCGTCGAAATCGTTTGACGGGCGCGGCAACTACACGCTCGGCCTGCACGACCAGTTGATCTTTCCCGAGATTTCCTACGAGAAGGTCGACAAACAGAAGGGCATGAACGTCACCATTGTGACCACCGCCCGCGACGACAACGAGGCGCGCACGCTGTTGAAGCACATGGGCATGCCGTTCCGGGCGTAGGGACGGGGAGATCGAATTAGCAGGGAATTGACTCGTTGAGAGTCGGGGAGTTGGAGACTACATGGCAACCATGGCAAAGCGGGTGAAAGACGGGGTCGAGGCGACGCAGCCGACGGCAAAGATCCGGAAGCCGAAGTTCTCGACGCGCCAGCACAACCGTTGCAATTTGTGCGGACGGCCGCGCGCGTTTCTGCGCAAGTTCGGCATCTGCCGGCTGTGTTTCCGGCAGTTGGCGTTGCGCGGGGAGATTCCGGGCGTGGCCAAGTCGTCCTGGTAGGAGATAACGACGTAACACCGCCGCCGCGGGTTCCCGCCACGTAAGTTGGGCGGGCGAACGGGCGGCAGAGGAGAAGCAAAACGATGAGGTTGACCGATCCGGTCGCAGACATGCTCACGCGGGTTCGCAACGCGATCCACGCGCGTCACCAGAAGGTGGATGTTCCGGCCTCGCGGCTGAAGCTGGAGATTGCCCGCATTCTCAAGGAAGAGGGCTACATTGCCAACTACAAGCCCGCCGAGGAAGAGGGCCACAAGGTGATTCGCGTTTACCTGAAGTATGGCGCGAACAACGAAGCCGCCATTTCCAGCGCCAAGCGGGTGTCGAGCCCGGGCTGCCGCGTCTATGTGCGGCGCACCGAGATTCCACGCGTGCTGGGCGGCATGGGCATCAATATTCTGACCACGCCGCGCGGCGTGATGACCGGCCGGCAGGCGCGCAAGGAAGGCGTCGGCGGCGAACTGTTGTGCGAGATTTGGTAGAGACCAAGCGATCAGCCGTCAGCCGCCAGCTTTCAGTAAAAGCGGCGGTTCAAACGAGCTGAGAGCTGAAGGCTGAGAGCTGAAAGCTTATGTCACGAATTGGAAAAAAACCGATCCCGATCCCCAAAGGGGTGACGATCAAAATTGAAGGCAACGTGGTCGCCGTGCAGGGACCCAAGGGCAAGCTGGATACTGCCGTTCCGGGCGGCATCAAGCTTGAGCAGAAGGACGGGAACCTGGTCGCCATCCGCGAGAACGATTCGCAGGCGGCGTTGCACGGGCTGGCCCGGGCGCTGGTCAACAATGCGGTCGAGGGTGTGACCCGCGGATGGACGCGGGAACTCGATATCGTGGGCATCGGCTACCGCGCCGAAATGAAGGGCAAGGGGACCGTGGTGTTTACCCTCGGGTTTTCCCATCCCATCGAATATCCGCTGCCGACCGGAGTGGAAGCCGGCGTCGACGCCAAGCAGACGCGCATCACGCTGACGGGAATCGACCGTCAGAAAGTCGGACAGGTGGCGGCGGAAATGCGCTCGCTGCGCCCGCCCGATCCCTACAAGAACAAGGGCGTTCGCTATGTCGGTGAGCGGCTCAAGAAGAAAGTCGGCAAGACGGGGGCGAAATAGACCATGCTGACCAAGACCTCGAAAAACACGAAGCGCGGATTTGTGCATGACCGCATCCGCAAGAAAATGCAGGGCACGGCGGAACTGCCGCGGCTCAACATCTACCGCTCGATCAGCCACATTTATGTGCAACTGATCGACGATATGGCCGGCGCCACCATCGCGGCGGCCAGCAGCGCCGAAGGCCAGAAGCAGGGCCGGCGCAGCGGCGGCAACCTGGCGGCGGCGAAAGAAATTGGCAAGACCATCGCCGAACGCGCCCAGGCCAAAGGAGTCACCAAAGTCGTATTTGACCGCGGCGGCTATCTCTATCACGGACGCGTCAAAGCGCTGGCGGAAGCGGCGCGCGAAGCGGGACTGAAGTTCTAGGCAGGGCCGGTATTTCACGGAGACGGGAACAGGATGCCAACATTTACCAAAAGGCTTGATGCAGGCAGTTTTCAGTTAAAGGACCAGGTGGTTTCGATCAACCGCGTGACCAAGGTGGTCAAGGGCGGCAAGAACATGTCGTTCGCCGCGCTGGTGGTCGTGGGCGACCCCTCGGCCGGGGTGGTCGGCTATGGTTCGGGCAAAGCCAAGGAAGTGCCCCAGGCGATCCGCAAAGGCATCGAGGCGGCCAAGAAGAAACTGGTCAAGGTCAACCTGACCCAGACCAGCATTCCGCACATTGTGCTCGGGCACTACGGTTCGGGGCGGGTGCTGCTGAAGCCGGCTCCGGAAGGCACCGGCGTGATTGCCGGCGGCGCGGTTCGCGCCATCATGACTTCGGTCGGCATCCAGAATGTGCTGACCAAGTCGATCGGCACCACCAACCCGCATAACGTGATCAAGGCGACGTTTGCGGCGCTGCAGCAGTTAAAGAGCCGGGAGTCGGTCGCCACCATGCGCGGTAAATCCGCGCAGGAACTGTAAAAGTTGCGAGTAACGGGTACCGAGTCGCGAGTAGCGAAGATTGAGGATTTGAAATGACGGCAACAAAGAAAGCATCGGGCGGCAAGATTCAACTGAAGTGGGTGCGGTCGGCGATCTGCGCGCCCGTCAAACAGAAGCTCGTGATCAAAGGCCTGGGATTCACCCGGCTGAACCAGGTGATTGAGCGTCCCGACAACGACGCGACCCGCGGCATGGTCGCCAAGGTGCCGCATCTGGTGGAGTACGTGAAATAAAAACTCTTAGCTATCAGCCGTCAGCCTAAACCGCTGCTGGCCAAAGGCTGAGAGGTGAGAGCTGAAAGCTGGACTTATGAATCTATCGAACATTCGAGCGCCAAAGAAAGCATCGGAAAAGCGCAAGCGCGTGGGCCGGGGCATGGGTTCGGGCATGGGAAAGACCTCAACCCGTGGCCATAAAGGCCAGCGCTCGCGCAGCGGCTCGCGTATGATCCGCGGTTTTGAAGGCGGCCAGATGCCGCTGCACCGCCGCATGCCGAAGCGCGGCTTCACCAACATTTTCCGCGTGGAATACACCATCGTCAGCCTCGACAAACTGGCGACCCTCGGGCAGGACACCATCACCCCGGACGTGCTTCGCCAGGCCGGAGTGATCAAGACCAAGAAGCCGGTGAAGGTGCTGGGCGACGGCGAACTGAAGTCGGCGATCACCGTGCACGCGCACAAGTTTTCCAAGTCGGCGCAGGAAAAAATCACCAAAGCGGGCGGCAAGTTTGAGGTCTTGAAGTAAATGCTGGACAGACTGCTCAACATCTTTCGCATTCCAGACCTGCGCAAGCGCGTCCTGTTCACGCTGGCCATGCTGGCGGTGTATCGCATCGGTGGCCACCTGCCCACGCCGGGTGTGAACTTCGTCAAGCTGGAGCAGTTTTTCGAGCAGAACCGCGGCTCGTTCCTCGGTTTTGTGGACTTGTTTTCCGGCGGCAACCTGCGCCGCCTCACCATCTTTGCCCTCGGAATCATGCCGTACATTACGGCGTCGATCATTCTGCAGTTGCTGACCGTGGTTTATGAGCCGCTGGCCAAGCTGCAGAAAGAAGGCGAACTCGGCCGTAAGAAAATCACCCAGTGGACCCGCTATCTGACCATCGTGCTCAGCGCGGTGCAGTCGCTCGGAATCGCGATCAGCCTGGAAAAAGCCGGTGATTTCGTGACCACGCCCGGAATCGGTTTCCGCCTGATGACCATGCTGACGCTCACCACGGGCAGCGCGTTCATCATGTGGCTGGGCGAGCAGATCACTGAGCGCGGCATCGGTAACGGCATGTCATTGCTCATTTTCTCCGGCATCGTGGTCGGCCTGCCGCGGGGCGTGCAGGACCTGTTTTCGAAGGCAAAAACCGGCGCATGGGGCGCGCTGACGCCGGTGCTGCTGGCGTTCATGATCGCCTTCATGATTGCCGTGGTGGCATTCATCGTTTTCGTGGAGCGCAGCGAACGGCGCCTGCCGGTGCAGTATGCAAAGCGCGTGGTCGGTCGCAAAGTAATGGGCGGGCAATCCACGCACTTGCCGCTCAAGGTGAACGCCGGCGGCGTCATGCCGGTGATTTTCGCTTCCTCCATCCTTACCCTGCCGCAGATGATCGGCGCCGGGGTGGGCCTGAAAAACAGCCGCTACTTTGGCGACATGCTGCGCTGGCTCCAGTTTGGCGAGCCGCTGTATACCCTCCTCTATTGCCTCGGCATTATTTTCTTCGCCTACTTCTACATTTCGATCGTGTTCAACCCGAACGAAGTGGCCGACAATATGCGGAAGTACGGCGGGTTCATTCCCGGCATCCGTCCGGGCAAGCGAACCGCAGACTTCATCAATGCCGTGCTGACGCACATTACGCTGGTGGGCGCGTTCTACCTGATCATCATTTCGCTGATTCCCGAATGGCTGATCGCCGGGATCCACCTGAACCACCTGTGGGGGCCCGTTGGCCGGTTCTTTGACGCGCTGCCGGGATGGGTGACGGCGGGCCTGGGCGTGAATTTCTATTTTGGCGGCACTTCGCTTTTGATCGTGGTGGGCGTGGCCATGGACCTGGTCACCCAGATTGAAGCGCAGCTGATCATGCGCCACTACGATGGATTTACCCCGCGCAGTGGGCGGATCCGCGGCCGGCGGACGTGGTAGGTACGGCTGGGAAACGCGGAGGCTCGGAGCCGGCGTGACGATGCCGCGAACTCGCGATGTAGGCCCCATCGTGTTGCTGGGACCTCCCGGGGCAGGCAAAGGGACGCAGTCCAAGCGCCTGATGGAGCGGTACGGGATACCGCAGATTTCCACCGGAGACTTGCTGCGCGATAACGTGCAGCGCGGCACCGAGTTAGGGCAGGCGGCGAAGGCGATCATGGCGCAAGGCGGCCTGGTTCCCGACAAGCTGGTTTGCGACATGGTGCGCGAACGGCTGAACCAGCCCGATTGCCGGCGCGGTTACATTTTGGATGGGTTTCCCCGCACTGCGGCACAGGCCGGCTGGCTGGATGCCCTGCTCGAGGAAAAGTTCTTTGACAATCCGCGGCCCACGCAAGCCATGCCGATTGTCGTGCGCCTGGACGTGGACTATAATCAATTGTTGCTCCGAATTACCGGACGCCGCTCTTGTCCTTCCTGTGGACGGATCTACAACGTTCACTTTCAGCCTCCCAAGGTGGATGGGCTCTGTGATGTAGACGGCACCGCCCTCGTGGCGCGTGACGACGACCGCCTGGAAGTGATCAAGCCCAGGTTGGAGGCCTACGAGAGACAGACGCGCCCGGTGGCGGACTATTACGAGCGTACCCGGCGTCTGGTATCGATCGATGGAGACCAGCCCATGGACAAGGTGACCGAGCGCCTGTTCAGCATCATTGAGGACAATCAAGCGTAGGGATGGCGATTACCTGCAAATCGGTGGATGAGATCGAAAAGATGCGGCAGAGCGGCCGTGTGGTCCGGCAGGTGCTCGATCATCTCCGGAGCATGGTGGCGCCCGGCGTGACCACGATGGACCTGGAGCGCGCCGCCGACGCGAAGATCAAGGAACTGGGCGCGATGCCGGCGTTCAAGGGGTATTACGACTATCCCTGTGTATTGTGTACGTCGGTGAATGAAGAGATCGTGCACGGCATTCCGTCGGAGAAGCGGGCGCTGAAAGAAGGCGACATCGTTTCGATCGATTGCGGCGTGGTGCTGGACGGCTACTACGGCGATGCCGCGATCACGGTGCCGGTTGGCGCCAACATCAAGCCCGAATTGCGAAAGCTGATGGAAGTGACCGAGGCCAGTCTGTACCGGGCGATTGATGAGGCCCGCATCGGAAAGACGGTCGGGGACGTGGGCGCGGCGGTGCAGGAACTGGTCGAAGCCAATGGCTTCAGCGTAGTTCGCGAGTTTGTGGGTCATGGGATTGGAACGAAGTTGCACGAAGAGCCGCAAGTCCCGAATTTTGGCTCGCGCGGCCATGGTCCGAAGCTTCGGGAAGGCATGGTGATCGCGATCGAGCCGATGGTGAATTCTGGGAAACCGGAGACCCGCGTGCTCGGGGACAAGTGGACCGCAGTCACGGCGGACGGCAGCTTCAGCGCCCACTTTGAACACTGTGTGGCGGTGACGAAAGATGGGCCGGTGATTTTGACGCAGTGACACCGCTATTAGCTTTTAGCTGTTGGCTCTTGGCTAAAAGCGAATAGCCAATAGCTAAAAGCTAGTCAAGGAGCGAATGAGCAAGGAAGACGCGATTGAAGTAATGGCAGTGGTCGTAGAGCCGCTGCCCAACGCGATGTTCAAGGTCGAACTGGAAAACAAGCACCAGGTCCTGGCGCACGTTTCCGGCAAGATGCGAAAAAATTTCATTCGTATTCTGCCCGGCGACAAAGTGGCGGTCGAGCTTTCGCCTTACGACCTGAACCGCGGACGCATTGTGTACCGCTACAAATGACGCCGTTCGGCTGGGCGTCAGAGCCCGGCCGGCGTCATCCTGAGCGAAGCGAAGGATCTCTCGGCTGGGAAAGTTGAGGACAGTATGAAAGTACGGGCATCGGTCAAGAAAATTTGCGACAAGTGCAAGGTCATTCACCGCAAGGGTGTAGTGCGGGTGATCTGCGAGAACTCGAAACACAAGCAGCGCCAGGGCTAACTGGCGGGGAGCTGGAAAACAATGGCACGTATTGCAGGCGTGGATCTTCCGCGGCAGAAGCGCGCGAACATCGCCCTTACCTACATCTACGGCATCGGCCGCCCGCGCGCCGCGCGCATTCTCGACGAGGCCAAGGTTGAGCCCATGAAGAAGGTGCAGGACCTCAGCGAAGATGAGGTCAACCGCATCCGCACCGTCATCGAGGCCCAGGGAATGGTCGAGGGCGACCTGCGCAAGGACACTTCGATGAACATCAAGCGGCTCATCGAAATCGGCTCCTATCGCGGCTACCGGCACCGGCGCAACCTGCCGGTCCGCGGCCAGCGCACGCACACCAACGCGCGCACCCGCAAGGGGCCGCGCAAGGGCACCGTCGCCAACAAGAAGAAGGCGACCGGAAAGACTTAAGAACATGTTTCAAGGTTTCCCAGGTTTCAAGGTTTCGTGACCCGCCTTGCAGCCATGAAACTTTGAAACCTCGAAACTTTGAAACCTGAGGCTCTATGGCAAAACCAGCAGCAGCAGCCGGCGGCGCAGCCGCACCGGACAAAAAAGGCAAGAAAAAGCAGTTCAAGAAGAAGGAGCGCAAGCATGTGCCGCACGGACTTGTGCACATCCAGGCCTCCTTCAACAACACGGTCGTCACCATCAGCGACATGAACGGCAACGTGTTGTCGTGGAAGAGTTCCGGCTCGCTGGGCTTTCGCGGATCACGCAAGGGCACGCCCTTCGCGGCGCAGCAGGCGGCGTCCAACGCGGCCAGCATGGCGCGCGATCACGGCGTCCGCAGCGTCGACGTTCGGGTCAGCGGCCCCGGCTCCGGCCGCGAGTCTGCGGTGCGCGCGCTGGCTTCGTCAGGTATCGAAGTCCGCTCCATCCGCGACACGACGCCGATTCCGCATAACGGCTGCCGCCCGCCGAAGCGAAGGCGTGTTTGAGCTGAAGACTTTGTCGTACAGGTTTCACAGTTGCAAAGTTTAAAGGTTCCCACGTAAGAAACCTTGAGACCTTCGAAACCTTGATTTCAACCGGGAAGAAGGGAAGCCAGTCCTGTAAACCGGTTTCATCCAAAGGAGAAACATGGCCCGTTATACCGATGCAGTCTGCCGTCTCTGCCGCCGTGAGGGCATGAAGCTGTTCCTCAAGGGCGCCAAGTGTTTCAGCGACAAGTGTCCCATCGAAAAGCGCAACTTTGCCCCCGGTATGCACGGCAAAGACCGCAAAGCCAAGATCGTGGGCTACGGCCTGCAGTTGCGCGAGAAGCAGAAGGCCAAGCGCATTTATTTCGCGCAGGAAGGCCAGTTCCGCAACTACTTCGAGAAGGCCGCGCGCTCCAGGGGCGTGACCGGCGAAGTGCTTCTGCAGCAGCTCGAACGCCGTCTCGACAACGTCGTGTTCCGTCTGGGACTGGCGCAATCGCGCCGCCAGGCCCGCCAGTTGGTCCGCCATGGGCACATCGCCGTGAACGGCAAGAAAGTGAACATTCCTTCGTATGCGGTCAACGCCGGGCACGAAGTCTCGGTGCGCGAAGGCAGCCGCAAGCTGGTCATCCTGGAAATGGCAAAAGAATTCGCCAGCCACGCCACTCTGCCGAGCTGGCTGGAAATGGACCGCGAGAACTACAAGGGCAAAGTGCTCGCATTGCCCAAGCGCGAAGACATCAATTTGCCGGTCAACGAACAGTTGATCGTCGAACTGTATAGCAAGTGACGCCGTTTCGCGAGGCGAGTTTGCCTCGCGGGCGTCATCCTGAGCGAAGCGAAGGATCGCGTTCGCGGAGTTCCAGTTTTTGCAGTGGTCTTTTACATTCGAGCCGAATCAGCCTGCAGCCGGCGCCTGACGGAGACTCTGGACCAGTCTCCGGATGCCGGCCCTGAGCCAAACGGCCGAAGGAGAAACACATGCTTTGGAAGGGTTTTCAAAAACCGAAACGTTTAGCCAGCGATTCCTCCTCTCTCACCGACAAGTACGGAATGTTCTGGGCACAGCCGTTTGAGCGCGGCTTCGGCACCACCGTGGGCAACGCCCTGCGGCGCGTGCTGCTGAGCTCGATCGAAGGCGCTGCAGTCACCGCCGTCAAGATTGAGGGCGTGCTGCACGAGTTCCAGTCCATCCCCGGCGTGGTGGAAGATGCGACCGACATCATCCTCAACATCAAGCAGGTGCCGTTTAAGCTTGCTGGCGACGCGCCCAAGGCGATTTACCTGCGCGCCGATCAGGCCGGAGTGGTCACCAGCGGCATGATCGAAGCCGACGGCGACGTCGAAGTCCTCGACAAGGACGTTTACATTGCCACCGTCAGCGAAGGCGGACGCCTGGACATGGAAATGCGCCTGAAGCGTGGACGCGGCTACATTTCCGCCGACCGCAACTTCGAAGACGATCTCGGCATCGGCTTCATTCCGATCGATTCCGTCCACTCGCCTGTGCGCAAGTGCAACTACTCGGTCGAAGCCGCCCGTCTCGGTCAGATCACCGACTACGACAAGCTCACGCTGGAAATCTGGACCAACGGTTCGGTCACTCCCGCCGATGCTCTGGGTCTTTCGGCGAAGCTGCTCAAAGACCACATGAACATCTTCATCAACTTTGAAGAGGAAATCGAGACCGGCACGTCCACCGACGAAACCAAGCCTGAGATCAAGAACGAGAACCTGAATCGTTCGGTCGAGGAACTGGAACTCTCGGTGCGCAGCTACAACTGCCTGAAGAACGCTAACATTCAGACCATCGGCGAACTGGTGCAGAAGACCGAGGCTGAGATGCTCAAGACCAAGAACTTCGGGCGCAAATCGCTGAATGAAATCAAGGAAATTCTCTCGACCATGGGCCTGAGTCTGGGGATGAAGATCGACGAGCACGGCAACGCCGTGCCCGGGCCCACTTCGAACGTGCCGTTGCCGGCGTCGGCCTACGGTCCGGACGACCAGTACTAGCGAAACCTGGCTCGGCCCGCGGCAAGCGGGCCGGGCCAAAATTTTGAGCGGCGCGATTTCGCGCTGAAGGAACGGGAAGAGGTCCACCATGCGTCACAAAGTATCCGGAAAAAAACTCGGCCGCACCACATCGCACCGCCGCTCCATGTTCCGCAACATGGTCACATCCATCATTGTTGAAGAGCGCGTGGAAACCACGGTGCAGAAGGCCAAAGCGGTCCGTCCGATCGTCGAAAAGATGATCACGCTCGGCAAGCGCGGCGACCTGGCGGCGCGGCGGCAGGCGGCTTCCTACCTCATGACCAGCGAAGCGCTGACCAAACTGTTTGACACCGTGGGGCCGCGTTTCGGCGACCGGCAGGGCGGATACTGCCGCATCGTGCGCACCGCATGGCGCGAGGGTGACGGCGCCGAGTGCGCATTCATCGAGCTGCTGGGCAGCGAAAAAGTGCTGGACGAGAAGCGCGAAAAGCGCGCCGAAGCCCGCAGCAAGAAAGTCGAAGCCGCGAAGAAGGCGATGGAAGAGGCCGAAGCGGCCGCGCCGAGCGGCGGCGAGACCTCCAGTAGCGGCGACAAACCGTAAGAGTCGTATCGTTTGTCATGAAGGGTGCGGCATACGCCGCGCCCTTTTTCTTTGTTTTCTGGCCCGTTAGCGTGGTTCCATACGTATGTATCCGCGCGGTTCACATGCAACTCAGTTACTTGCGGCGATACCGAGCTGCCCCATGCGGAAACTGGCCAACACAAAACCTGCGGCATCAAGTCGAGTCCGTGCGCGCTCGGTTATTTCGTTGGATATGTTTTGCTGACTGATTCTTACACGCTTGGAATCGCTTTCACTCAGCACAGTTCGCATGCAACTGAGCAAGACAAATGCGGGCATCTGTGAGTACGCTTGAGAGGAATAGAGGGCCTTGCGGACACTGCGCACTTCAACGCTGGCTGAGAATCCGTATATGGCCGTAAATCCATCCGATAAAGTCACTACCTGATTCTGATAGCTAAGCGCTATGGGACGCGTATCAAGGAAAATCGTCTTTTCAAATCCCGTCCAACTCCAGTGCTGGCCTGGGCCTACTTCATCTCTCGCCAGACCCCTGCGGTAACGAATTCCGCGCTGGTATTCCAGCAAGGTCACTTTCGCCGGCCGGCCCAAGCGTGAGCGAAGCACGTAATTGATCGTGACCATGAGCCAGGCAAAAGCGGCCATCGCAGCGGACATAATTTCAGTTAGCTCTCAGGCTAGGATAGGCCGGCATGGGACGGCTCCAAAGTTCCGTAACTTCAACGTTCGCAATGGCCATGCCGATCTTGTTCAATTCCGCATTCGCGGTGACCGTCACTTTGTCAGCCATCGCATATCTGCCCTTCGAAGTCAATTCGGCGCTCATCCTGCTCGTACATGAGTGCAAAGCATCCCGAACAATTGCTATTGAATCGGCGATGCGATCTTTGACGCCGGTGACCGCTCGGTAAGAATCAGAAACCGATAGTTCGGCACTTATGCTGATTACGGATGGAGCCTGCAAACCATCTTGGTAAAAGAACCGTTCAATCAAAAAAGGGAATGGCCTCATATCTACTACCGTGATCTCGACTTCGGAATTGCCTGACAAATAAGACCCGGGACCCAGAATTCCGGCGAACGAGCCCTTGATAAAACGGACTCCCTTCTGATAGTCGGTGATGAATACGCGATTTTTCTTCGGCACGAACCTCATGCCGATCACTGCAAACAATCCCAAGAAAAACACCGCTGTCCATAGTGCTTCTGCGTCCATGTCTACTACGTTATATCGGGTCCAGCGCGAATGGGGCAACCGGTGGCTTGCCTTCCGCACGGTACATGTCCTTCTGCGGACGCCGGAAGTAACCTTGTCCCGCGTCCCATGACCATTAAAATTTTGGAATGTCCGCCACCCGCACTCAGATCGCGATCGCCGCCGGCGCAGGTTTCCTGCTGGTCTTCGCTTTTCTGGGGTACGTGTGGTGGATGAGCAATCAAGGCCCTGTGCTCGCCCGGTCCGAAGAGAAAGACCCGCTGACCGGCCTGCCCGTCAGCATTCGCATGAATCCGTTCCGCGACCGCACCATCGAGCACTCAGCCTCGAAGTTCCTGCGCGAAATGCGCGACGGCCATTGCGACGACCTGCTCAGCCAGTGGGAGCACGATTACCGCAAGAAATACGCGCATTTCATCTGCTCGTCGGAAGCGCAGCACCCGCTGCTCTCCTGGGAACTGGTCGAGTGGGAGGACCATCCTCCGCTCGTGATCCTGCACTACGAGGGCAAACGCAACACCACCGCCGGCCAGAACGCCACCTACCAGGAACAGTTCGCGGTCACCATGGAGCCCAAAGCCGGCCAGTGGACCGTGACCAAATACGACGCGATGTACTAGAAACCAGTTCTCAGTCTTGCGTAAAAATACTGAAGGGTGCCCCATCCTGACGTCGCGCTCTTTGGGACGTCAGCGTGGGGGCTACAAATGCATGCGCCCTATCGGCGCAATTTGTCCATGATACAAGAGATGCATGGCGGAAAAGGCGGCGTCTTCGCGCAACGTTTACGTCTTCGGCACGACATCGTTTCTCAATGACGCGGCCAGCGAGATGGCCTACTGGGTGCTGCCGGCGTTTCTGGCTTCGATGGGCGCAGGGCCGGCGCAACTGGGTCTGATTGAAGGCCTGGCCGAGAGCGTTGCTTCTTTCGCCAAACTGTTCTCCGGTTACCTCGCCGACAAAGTGCCGCGGCGCAAGCCACTGGTTGTGGGTGGATACATTGTCGCCAACGCGGTCAAGCCGCTGATCGCTTTCACCACGTCGTGGGTGCAGGTGCTGGGCATTCGCTTCGCCGACCGCCTCGCGAAAGGCGTGCGAGGCGCGCCGCGCGATGTGATGGTTGCCGAATCGGTGCCGGCGTCGCGGCTCGGTTCGGCCTACGGGCTGATTCAAGCGATGGACACTGCCGGCGCGATCGCCGGCCCGCTGGCAGCGCTGGCTTTGATGGCGCGCTACGGCGCGCGGGGCGTATTTCTCGCTGCGGCAATCCCGGGCGCCATCTGCGTACTGGTCGCAATCCTGGGTGTGCGCGAGACGGAGCACTCAGCGCGGCCTTCCGCCAAGCCCCCTTCTTCGGACGATTCACAGAGGCTGCCTCTTGCGTTTTACGTTGTCCTGGTGTCGACCGCGCTTTTCTCGCTGGGCAATTCCAGCGACATGTTCCTGGTGCTGCGCGCGCAAAAAGCGGGAATTGCGGTCACGCTGGCGCCGCTGCTCGGCCTGGTGTTCAACATCACCTACACGCTCGCGTCGTGGCCCGCGGGCTGGCTCAGCGACCATCTGCCGCGCCGCTACCTGGCTGCCGTCGGATACGTCATCTTCGCCGTGGTCTACTTCGTCTTCGGATGGGCGCCGTCGACTCGCGCGCTGTGGGGCATGATGGCCCTTTACGGTTTTTACAACGCGCTCACCCAGCCGGTGCTGAAAGCTCTGGTGGTCGACGCGGTCAGCCCGGCGGTACGCGGGCGTGCTCTGGGAATCTACGCCTTCGTGACCAGCTTCGCCACACTGGCGGCCAGTTTGACGACGGGAGGGCTGTGGAAGATCTATGGCCCGGGCGTTCCGTTTTATTTCTCGGCCGGGCTGGCCATCGTCTCGGCATTGATTCTGCTGGGCTCGGGAGCGGTGCGACGGCCGCATGCCTGAAAGCGCACGGCCCTCAGTCCGCCGATCGTCGTCCCGGCAACAGACACAACAGAATGAGCGCCTGCGCGCTCAGTCCGGCGATCGTGTCGAGCAGCACATCGCGCGGCGTTCCGGTGCGCGACGGAAGAAAGCTCTGGTGCCACTCGTCCAGGCTCGCCACCAGCGTGGTCATGCCGATCGCCAGGCCGGCCCACCGCAGCGTGCGGGCGCGCTTCTCCAGCATCGGCAAGGTTGCGCGCCAAGCGCGAAACAGCAGCCAGCTCAGCATCGCATAGCCAAAAACATGGCCGCCCTTGCGGATGAAAAAATGGATCGACTCGAAGCCTTCCTCGGTAACGCCGAACAGAGTATGCAGAATGGGATAGAGAATCTGTCCCGTGTGGTGCGCCGAAAGCCAGTCGGTCGACTCGACGGCGATGATCAGCATCCACAACATGGCGGGCAGCCACGCGAGCAACAACCGCCTGAGCGAGGGCTGCAAGCTAGCGCCGCTCCCGGCCAGATCGCCCATCCAGCCGGCTATTCCACGGCATAGTTCGGCGCCTCGCGCGTGATCATTACATCGTGGACGTGGCTCTCGCGCAGGCCGGCGCCGCTGATGCGGACAAACTTGGTCTTCTCCTGCAGTTCCTGGATCGTCGCCGCCCCGCAATATCCCATGCCGCTCTTCAATCCGCCCACCATCTGGTGCACGATCATCGCCACCGACCCGCGATGTGGCACGCGCCCCTCGATCCCCTCCGGCACAAGTTTGCCGAGGCGGTTCGACTCTGCCTCCAGCACCGAACTGTCGGCCCGGTCCGCTACGCTCTGAAAATATCTTTCACCCGACCCCGTGGCCATCGCGCCCATCGATCCCATGCCGCGGTAGCTCTTGTAAACCCGCCCTTGGTAGAGAATCGTTTCCCCCGGACTCTCGTCGGTGCCGGCCAGAAGCGAGCCGATCATCACTACATTCGCGCCCGCCGCCAGCGCCTTCGTGATGTCGCCCGAATACTTGATGCCGCCATCGGCGATCAGCGGCACGCCCGAGCCGCGCGTGGCGCGGTAGGCTTCGGCGATGGCCGTGATCTGCGGCACACCTGCGCCCGTCACGATGCGCGTGGTGCAGATCGATCCCGGCCCGATCCCGACTTTGATCCCGTCTGCGCCGGCGCGCATCAGCGCCTCGGTGCCTTCGTAGGTCGCAACGTTGCCCGCCATTAGTTGCACTTCCGGCAGCTTCGCTTTCACGATTTTCACCGCGTCCAGCACTTTGTTCGAGTGCCCGTGCGCGCTGTCGATGGCCAGCACGTCCACTTTCGCCTTGGCCAGTTCCTGGGCCCGTTCCAGAAAGTCTCCCGTCGCGCCAATCGCCGCGCCCACCCGCAACCGTCCGTGCGAATCTTTCGCGGCATTGGGATACTTCAACTTTTTCTGTATGTCTTTGACCGTGATCAGGCCCTTCAGGTTGTACTTGTCGTCCACCACCAGCAGTTTCTCGACGCGATGTTCGTGCAGAATAATTTCCGCATCTTCCAGCGTGGTGCCCACGGGCACGGTGATCAGGTTGCGCTTGGTCATCACCTGATCGATGGGCACGTCGAACCGGGTCTCAAAGCGCAGATCGCGGTTGGTCAGAATGCCGACCAGCTTGCCGCCGCGGTCGGTCACCGGCACGCCCGAAATCTTGTACTTGCGCATCACTTCCAGCGCATCGCTCACCTTGTCGGTCGGATGCATAGTGACCGGGTCCACAATCATGCCGCTTTCCGAGCGCTTTACCTTGTCCACTTCGTTGGCCTGGGCCTCGATCGGCAGGTTGCGATGGACGACGCCCAAGCCGCCCTGCTGCGCCAGGGCGATCGCCATATGCGATTCGGTGACAGTGTCCATGGCGGAACTGACCACCGGAATGTTCAGCGTGATGCTGCGCGTCAGTTGGGTCTGCGTGTTCGCCTCAGAAGGAATGACGTCGGAATGGGCAGGCAGAAGAAGAATGTCGTCAAAAGTAAGGGCTTCAGGAACCGGAAAATGAATCATAGGTTTGTCGGGAACCCGCGGGCTGACGCGGGTAATTTCTTATTGTAGAGAGCGAGGCGGGAGAGAGGCAAATCGAGACTGCAACCTGCCCTGGTGTCGTAACATTTCAGACGAACGCCGTATTTGTCGCCCTACCCGGTGGCAGTATTTATCAATGGATTGCAAGCCATCTCCCCTTACGGCACAAATAACTGTACCGGCGTGGGCGGCTTCAGCCTGAATA
>Ga0209698_10002122_pt1 | contig 22671 bp, 20 predicted proteins | sample LitLauG_LLR_2012_FD_187203 | JGI IMG/M metagenome (GOLD analysis project Ga0209698, IMG submission 187203) | Freshwater sediment microbial communities from Pennsylvania, USA - Little Laurel Run_MetaG_LLR_2012 (SPAdes) (version 2) | ecosystem: Environmental > Aquatic > Freshwater > Creek >... | reverse complement strand
CTCTTCCAGATTCGATCATCAAAGTCATAAAAAATGCGTAAAGAGTTCGGCAAGAGTTCATAAAGCTTCCTCTATGCCGAAAAGTGCAACTTGTTTGTCGGGCATGGAAAAGCAACGTGCCCCACGACAAAAGCCACATCAATCGGTTGGCTTGGACAATACAATCTAGGGCATGAAGAATCCGTGAAGACTCTTATTCATAATTTGATTAGCTTTAATCAGGGTTTTGTTATGCGAAGCGTTGGGTGTAACGCTCAACTTGTCACTCAGGATCGCTTTCGGAGAAACTCGAAAACGACGTACCCGGCGAGAGCGGCGAGCATTGCAATCACGAAGTTGGAAGAGGTAAAAACATCTGCGATGGCCCAGGCGAGGCCTCTTTTCTGGCCCATTCCTGAGCGTTCGAATTCTCCCATCAAAAGGTTGGAATAGAAGAGGAAAACGATGAACCCAATCTCGATCGTCGCTCTCCAAACGCCTTTTTTCATGGAGGCCTTCGAGGAATCGATGTACGGTTGGCGATCTACGACCCGTTACAGATCCGATAGTCTAGTTCGATTGCGCAGAAGGATACTCCCGATTGTGCGGATCACACAATCGGTATCCCACCCAAGGTTCGGTGACGATGTATTGCGGCTCAGAAGGATTCGGTTCAATCTTCTTTCTCAGGGCTTTCACAAAGGAGCGCAGATAGTCGAGTTCGGTACCATATTCAGGTCCCCAGATCGAACGTAAAAGCTTAACGTGAGTGACAGGGAAGCCCTGATTTTGCATCAAGAGCGCCAGCAAATGGAACTCAGTTGGAGTGAGGTGGATAGGTTCTCCGTTTCGGCGGAGCACGTGACGCCTCATATCGAGTTCGAGTTCGCCGGCTCGAAGAATGGCAGATTCGGTGGCGTTATCCCGTTGGACCCGCCGCAACACTGCTCCAATGCGTGCCAGGAGTTCGCGGAAACGGACCGGCTTGGTGATGTAATCGTCGGCGCCGGCCTCCAGCGCCTGCACGAGATCATTTTCTCCATCGCGGACGCTCACCATCACAATTCCGATATTGAGCAGCTGGGCGCGAATCTCGTGACAGGTTTCAACTCCCCCTAAACCCGGCATGTTGATATCGAGGAGCACCAGATCAAACGAGCGCCGCTGCAAGATTTCCAGAGCCTCCTCGCCGCTACGTGCTTCTTCGGCAGCGCACCCGCTGGCAGAGAGCGAAGTTTTCAATGCCCTCCGAAAAGAAGGTTCATCGTCGACAAGCAGAGCGGAGATCGGTTCGTTGGGCATGAATCAAGCGGTCAATATTCAGATGGCGCGAGCGGCAGAGTCAGGCGGAAGACGTTTCCTTTCCCGGAGGTAGTACTCTCAGCCTCCAGTTCCATGCTCCCTCCGTGGGCACAGATAATCTTATGTGCGAAGTAAAGTCCCAGGCCGGAACCGGGTGCGACATGCCGGGTTTCGGCACCCCGGTAAAATCGCTCAAAGATTCGCCCTCGTTCTCCTTCACGAATCGGCGCTCCACTGTTCAGTACGCGCACGATCGCGCGTTCCTCGCTGCCTTCGATACTTATTCTTACCTCTGTCCCGGGTGCCGAATACTTGCAGGCGTTATCCAGCAGTTGCTTCACCGCGAGTTCGAGAAGATTGCGGTCTGCGAACACTTCCGTGGAATTACTTGGCTGGGTGATTTGAAACCTGCGGTCGGCACATTCACGAGAGCATTGATCAACCATGTTCATCACGAGCCCGGTGATATTCGTTCGCTCCAGTCGTGGCTTTATTTCGTGTTGATCTAACTGGCTCGTGCGAAGGACCTGTGAGGTAAGTTGGGTCAGACGGGCACTCTCACACTCAATCAATTCCGCTAGTTCCTGCTGCTGCGCGCGCAAAGGATGAGTCTCGCGAAGACCACCCGCCGCGGTGAGAATCGTCGCTAGAGGAGTCTTGAACTCATGGGCCAAAGCGTCGAGAACCGCAGCGCGAAATATTTCCACCTGCGCCGCGGCCGCGGCGCGGCTCGCACTCTGAAATGCTCGAGTCCTTTCCACCATGGCCGCAGCAAGTGCCGCTAGTGGCCCGAGCGCAAGCTCATTGCCGTCGAAACCCTCGAACCCAACCGCTCCGATATTCCTTTCCGTCGCTCGCAAGCATCGAATGGAAATCCCGGCTGCCGGATCGTCAGCATCCTCTCCCAAGGGACACACAGCTTGCGTTCTCTCCGGCAGATCTTCGCGAAAACTGCCGGCGGTGTAGAGTTCGTTGTTGACAGCGTCGAACAAACAGACTGCCTTCAGATCAAAGGCTTTCCGGAAGCGTTCTACAGACCCCCGCAGGAGATCATGGTCCGGGTCGAGAGCCAGCAATTGCCTTGCCACCTGATAGAGGCGATCGAGCAACCTCCTCTGGTTGTTTGAAATTGCCGCTTCCTTACGAGCGCGCGTAGTCAATCGCGTGATGACCAACCCCGTGATGAGGTAGGAGAACAATGCCAGAATGTCCAGCGAGTTCGTTACTTCAAAGGAAAAAAGTGGCTCAGTGAAGAAGAAATCCAAACAAGCCACCGTTAGCAGGGAGACGAAGGCCGATGAGGCAAAATTGCCGCGCAGGGACTGCATCACGACGACGATCAAGTAGAAGAAGCTCGTGATGGTGAGGTTCAGGTGGAATTGAAAGCAGAGGTAGGTGACCAGGCCAACGGCAAGGCATCCCGGGATCGCTGAAATGGCGAAACCGGTAAGGTCGATCCTGTAGCCCTTAGTCATGTTGAGAATCTGGGGCCCATCGCCGCGCAGCGGTTCTGTGAAACTTTATCCTCTCCAGAACCAGATAACCGCGCCGCCAGCCATAATCATGAATCCCCCGACCAGCGTAGGCAGGCTGGTGGGCTGGTTGAACCTAACCTTCGCTACGATCTGCGCGATGATGAAGAAGAAAACCACGTATACACCTAATAGCTTCCCAAAATCCCAGCGCGGCACGTTGACCACCAGTCCATAGAGGGACAGCGTGCCTCCTCCGGCGGCCAGGAAGATCCATCGCCATAAGCCCGACGAGCGATGAACCGCCGACTGGAAGAACGCGTCTCCCAATACTTCCAGAGTTGCGGCAACCAGGAGCAAAAGAAATATCGTTCCTGGCACAGCAAGAATCTGGCCCAAAAATCGCATGCGTTCCCATCCTTGCCTAGTACGACGTTGTAACCACCGCGTCCTCTGGATAGCCCGGCATGCCGAACTCGGGAACATCCAGGCCTTCTTCTTCTGATTCCGGCGCGACTCGCATGCTTTTGACTTTGTTCACAATCGCAAAGACCACGAAGGTCGCTCCGAATGCCCAAACTGCGTACAGGGTCGCGCCCATCAGCTGACACCAGAACTGCCGAGTGTCGCCGTGAATCAGGCCAGTGACGCCCTGGCCTGCGTGTCCCAGGTAACTCGCTGCTCCGACTCCATTCCAACCTGCGCCGTAAGTTCCATCGGCGAAGATGCCGACACAAACTGCGCCCAACCACCCACAAAAACCGTGTACCGAGACTGCGCCGCACGGGTCATCGATTTTCAGAACGCGCTCGTTAAACAGCACGCCTCCGCAAACCAGAGCGCCGGCAAGCACCCCGATGATCACTGCGGACGTAGGAGAAACAAATGCGCAGGGTGCGGTGATGGCGACCAGTCCAGCCAGCATCCCGTTGCATGCCATCGTTAAGTCGGGCTTGCCGAACAGGAAATACCAGATCAGCATCGCCGCCGCGGAACCGGCCACGGCCGCGAGGTTCGTGTTGACCGCAACCACCGAAATCCGCAGGTCTGTCGCGCCCAGCGTGGAGCCCGGGTTGAATCCCATCCACCCAAACAGCAGAATGAACGTGCCCGTTACCACATATACGACGTTATGAGCAGGGAAGACTCGAATCTTTCCTCCGGGGCCAAACTTCCCGAGACGTGGCCCCAGTATGATCGCCAATGCCATCGCACAAAATCCGCCTACGGCATGAACGACGGTCGATCCTGCAAAGTCGACGTATCCGTGGCCGAGATTCATCGTGGATCCCAGCTGTGAGAGCCAACCGCCTCCCCATGTCCAACAGCCCGAGATGGGATAGAGGATTGCTCCGATGAAAAGTTCACAAAGCAGGAATGCCCAGAAAGTAATGCGCTCGCAGATTGCGCCCACAATGATGTAGCCGGCGGTCTCCATGAACACGACTTCGAATAACGTCAAACAGTTACTACCCGCGTCATAGGCAGGACCGACAAGGAAAAAACCCTTGCCGCCCACGAATCCCCACTGCCCGTGGCCAATCAGAAAATGATTCAGAGTCGGCGTTCCGCCCAGATTGCTGGGAGCTGCGTTGATCGCAATCGCTCCGAACTGGAATGCATATCCGACCGCATAGTAAGCGAGAAAGGCGAACACATAGGCTGCGAAGTTCAGCATCATCAAATGCGCGGCATTTTTCTTGCGCACGAGTCCGCAGGTGAGCAACGCGAACCCAGCCTGCATGAACAGCACCAAATACCCGGTATTCAGCGTCCACGCAAAGTTGGTCGCGACCCGCACGTGGCCTACAGTGTCGGCTAGCTTTGCTGCCAAAGGTTCTTTAGCGGCCTGAGCCTGGTAGTCGTCGAAGGCCTTCTTGTTCGCGGCATAATCAGGAGCGGTTTTGTCAGCGGGTTCAGGGACGACGAAAGGGTTGCCGGCAGCATCGACCGCCGTCGTCTTGTCTCCAGTGGCGGTACCTGCGGGATCGGGCTTGGGACCGTCGTCGGCTAAACCAAGTGTCCCTAAACCGACGATCACTGCCAGAACTAGAAGGATTGTGATGCTAGCTGACCTGAACGACTGGGGCAGAGAGGGCCTCTCTGCTTGCGTTGTCATTGTGGAATGCTCCTTATTAAAGCCTCTCCTACTGCTTCCTTCGTTGATACGCTCCGCACAAGCCGGCCGTGCCGTAAAGTAGCAACGCCATCCCGCCAATTGTGAGCAACACCCCAACGAGCGGATAAGCCGCTAGGGCGAACAAGCCGCACACCAAAGCGGCAAACGCGCACAATGACGACCCCACGTAAACTGCCAGCCAAGTTGCAGCCAATTCCGTGTGCTCCTCGCAAGATGAGGTTCATTGGCATGCACCAAGTACTGATAGTAAACAGTTTGCGCAATGCCACGGGTGGTGGCTCAACATCGACGACGGGCGAATATCGGCCGGTACCCAAATCAGATCCGGTTTTTCTCCTTGCTCCCCATGTCCACCGATCGACTTCAGTTAATGCGCGAAAATAAATCGAGGCATTCTCCGCGTCCAATAGATATTTCTTATCGCCATGATTGAAAAAGTGGGTAGGTATAACCGCCGATCGACCCGAGAGAACAAATGCGGGTTGGTAAGCCGCCGTGACGGCCGGCGGAAGATCACGGTAAAGGTCCCGTTCGGATCGAAAAACGAAATCAACCTCGCGCGCACAGAGTCTCTTCTGCTTCTGCGCAACGCGTCACTTACGGCATGTTCTGCCAGCAGCGCATTCAAAAAGAAGCAGTTCTGGTTGTTTACTGATCGCTTGCTCGTTTATTTGCCGGATACTGCTGGTCAAGTTCCAAGTTCAGTTCAAGGACATTGACTCTCGCTTCACCAAGAATTCCTAACTGCCTTCCTTCGGTGTGTTTGGCTACCAAGGCCCGTAAGTGGTCGATCGAGGTACTGCGTTCTTTGGCTATGCGGGACAATTGGAACTCGGCAGCCGCCGGCGTGATGTGTGGATCGATACCTGAGGCAGAAGCGGTTACAAGATCAATGGGCACAGCCATGCCGGGATGATCCGCTTGAGCAGTGGCAACGTCACCTTTCACTCGATCAATAAGCTTCTGGTTGGTCGGCCCCAATTGTGAACCATTGGTATTGGCCGCATCGTAGCCATTTCCTGCACTCGACGGCCTGGGGTGAAAATAGCCTGGGCCAGAAAAGCCCTGGCCGATGATGCGGGAGCCAACTGTCTTACCATCGATCTGGATTAGTTGACCATTCGCCTTCCCGGGAAACAGGACCTGAGCGATTCCGGTTATCAGCAGAGGATACGCGATGCCGAGAAGAATGGTAGTCGCGATTGTCATGAGCACTGCCGTCAATAGGTTCTTCTTCATTCTCAATTCCTCTAAGCCAGGCCTGCACGGGTAATGATGATGTCGATGATCTTGATTCCGATGAAGGGCACGATGATTCCGCCGACGCCATAAATCCAAAGATTGTTTCGCAGCATGACGGCGGCGGGCATGGGCCTGTACTTCACCCCGCGCAATGCCAGTGGGATCAGCGCGATGATGATCAGCGCATTGAAGATCACTGCAGACAAAATTGCGGATCCGGGTGTTCGCAGATGCATGATGTTCAAGGCGTTCAAAACAGGAAAGGTGCCGGCAAACATTGCTGGAATGATGGCAAAGTACTTCGCGACGTCGTTTGCGATGGAGAAGGTGGTGAGCGCGCCACGCGTCATCAACAATTGTTTGCCGATCTCGACGATCTCAATGAGTTTGGTAGGATTCGAGTCCAGGTCCACCATGTTCCCGGCCTCCTTCGCGGCTTGCGTGCCGGTATTCATTGCGACTCCGACATCGGCTTGTGCCAGAGCGGGAGCGTCATTGGTTCCGTCACCCGTCATCGCAACGAGTTTGCCGTCAGCCTGTTCCTTCTTGATCAGGTCCATCTTGTCTTGCGGTGTGGCCTGAGCCAGAAAGTCGTCAACGCCAGCCTCCTGTGCGATCGCGGCGGCGGTTAGCGGGTTGTCGCCCGTAATCATGACTGTCCGGATTCCGATTGCCCGCAACTGGTCGAATCTCTCTCTCATTCCTCCCTTGACGATGTCCTTCAGTTCAATCACGCCGAGTGCTCCCCGGCTTTTTTCGGCTACCACGAGCGGCGTGCCTCCTGACCGCGAGATCTCCTCCACGGTGGCTTTCACCTCACTCGGCAGTTTGCGTCCGTTCTGCGTCAAGTACTTCGTGATCGCGTCGGTGGCTCCTTTGCGGATTTCAAAACCGTTGAGATCCACTCCAGACATCCGGGTCTGAGCGCTGAAGGGCACGAAGTGCGCGTCATGGGATCCCAATTCGCGTCCGCGTAAACCGTATTTCTCCTTGGCGAGTACCACGATCGACCGGCCTTCGGGAGTTTCATCGGCGAGGGACGAAAGTTGTGCGGCGTCGGCCAGCTCCGCCTCGGTTACTCCGGGCGCAGGTACGAAGCGCGATGCCTGCCGATTCCCGAGGGTGATGGTCCCGGTTTTATCCAGCAGAAGCGTGTTAACGTCGCCTGCCGCCTCCACAGCCCGGCCTGACATGGCGAGGACGTTGTGCTGCACCAAGCGGTCCATCCCGGCGATTCCGATCGCAGAAAGCAACCCGCCAATCGTGGTAGGAATCAGGCAGACGAGCAGTGACACCAGAACGAACACGGTTTGCGGGGAACCCGAGTAAATTGCGAACGGCTGTAGGGTCACGACCGCAAGAAGGAAGATAATCGTCAAGCCGGCCAGCAGAATGTTTAGGGCAATCTCGTTGGGCGTCTTCTGGCGCTCGGCGCCTTCAACCAGGGCGATCATGCGGTCGAGGAATGTCGACCCGGGATCGGAAGTAATCTTCACCTTGATTCGATCAGACAATACCCGAGTTCCGCCAGTGACTGCTGATCGATCGCCTCCTGCTTCACGAATCACCGGAGCCGACTCGCCCGTAATTGCCGATTCATCCACCGACGCTACTCCCTCGATGATTTCTCCATCCGAAGGAATGAACTCCCCTGCTGAGACGAACACCAAATCACCAGCGCGGAGTTTGGAACTCGGGACTTGTTCGGTGCCCCCGTCGTTGCCGAGTATCCGGTTCGCCATGGTTTCCGAGCGCGCTCTTCGCAGCGTATCCGCCTGTGCTTTGCCCCGGCCCTCGGCCATGGCTTCAGCGAAGTTTGCGAAAAGGACCGTGAACCAAAGCCATAAAGTGATCTGCAGATTGAATTTGAAAGCCGCGCCACCCTTGAACAGCAAAGCGCTTGTGATGACGCTTCCGATCTCCACCACGAACATGACCGGATTGCCCATCATTTTTCTCGGGTTCAGTTTGAGTAGGGCGTCTTTGATCGCGTTGCGAACAATCTTCCACTCCCAGACTGCTTTCTTTCTGGGTTTCATCGGCGAGTGCCCGAGCCGAACCGTTTTAACTTGCGGCACTGTTGCTGGTTGCGTTGTCATAGCTAAATCAGAATCCTTTTAGAAGGTCTTTCCCGCGGCCATCAGCAGATGCTCAAGGATCGGTCCGAGGCTTAATGCCGGGAAGAATGTGAGTGCGCCCACAATGATGATGACCCCGATCAGAAGCACCGTGAACAGGGGAGTGGTCACCGGGAAAGTGCCCAAAGAAGGCGGTACGTACTTCTTCTGCGCCAGATTTCCGGCGATCGCCAGCATGGGGATGATCATGAAGAATCTCCCGAGCAGCATGGTCACTGCAATAGTCGTGTCGTACCAAAGAGTATTCGCGGTAAGTCCTCCGAAAGCCGAACCATTGTTGCCCGCGCCGGAGGTAAAGGCGTACAGGATTTCGCCAAATCCATGAGGCCCGGGATTCAAGATCCCCGCCGTGCCGAACGGATGCACTACAGAAATTGCCGTAAAGGTCAAAATCACTACAGGAAAAATGAGCACGAACAACATTGCCATCTTGACGTCATAGGCCTCGATTTTCTTGCCAAGATACTCAGGTGTCCGTCCCACCATCAGCCCGGCAATGAATACCGCAAGCACGACGTCGATCAGCATCCCATATAGCCCTGAGCCGACGCCGCCAAAGATCACTTCGCTCATCATGATATTGGCGAGGGGAACCATTCCGCCGAGTGGGGTATACGAATCATGCCAGCCGTTAATGGCACCACAGCTGGCATCCGTGGTCACGGTGGCAAACAGCGCGGAATTGGCAATTCCAAAGCGAACCTCCTTGCCCTCCATGTTGCCGCCGGACTGCAAGGGGCCGACTTTCTGGTCTGTCCCCGCAAGTAACGGGTTCCCGCGGGCTTCTGCCCGGTACGCCACCGTGACGCCCACCAGAAACAGAATCGCCATTGCCGCCCAAACTGCCCAGCCGTGACGTTGCGAGCCTGTCATCCGGCCCAAGGTGTAAGTGAGACCGCTACCGATCGCGAAAATCGCGAACAGCTCAATGAGGTTCGTGAGGGGCGTCGGATTCTCGAAGGGATGTGCACTGTTGGCATTGAAAAAGCCGCCGCCATTTGTGCCGAACTCTTTGATAATCTCCTGCGACGCGACGGGACCTTGCGCGATGGTTTGGTCGGTTACGGTATCCATCACCGGCTTACCTTGGCTGTCCACTGCCGGTTTGCCGTCCGGACCGACCTTCTGTACTTGCATGGGTTCGACGAGCTTCACCGTGTCGTAGGGCCTCAGGTTCTGAACAACCCCCTGCGATACAAGGACCAGCGCTCCCACAGCGCAAAATGGCAGCAGCACCCAGAGTGAGCAGCGGACCAGGTCAACCCAGAAATTGCCAATCGTCTGCATCTGCCGCCGAGCGATGCCGCGAACAAACGCGATCGCCAGCGCGATACCTGTCGCGGCTGAGATAAAGTTGTGATAGGCAAGCCCTGCCATCTGCGTGAAATAACTCATCGTCGTTTCACCCGAATAGACTTGCCAATTCGTATTCGTAGTGAACGACGCGGCCGTATTGAAGGCCAGGTGCGCGGGAGCCACCGCACCAAACTTCTGCGGATTAAATGGCAGATATCCCTGCAGCCGTTCCATCAAATAGAGCACCATCATCGAAACCATGCTGAACAGAAGCATCGCAATGGCGTACTCCGTCCAGCGCATCTCGTGGTTTTCATCGACGCCGGTGACGCGGTAGAGAAGACGTTCGATCGGTCGAAGCACGGGATCCATGAACGTCTTCTCGCGGTTGAACACCCGCGCCATGAAGGTACCCAACGGTTTGGTCACCAGGAAGACAAGCACGAGGAACAGCAATATCTGTAGCCACCCATTGGCGGTCATATCAGAACTTCTCCGGGCGCAGTAGTGCGTATACCAGATACACGGTGGTCAACACGCTGACGGCAAGCATGATGATCGATTCGAGGCTCATGATTCCTTCCTTCACTTCACGCGCTCACAAAAGTGAACGTAAGCGATCGCGACGGCAAAAAACGCGATCGTAACTGCTATCCAAAAAATGTCTTGCATGATGCTCTCCGAGGCAGATCCCGACTATCGTCACAAGATGATCTCTGCGGACCGGTGGCGATACGTCCGACCGTATTTCATTCAAAATTACAGAGCGTAAGACTGGTCTAAAAAGTTCGTAAAGAATTCGTAAAGATAGGATCAGAACCGAATCGAGAGAAGAATTGGGAGCGTTTGCCAGCAACACTGGGAATTACAGCATGTGGATGGGTAGTGCGGCCGAGTTCGTGGAATCGGCTTTTCAGTGGCTACGGAGCTTGGGGAAGGGAATTACGAATCTCAATTCCCCAATAAGCGACAGGCTACAGTTGCAAGCTGACGAAGCTGCTGTCACTTAGCGCAACGGGCTCCGCTGGCGCTACAATCAGCGCCGGCTCGGTCGCGTTTCTGATCGAACGCTGCCGCCAGACGGCATAGATCGACGGGTACACGAGCAGTTCGAGAAGGAAGGAAGTGAAGATCCCGCCGACCATGGGGGCAGCGATGCGCTTCATCACCTCAGAACCGGTGCCTGTGCTCCACAGGATGGGCAGCAACCCCACGCACATCGTGGCGAAGGTCATGAACTTGGGGCGCAAACGCTTGGCAGCTCCTTGTACGATGACTTCCGTCAACTCTGCGAGATTACGAAGGCGGCCGTGACGCATCGCTTCTTCGTAAGCCAGATCGAGGTAGAGAAGCATGTACACGCCGGTCTCGGCGTCGATGCCCAGCAAGGCGATCAGACCCACCCAGACGCCCACACTCATGTTGTAGCCGGCAAGGTAGAGGAAGAAGATCGCGCCTACGGCGGAGAAGGGCACCGCCAGCAGGATAATCATCGTTTTCACCGTCGAGCGCGTATTGGCGTACAGGAGAAGAACTACGAGCAGCAGCGTAAGGGGTATAATCCGCGTCAGCCGATGTTTCACACGTGCCATGGCTTCGTATTGTCCCGCCCAGGAGAAAGAGTAGCCCGGCTGAAGTTTCAGTTCGTCGCGTAGCAGGGCGCCCGCCTCGGTGATGTAGCTCGCGGGATCACGGTCTGCGAGGTCGATGTAAACATAGCCGGTCAGCATTCCATTCTCGTCGCGTATCATGGAAGGACCGGTGCTGGCGTGAATCTCGGCCAATTCGCCCAAAGCGATCTGCTGCTGTCCAGCAGGAACCAGGACTCGCTGCAGCGATCCCAGATCACTGCGGAAGTCTCGCATGTATCGGACGTTGACCGGATAACGTTCCCGGCCACGGACGGCAGTAGTGACATCCTCGCCGCCGATAGCGTTCTCAACCGCGAGCTGTGCCTCTTCGATACTCAATCCGTAGCGTGCCAGCCGCTCACGATTCCACTCGAAATCCAAAAAGTAGCCGGTGCCTGTGCGTTCGGCAAAAACCGCGCGAGTGCCCTTCACTCGTCCAAGTATGGACTCGGCGCGGGATCCAATTTGCTCGACCGTGCCAAGGTCCGCGCCGGAGATTTTCAGTCCGATGGGCGTTCGCATCCCGGTCGTCAGCATGTCGATGCGTCCCCTGACCGGCATCGTCCAGGCATTAGTAACCCCTGGTACATGTAGGCTTTCATCCAAAAGATGTACCAGTTCAGTGGACGAGATTGTGTCGGGCGTGACGTGGCGCAAGAGCGGCTTCACGAACTGGGGAGCCCACGAGGAGTACCAGGTTTCGACGTGCCGCCACTCTGATCGGGGTTTGAGAACAACTACTGTCTCCAGCATTGAGAGCGGAGCGGGATCCGTGGATGTTTCCGCCCGGCCCGCTTTCCCCATCACCCGATCGACTTCCGGAAAGCGCGCCAGTATGCGGTCGGTGGTTTGCAGCAACTGCTGAGCCTGGGTGATGGAAATGCCGGGCATGGTGGAGGGCATGTATAGGATTACGCCTTCGTCGAGCGGCGGCATGAATTCCGAACCAAGGTTCAGGAAGACCGGAATGGCCAGCCCAACCAGAGCCGCGGCGCCCGAAATCACAGCCCATTTCCGGCGCAGGGTCCAGCGTACAACCGGCTCGTAGGTATGGATCATCCAGCGGCTCACAACGTGGTCGTCTTCCGAGCGGATTTTGCCTACGACGAGCGCGTTTACAACCCGGCAGAGCCATGCCGGACGAAAATCAAAACGATCGACTCGAGCCAGCAACAGACGCAGAGCCGGGTCGAGCGTGATCGCCATACCCGCCGCAATCAGCATCGCGAGTGTCTTGGTGTAGGCGAGCGGCTTGAACATGCGCCCTTCCTGCGCTTCCAGCGTCAGCACAGGCAGGAAACTGATCGCGATGACTAGCAGTGCAAAGAACGTGGGGCCTGCAACTTCTTTGACAGCTCCGAGGATCACCGTGCGATAGTCCCCGCGCCGTCCTCCCTTCTCCCAGAGCTCGAGCTTCTTGTGAGTCTGCTCGACAACCACAATGGAAGCGTCCACGAGTTCGCTGAAAGCGATCGCCACACCTGCCAGAGACATGATGTTGGCGCTGATGCCGAGATAGCGGAAGGGAATGAACGATGCCAGCACCACCACCGGCATAGTGACAATCGGAATCGCTGCGCTGGGAAAATGCCAGAGGAAGATCAGGATGATCAAGACGACCGTGACGATGACCTGAAAGATCGTCGAATTCGCGTTGCTGATCGCGCGATGAATCAACTCTGAGCGATCATAGACTGGCACGACCTTTACGCCTTCGGGAAGAGCTGGCGTTACCTCGGCGATCTTCTGTTTCACCCGGTCAATCACTGCCAGAGCATTCTCACCGCTCCGCATGACCACAATCCCGGAAACAACTTCGCCTTTGCCATCCAGGTCCGCTACTCCGCGTCTCAATTCCGGCCCTTCGACCACCTGGCCAACGTCCTTGATGCGGATCGGGGTTCCGTCGGCGCTTGCCTCTAGGACGATGTTGCTGAATTCTTCGAGCGTTGTGGCATAGCCGCGGCCGCGAACCATGTACTCGGTCCCGCCGAACTCGAGCAACCGACCGCCTACTTCTTCGTTGCCGCTGCGCACCGCCTCTATAACTCGCCGAATCGGAATGCCATAGGCCTGCAGCCGGTTGGGATCCACGTTCACCTGAAATTGCCGCGTATATCCGCCGACCGGGGCAACCTCGGCCACGCCAGGCACGGAACGCAGGTAATAACGCAGATACCAGTCCTGATAGGAGCGCAGTTCCGCGAGGCTGTGCTTCCCCGAGGTGTCGACCAGCGCATATTGATAGACCCAGCCGAGGGCGGTCGCGTCGGGTCCGATCTCAGCCTTCACACCCTCTGGCAAGTGCGACTGCACACCGGACAAGTATTCGAGCGTCCTCGAGCGCGCCCAATACAGATCGGTGCCGTCCTCAAAAATCACATATACGTAGGAATAACCAAAATCCGACACACCTCGAACCGTCTTGACCTTAGGTGCGCCGACCATCGCCGTGACGATCGGATACGTCACTTGATCCTCGATGATGTCGGGGCTGCGGTCCCAGCGCGAGTAAATGATGACTTGTGTCTCGCTCAGGTCCGGCATCGCATCGAGAGGCAGAGCTTGCATCGACCACCAGCCGCCAATGCAGGCCAGAGCCGCGCAGGCCAGAACCAGGAGTTTGTGTTTTACAGAGAAGTCGATGATGCGGTTAATCATGAATGGGGCCCGGTGGGATTCAGCGCTGCGTAATGCTCCGGCTGCGCGCTGAACTTCTTTTTGCATCGCTCGGAGCAAAAATAATAGGTGACGCCATCGCGCGTGAGGGTGTGACCCTCCGCAATCGCCGCCGCCTTGTCAATCATCATGCCGCAGGCGGCATCTTTCACTTTGCCGTCACTCACAGCAACTGGTGACTGCGTATTCGACTTCGGTTGAACTTTATTCTCGTGTGGCTCGCCCTTGGACGCACCCTGCGGCGATTTGAGCCGGCTCTCCGAATCGACGAGAAAAGTTCCCGAAGCGACCACGCGCTCGCCTTCGCTCAAACCCTTCACAATCTCGACTCGGTCACCTGAGCGCCAACCCGTTTGCACCTTCCGGGGCTCAAACACTCCGTTGGCGCGCTGCACGAACACTCGCTGATCTTCCCCCGAGTCAATCACAGCATCCACTGGGACCGTCAATCCCGCCGGCATCGAGACCGGCAGTTCTACATCCACAAACATGTCGGGGCGGAGAGCGAAACCTGGATTGTCCGCCTCCAAGCGAAGTTTCAAAGTACGTGACACAGGATCGACCTGGGGCAGCACGTTGCTTACGCGCGCCGAGAAAGTCTTTGCCCCCTCGGCCAGAGTGACGCGGGCGATGGTACCGGGACGGAAGTTTTGTGCTTCACTGCCAAGGATATCGGCGAGAATCCAGACTCTGCTTATGTCTGCGATGCGGTAGAACTCCGTGGCATGGTCAAAATGCTGGCCCGGCGTGATGTTCCGGGCGAGAATGAAGCCGTCTGCCGGAGCAACGATCTCGACGCTCTCGGGAAGTTGGCCGCTCTCGGCCATCTGCCTAATCTGCACATCGCTGAAGCCGAGATTGCGTAGGCGATCGGTATAGCCCTGGAGGCTGCTTGACCCTTGTTTGGACAGGGCGCCGGGATAGGGCATCGTCCGATTACCGTCCTTGCCCAAAGCCCCCGGCACGTTCTTCGATGCGGCAAGAAACCCGGAAGCGACGGACAGGGAATCAGGCCCGTAATAGGTGGCCAGCAGTTGGTCTTTCTTAACGTGTATTCCGACCGAATCTTCGAAAGTCTCCCGGATGAATCCTTCCATGCCGGAGTTGATCCGATACACTCTAGTGTCTTCGGGAGCGACCCGGCCGAGCACGCGCAACTTGTCCGTTCCCGAACTCCTTTCCACCGCGGCTAGGCGGATGCCGAACAACTGCTGTCTGTCAACGTCGATGCCGACCGCCCCGGGCCCCATTGGCCCAGTCTGGACATCTGCCGAGGCAACAGCTTCGGCGTAGACCGGTTCCAGTTGCATGCCGCAATCCGGGGCGATCCCTGCATGATCCGACTTGTAGTCGGGATGCATGGGATCGACCCAGTAGAGCACGTGGCGGGTATTTGCGGTCGCGGTTGCCGCTTTTCCTTTGTGATGCCATCCCGCTATATAGGAGAAGGTCATCAGCAGGCCAATGACGACTACACTCAGGATTTTCTTCATTAGATTGTGGCCTCGCGACAAAGCAATGCTTTCTCTCCCCCCTCTCGGAACCCTCCCCTTTAGTTAGTTGGGCGCCGGAGAGTTACTTGCTGGCGGAGTGGACGACTGTTCTGGCGCAGTCCGTCCGGCAGGGTTCTGTCCGCTCCCCTGCGCGTTGGGTGCCGGTGTCGGTGCCGCCACACCAAATTTGGCGGTCTGGGCCGCCGCCCGCGCTGCTTGAGCCTCCGCTTCCGCTTTCGCATCCGCCTGCTTATACATTGCAGCGCGACGAGCTTCCATGTCTTCGCGCTGGGCGACTGCTACCCGCAGTTCCGCGAGTTCCTTGTCCAGATGGCCCACCATCAGTCCCCACATGTCGAGGTTGGCCTTAGCGACCGAGTCCTTGACCCCGCTCTTAGCAGCCTTGGCCTGCATTTGCTTGAGCACCATATGCATCTGATTGACGGTGCTTTCCAGATCCTCCATACGCTGCCGCAGCGGGGTAGGAGTCGGCATGCTGTTCGATCTCCTTGGCCCCAGAGAAGCCGATCTCTGAGCACCCAGCGCTTGCCTTTGGCCAATGGCATCGGTGCCTCCGGGTACAGTCGATGCCGGGGGGGTACTCTGGGCCATAGCAGTTGTTACCGCCAGAACCACGATGACTCTGGCTGCATTTCGAAACATCATGTCGGTCTCCTTCCAAAGATAGATCCACAGCTGAATTCGTCTTCAACGGCTCGAATGGGGGCAGACGAACTCGGGCTTCAGGGATTCCTAGAGCGCACTCGCTATGTTGGGTGGTGCAAGGGGGAGGACTAGAGCTTAAAACGTGGCATCGAAGCGTCCTTGTCGACGTTCTTAGGCTCCAGTCTTGCTCGTTATCAGCAAGTTCTCGCCCGGAGTTCTCCCGGTGCCGAAGCCGCTGGACTGCAATCCACGCCTTATTGATAACGCAACTGCCCGACCTCTTCTTTGATCTAGCGCAAAGAGAGGCGCCCCCTACGTCTCAATCATCTCATCTGTTGAAAACCTTCCGCCCGGCCAGTCGTAGCCCTAAAGCGGCCAACCTTATACGGACACAATACGATACTGACCCACGACCAACGGAATCTCATCGTCGCGGGAAAAATTTCAGCCTGGCAATCCTAGTCATTTGCTTTTGGATGCGGTCGGAAGCTCCAGTTTCGAGAACAGCTTTTCATCGAACTTGGGATTCACCACGACCTTATCGTTAATTCTTTCCGGCGGAACGGGAGTATCCCTGAAACCCAGCGCATTTCTGCCGACGGGGAGAACTCTCGTTTCCAAAACAAACGGAATCTGCAGACCGTCTACGGCTCGATCGAAGGCTGCGAGATCGATGCCGTAGTGATCAGCGTCGCCGGACAGCAGGGCACCCTTGCAGCCCGCAGGCATCGGTAAACGAGTCTCGGTTTGTTCGGGGCATACCTCGTCCCACTGACGATTCGATAAGCCAGAGGACCTCCCAAGCGCCGATGGCTTGAGCTATCCTGATTTAGCGAAACTAATTCGCAGGGGGCTGTTGTTGCTGCGCCGCTTGGTTCTGCTGGGCCTGGACTTGGCGCCGCTGTTCGAACATGTGGGTCATATTCCGAATCATTTGCGACACACCGGTTTGATCGCTCGAGTCGGCCGCTGAGGGAGAGGAGGATGCTGCTTGTGCGGTCCCAGGCGGGAGGTCGGTTTCGGTGATTGAAACGCCGTTCGCTGGCGAAGCGGCAGCAGAAGAAGAGGGCTGGGGGTCGGTGCTACCGGCATCCTGCCCGACCGACGCCGACTCCGTGTGGGCTGAAGGTGGGTTCTGAGCGTTTGTATCCGCTGTGTCCGACGCAGAAGCAGACTCCCGAGCGGCTTCCTCGGCTGCCAAGGCCGCCTCAGCATCTGCCTGGAATGCCGGCTTGCCGGGGGCAGCCCATCCGCGCATCATCCGCATTCCTTCAGGGCGGCCCACGCCCTGAGAGGCATTGCTGCGAAAACCTTTGGCAGCAACACCTGAGTCCATCCCACCTGCCGCGACAGCGTCTGACGCGTCGGCAAGAGCGCCGCCTGTTGAATTGTCACCCTTGCCCCGTGCGGTCACCACTACACTGCGAAGTGCGTCTGGATCGTCGTCGGACGTTTCAACGATGTAGTCAAATTCTGTGCCGTACAACAGCGAGGAGATGATGTCACGGACCTGGCCGGGGCCCAGGTGGACGAAAACTCTCTCTCTGGATGCTGCCGACGGGATTTCGACCGATGCACCGGTCTGCGTTCGCAAGGCCGTGAGAACAGCCGCCAACGTGGAATTTTCCGCCTCAATGGTGAGAAGATTGCCACCCCAGGTAACCATGGGTGGCTGCGGAGGTGTCTGCTCGGCTGTCGGAGGTGTGGGCGCAGCGGCATCTGGCACAACCGATGTGGGAACAGCGGGCGTGGGAGTCGATGGGTTCACCGCTGATGCGGGCAGTTTGTCGTTGCGGCCTGAGTTCCTCGCGGGGGCAGGAGTGGCCTGCGCGTGCGCGAAGGACGATATGGCTAGTACGCTTGTCAAACAGAGGCAAGACAGAAAACTGCTGATCCTGCGAGGTGCCTCCCTCGCGAAACCGCTGCCAGGGACTTGCGACACTGCCTACCCCTTTCCCTGAGGCCCAGATCCGGAACTCCTGGGCCGACAGAACCTCATCTAGCGAGCAGCAGGCTGAGGACGATTGTACTAGCTATCTTTCTTCATCAAAATCTGGGCCTCGCGACATCGCAGGCCTTCTTCCCGTCTCTGAACCTTCCGGTTAGTTGGGCGAAGAAGGGCTATTCGTTGACGGAGTAGGAGGCTGTGCGGTCTGTGCCGCTGGCGCACTCTGCGCCATTGCCGTTGTTACGGACAGAAGCACGATGACTCTGGCCGTATTTCGAAGCATCGTTTCAGCCTCCCAAGATTTACTCTTGAATTTCGTCTTCACGCGACCACAAAAACTAATCCATCGTGACGCGTATCGTAGCGCAAAACTGGCGGTGTTCCGTCCTCGGTCACTTGCTTTTCGATGCGGATGGGATCTCCAGTTTCGAGAACAGCTTTTCATCAAGCTTGGGATTCACTACAACCTTCTCGATCGTTATTTTTTCCGGCGGCACAGGAGTATCCCGAAGACCTAACGCGGTTCTGCCTACCGGGAGAACTCTCGTCTCCAGGACAAAAGGAATCTTAAGGCCGTCCACGGTGTGATAGTCGCGGTAGTAGACTTCAACCGGATGTTCGGTGCCATCAAGGCGGCGAGGTGTTCCCTCAATTTTGCTTTCGAGGAAGGTTTCTGCGTCGATCCACACGTGGCGTGTTTCCTCGTTCTTCTGAATGACTTTTAGCTTGTAGGTATCGCGGCCCTCCACATTTTCCACGCCATCCAACTCGATGCGGCTGCCCTTGGCGGCGTAATCCACTAGCAAACCGTCAAGGTCGGATTGCATGGATGCAGTCTTCGATTCCTGCGCCGTATAGGGCTCCACTTCCGTCCGGTTCAGATACGGACGCAGCTTCCAGCCATTCGTACCATCGTAGACCTGGATTGCCGTCTTGCCGGCGAACTGCAACTCGAGCCTCATTTTGCGGCCGCGCTTGAGTTCCATAAGAAAGGGCAGATGAGCTTCCTCGACGGGGCGCTGAGGAGTAATCATCCCTTTCGCATTTGCGCCAGCAGGTCCAGGCACAGCCAGGGATGCCCGCTGATTTCCACCCGCGCCCATTTTCCCTTCTAAGGACAACGTCTGGACGGCGCGCCACGCCTGCAACCCGCCCCGGGCTGCAACGTTCTTGTCCACAATCTGAGCTGCGGAGAGATTTGCGACCGCTGAAGAAGCGCCTGCGGTTGTCGCAAGCGATGCGGCAACCATCACACCCACGCAAATTGCTTGTGCATTTGTCAGCATAGATTCATCCTTTGTCCCCAAGTGTTAATGGGACGCCCAATCCGCATCCTTATGATTTGCCGAACCATGACTCAAGTTACTCCTACTTCCTGCCAAGCTCCGTAGGTGACTACGTTTTGGGGGGATAGAACCAGAGCAAACTCTGGCCATCTGAACACGGCAGCCCTGCAGAAATTTATACCCGACGCGTACCTTGCCCTCTTTGATCTAGCGCAAGCACTGTATGGCACATTTGTGCCATTGCGTACAGAAATCCGGGGCAACGGACGGGACCTTGTCCCTGGAGCCTGTCCCTGGAGCCTGTCCCTGGAGCCTAGCTATCCCTGCCAGCAGGAGGACTCGTGAGGGAGGGTTTTTGAGTCGAGCTGGTAGGTGCGCGTTGTGCTTGCACCAAGACGTGGCCAAGAGCACCAGAACGGCCGCACCCTTTAACCTAAATAGCAGCAGGAATCGCCTGAGCCGCGAAACGGCCGCACCGGGAACTTGCTGACAGTGATTTGCGCCCCGCCTGATCCCCTTTTAGTTTGGCGAAGCAGAGTTATTGGTTGGGCCGGTTGAAGGCGGCGCAGGTGCAGTCTGTGCAGCAGGGTTTGATTCTGGACTCTGCCCGGTCGCTTGTCCGGTCGGCGACGGTGTCGGGGTCGGCGTCCCGCTGGCATTTTTGTCAGTCTGGGCGAATCGCGCGGCCTGAGCGGCCCGACCAGCTTGAGCCGCGGCTTCTGCCTTAGCATCGGCCTGCTTGTAAAGAGCGGCGCGACGAACCTCCAGGTCTTCGCGCACTGCCAATGTCACCCGGAGCTGCTCGAGCTCCTTATCCAGATGGCCCACCATCAGTTCCCACATGTCAAGGTTAGCTTTGGTTACCGGATCGGTGGGTCTGCTCTTGGCGGCCTTCGCATGCATCTGTTTTAGCACCACACGCATCTGCGAGAGCGTAGTTTCCATATCCTGGGCTCGTTCACGGATTGCGCCCAAACCTTGCGGGTTGGCGGTCTTGCTCCCGACCGGACCTCTCTGCCCAGCCAGTCCCTGCCGATTCAAGATCGGCGCTCCCGGTGTGGTGCCGGGATTTGCAATCTGGGCTAAAGCCGCCGTTGCGGCCAAAACGAGGACCACCGAAACTGCCAGCGCCCCCAAGGTGAAGATCCCGTAAATTCTTCGTAGCATAGTTTGTCCTTTTCTTAGCACTTGCAAAACTCTTCCCATCATGTGCTAGTGCGCCCTGGAAAGTACCGAAAGAAAGGGAACTGCAACAAGCACCGATTCGCAAAGCGGAGAACCGAAAGCCGCACCGAGGAAGCCGAAGCGGCCAAGAAGCTTGGTAGCGCCAGGCGACCCTAAACGCTGGACCGGCGCCCTCATTCCACTACGAGGTTATTTGCTCGGAATGACCCGATGACGACATCCACATGGTGGCCGCGTTTCACAGCCCGCGTCGGGTTCGAGAAAGCCATCCAGTAAGTCATGCCGGCCTTGGGCGTGCTCTCCTGGCGCAGTTTTCCGACCTTCTCCAGCTGAGGGACCACAAGGCTCACCCCGGCTTGCGAATCGAACAATTTAGGCTCGGCCTTCTTATCGTTGAGGGCTGCGGCTTTGTTTGGGTCTAATACTCGATAGTTAAATCGAATGAGCTCGCCCGACTCTGCCGCCTTGACGCGGAGTTCGCCAACTCCCCAAACCCCCTCGTAATACATTTCCGCTCGTTGTGACAGGCGATTTGCCTGCGAGCCTTGCCAAACCGGTGCTGGCGCTGATTGCGTGGCTCCCGCGGATTTAGCCGGAGCGGGCGCCGATTCGCTGGGGGTCTGAGATGACTGGGGAGGCGTCGATTGAGCACCTGAAAAGACAACGCTGGCCGCAAGAACTATCAGGACCAGGGGCCGATGAGTGTGCAGAATTACCGATTTCAGCATTTTGATATTAACTTCCCCTAACCTCATCCTCGTCAATGGCACTGGCGTGCCAAGCGCGAACTGTATTAGACCGGGGGAGGAAGCAAGTTAACGGTAAACGACCGGACATCCAGGTTCGGATGTCCGGTCGCCCACCGGGGTTCTAGTTCGCGCTGATGGTTTCGGTCTGGGATGCCGTAGCGATTCCAGATCCGGTCACGGTAACGGTAGCGCTTGCGGTTGCGGTCGTTGTTGGAGTGTACGCCACGTCAATTGTGCAGGTGCTTCCCGGGTTGAGGATAAAGCCGCTGACACAAGTGCCGCCAGCCGGGCTGGTGAACGTACCGGCTGTGCTGGTACTGGTTACTGTCGGCGTCGCGCTGAACGTGAACGGCCCGGTTGCGGTGGCCGCATTGGTCACCGTGATCGTGCCGGCCTTCGCAGTTGTGTTGCCCGGGGTGGTTACGAACGCCGGCGAGGGCGGCGTAGCCACGACTGGGCCAAGTGTCAGTGTAGCGCCGAGGACCGTGAACGTAGTAGCTGGTGCTGAAACCGGGGTAGTCCCGATCGGAGTCACCACGGTCATGTTCCTGGAACCCAGCCCGGCCGTCCTCGCGATCGTGCAATTTGCGTTGACGGTGGTCGTTCCAGTAACGACCACACCCGAGCAGGTGACGCCCGCACCGGACACATTGACTGCGGTAGCGCCGGTCAGATTTGAGCCCGTCAGGGTAACGGCAACCGTACTGCCGCGCACTCCGGACGACGGGGCGATTACTTGGAGCGTCGGCCCGACCACGGTGAAGCCTCCTGTGAGGGTGCCGGTGCCCGATCCCGTCGTGATGCTGACGTTTCTGGCGCCAAGCGTTGCGGTGGTGGTGATGGTGAAGGTCGCCGTTGCCGTCTCCGGAGACAAGACCGAGAGACCGCTGACGGTGACTCCGGTGCCGCTGACTGCAGAGCCAGTTGCGCCGGTGAGGTTTGTGCCGGTGATCGTGACTGGTACCGCTGTACCACGAACGCCCGAAGTCGGAGCGACCGAGGTGACGGTCGGTGCAGGCAGCGCGATGATGGTAAACGCAACCGAGTTGCTCGTACCACCAGGAGCCGTTACGGTGATGTTCCTGACGGAGCCTGCAGTCCCTGCGGAGATGGCGAACGTGGCGCTGACCTGGTTATCACTCACCACCGTGAGCCCGCTGACGGTCACGCCGCCGCCGCCGGACACGTTGATTGCCGTGGTCCCGGTCAGCCCGCTGCCAAAGAGGTTGATTGGAACCGTTGTTCCACGCACGGCCTGGGTCGGAGAGATCGACGTGAGCACTGGGCCGGTTACCGTATAGGTCACGGTTCCGCTAGTGCCGCCCGGCGCGGTTACATAGATGCTTCTCGGACCGATGGTTGCAGTGCCCGAGGTGTTGAAAGATGCAGTGATTGTCGTGGCGCTGACGAAGGTGAAGCCGCTGAAGCTCAGGCCATTCGCAGGTGCGACGACGTGGACCGCTGT
>Ga0209698_10002121_pt1 | contig 22683 bp, 22 predicted proteins | sample LitLauG_LLR_2012_FD_187203 | JGI IMG/M metagenome (GOLD analysis project Ga0209698, IMG submission 187203) | Freshwater sediment microbial communities from Pennsylvania, USA - Little Laurel Run_MetaG_LLR_2012 (SPAdes) (version 2) | ecosystem: Environmental > Aquatic > Freshwater > Creek >... | reverse complement strand
AGTCTCGACCGGAAGCTGATTTTCGAGGATTCGGCGATGCGCAATTTTGAACTGTTGCGCCTGGAGGAGTGAGGGCCGCCGGGCTTACATGGCTCCAAGCCACTTCACCGGGAAGCGCGCGGCCAGGGCGTTGGCCAAGCGCTCGTCGGCAGTGATCAGATGCTTCTTCGATTGCATTGCAAGAGCGACGTAAAGGCTGTCGTAAACGCTGCGCCCATAGTCAAACGCAATGGCGCAGGCATCTTCCAGAAGCTGCGTGGAGGGAACAGTCGGTATACGTCGGCGTAGCATGGACACAAGCGCCAGCTCTGCTTCAGCGCGGGGAAGACGCTGCTGCCAGACCGCTTTCCATACGATGTTGCCGCATTCCGCCCAAAAGATGTCGGGCACCAGCAAATCGACCTCGCCCGCTCCGTAAGCGTCCAGTAAACGGAAGGCCTGAGGCCGGAGGAGTTCTCCTTTGGCTGGAAGCATCCACTTGGCCGCAACACTCGCGTCCAAGACAAATGCGGTCACCGCTCCCGGTCCTCACGGATCATCTCTTCGGCTGACGGAAATGGTCCGGGCGAAAGTGTTTCTCGGGAGGAGAGTTCCTTCATCCGGCGGGCAAACTCGCGGCGTTCGCGCAGTTCCTCAGCGGTTGGAATATTCTGCTCAAGAAGTTCGATCACTTCCGCAGCAATTGACTTGCGATGTTTGCGGGCACGAGCCCGTAGCGCCTTATAGATAGGCTCTGGTACATTCTCCACGTAGAGCGTTGCCATAGGGATCTCCTAGGGATATCCTAGCACATCCCTAGGGAGCCAGCGCAGCGGCTTTCTTGACAGGGAAAGCCCTCGGCCTTTATTCTAAGTCTTGCTCCTTGCGGTACTTACGCCTGCTGGCGTGCTTCCGCGAGCCTTGGGGCCGGACTCGGCGCGGAGGTTTCCCATGCTCCTCAACATCAGTGAACTGGAATTGCGTCCTCTGGATTTTGCGGAGCGGTTTCAGCCTGGCGTGATCGACTTGGCCGAGGGAATTCGGCAGTGCAGTGCCCTGGAGACGACCGGGCGCGCTGAGGTGGTCGAGGAGCATCACGGCAAGCACGAAGTTATCAAAGACCTGCGGCTGCGAGGCCGTTTGTCGACAGAGTTGGAGTTGCAGTGCGCCCGATGCCTGGATCCGGTGCCGCAGATGGTCGACCGCGAGTTTGACTTGCTCTATCGGCCTTTGGGAGCTGATGCTGGGCGCGACGAGCTTTCCGTCACCGTAGCAGAAGCTGAGATTGGCTACTATCAGGGCGAGGGAATTCTACTCGAGGATGTATTGCGGGAGCAGGTTTTACTGGCTCTGCCCTTGAAAGTTACTTGCCGCGAGGACTGCAAGGGCTTGTGCCCGCATTGCGGCAAGAATCTGAACTTGGAACAATGTTCCTGCTCGGTTCCAGTGGAAGATCCACGGTGGGCGGCGTTGAAGGAAGTGCGCAGCCGGCTGGAACATTAGAAACTGCAGTTTTTTCACGAAGGAAATCTAGAACATGCCTAATCCGAAGCGACGACACTCCCAGAAGCGCACCTCAACCCGGCGCGCTCACGACGCACTCAAAGGCCACAGCCTGTCTGAGTGCCCCAACTGTCACGAAAAAAAGATGCCCCATCGCGCCTGCCCCAAGTGCGGGTACTATAAGGGACGCGAAGTTCTCGACGTTGAAGAAGCCAGCTAACCTCTAAACACCATGCCTAGCGTGATCGCGCTGGATGCGATGGGTTCGGATCGCGCCCCCAAGCCGGAAATCGAGGGCGCCATCCAGGCAGCACGCCAATACGGCGTGCGCGTGCTGCTGGTCGGGCCCGAAGAGATCGTCAAGCCTGAGCTCGACCGTCACCTTTCGGCTTCGCAGCTCCCTATCGAAATCGTCCACGCCAGCGAATACATCACCATGGACGACAAGGTCGAGGCGATTCGCGCCAAGCGCGATAACTCGATGCGCGTGGGCCTGCGCATGGTGCGCGAGGGGCAGGCCAATGGATTTGTCACCGCAGGAAACACTGGCGCCGCCATGGCCACCGCGAAGATCGTGCTGGGCGCGGTGCCTGGGGTTGATCGCCCGGCACTGGCTGCGGTCTTCCCTACTGCACCCGGAACGGCCGCGATGTTGCTTGATGTCGGCGCCAACGTCGACTGCACCGCGCAGAATCTGGAACAATTCGCGGTGATGGGTGACGTCTATTTCCGGTCGATGTTCGGGAAAAGACCCGGCACGCCTGGACCTCGCGTCGGATTGCTCTCCATCGGCGAAGAAGAAACCAAGGGCAATGAGCTTACTCGCGAGGCCTTCCAACTGCTCAAGCAGCTTCCATTAAATTTTGTGGGCAACGTCGAGGGGCGCGATCTCTACAACGGTCACGTGGATGTCATTGTGGCGGATGGCTTCGTCGGCAATGTCGCCTTGAAGATCTCCGAAGGCGTCGCCAATCTCGTGCGCACGGCGTTGAAGGAATCCCTCAAAGCGACGATCACGCGGCAGGTTGGTGCTCTACTCTCGCGCAGCGCCTTCGCCGACTTCAAGAAGCGCCTCGATCACACTGAATACGGTGGCGCGCCGCTGCTGGGAGTGAAGGGAATCTGCATCATCACGCATGGTTCGTCCAACGCCAATGCGATGAAGAATGCGATTCGTGTAGCGGCCGAGTTTTCCAGACGCGGGATCAACGATTCCATTGAGCAAGGTCTGGCCGCGCTGCGACCCGCCCCGGTCGAAGCAGTTACTCAGGACAGCTAATCCATCATGAATGAATCCGGCAACAGCATCGCTCTGCTTTTCCCGGGCCAGGGATCGCAGGCCGTTGGTATGAGCAAGGAGTTGGCCGAGAACCATGAAGTCGCCCGCCGGACTTTTGAGGAAGCCGACGAAGCCCTCGGCTACAAGCTCTCGCACTTGTGCTTCGAAGGGCCAGAGGATCGGCTTCGGTTGACCGAGATCACGCAGCCGGCGATTCTCACCGCTTCGATTGCCGCGCTTCGAGTGCTCGAAACCCAACTCCCCAGACCGTCCTTCGTAGCTGGCCACAGCTTGGGGGAATACTCTGCCTACGTTGCGTCCGGGACGCTGAGCTTTGCCGACGCCGTGCGCACCGTTCGCAATCGCGGCAAGTACATGCAGGAAGCTGTGCCCGTGGGCGTGGGTGCGATGGCCGCCATTCTCGGCATGGATCTCGCCGCTGTCACCACCGTCTGCAACGACGCTGCGCAGGGTGAAGTCTGCGAACCGGCCAACATCAACTCACCCGAGCAGATCGTGATTTCCGGCAACACGGCCGCGGTAGAGCGGGCCGCGAAACTGGCCGATGAACGCGGCGCCAAAAAAGCCAAGATGCTGCCCGTGAGCGCACCTTTCCACTGTTCGCTGATGAAGCCCGCCCAGGATCGCCTCAAAGTCGACCTCGATGGCGTCACTCTCAACCCGCCCGTCTATCCCGTCGCCTGCAACGTGGACGCGGAACTGGTCACCGAAAACCTGCGCGCCCGCGACACACTGGTGCGCCAAGTTACCGGCTCAGTAAAGTGGGAGCAGTGTGTGCGGCTGCTGATCGCCCACGGCGTGCAGACCTTCATCGAAGTCGGACCGGGAAAAGTACTCTGGGGACTGATGCGACAAATCGACCGCGCCAAGACCTGTCTGACCGTCGGCGACGAAGCAACACTGACGAAGACGCTAGAGCGAATCGCACTAGATTCCTCGAACAAACTCAGCCCAGCGTAACCACTCTATCGCTCAACCGGGCTGCAATCCGAACTTGGTGACCAAGGCTCCTAGGGGCCGATTTTTCTCCGGGCTCAGCGGAAAATCAGTTCGCAGGGCGGGAAGCTGAGCGTCTTGTCCGCTTTCTCGACCCACACCTGCGCGTGCTCCGCGCGATCGTTCACCACTACATCCACCACGATCCCGCTGCCGCCGCCGGGACAAGTGCTGGAGCCGTATACTTTCTCGGTCTTGATCAGTCCCCACTCGCCGCCCGGCCCCCAATCACGGTAAAACTCGTTGAAGGGATATTTCGGATGCTCCTGTGGATGCTGCTGCCAGTTGGGATCGTGCATCCAGATTCCGTAGGCGGACTTGTAATCCTGCTTCTGCAGATCGGCGAAGAAATTGCCGACGATGTGTTCTTCCGGCCAGTAACGAAACCACCATGCCAGCGCGGCGAGGATGAGGATGGCCACGACCGCCATAATTCTGCGCTGGTTGCGCCGCCGTTCTTTTCCGGCGTCGTACTGCTTAGCGTCGAGCAAAGTCATACGCTTCTAGCATAACGGACACGGGGTGGAAGGTAAAAGTTCGCGACGGAAGAGGAATTGAGAAATTTGGTAATTGTGTAATGTTTCGACCCCAGTCCCGCAGGGCTTTTCAATTGCTCAATTACCAATTCCCCAATTACTCAATTCCCTACAGAGTCCGCTTGAACAGCGGAATGGCGATGCCCAGCGTGACGGCGGCGAAAATGGCCAGAAACAGCATGTCGCCCCAGACCGCTGACAAACTCGTCTCTTTCAGCAGCAGGCATTTGAAACCGTCCACCGCATAAGTGAAGGGATCGCACTTCGCAATCGCGCGCAGCCAAGGCGGAAAGGCCTGAATTGGATACACCGAACCACTGGGGAAAAACAGCAGCGTGTTGAGAATGCCGAACATGGCGCGCGGCACCAGCGGATCCTCAATGCGCACCATCAACAGGAACATAAAGGTGTTGAGGGCCAGCGAAGTCAGCACGATCATGATCAGAAGCCCGAGGATGGTTGCCGGGTTGAAGATCGTCCCAACGCCTGCCATCAGCGACCCGATCGCCACGATGATCACGCCGGTCATGAACGCCTTGATTGCGCCCGCCAAGTTCAGGCCGAGAACGAGTTCCAGCTTTGTGATCGGCGTAACCAAGTAGCCTTCATGCACGCCACGCGCCTTATCGTCGATGTAAAGCATGCCCCCGCCGATCATGACCGACACAAACATGGCCAGCACCAGCGAGCCGGGCAGCAGATACTTCATGTATTCGATATAGGGGTAGAGCTCGACGATATCGAGTGCGGTTTGCTGCAAAATGCGCGGCGAGACCGTGGGCTGGTTCAGCGCGTTGGTGAGATCGGTGAGTTCGGCCTCGACCGCAGAACTCATGAAATTGTCGCTGTTATCGACCACGAGCGCGACACGGGGATGATTCTCTTCATAGACACGGCGCGAAAACTGCGGTGGGATGATCACCGCTCCCTGCAGCCTGCCGTCGCGCACATCCGCCACGGCCTTCTTTTCGTCGTCGTACGGAATCGTTGAGAAGGTACGAATGTTTGCCTGGACCGCGTCGAATGCCTGGCGAATTCGCAGAGCCTGCGGGCCGCCGTCCTGGTCGACGAGGGCGATCTTGGCGTCGTGAATTTTTCCACCGAAGGCGTTGCCGAGGATAATCAACTGCACCAGCGGGAAAATCATCGAGGCCAGCATCAGCGCAGGCGAGCGGAAAAACTTCCGCATTTCCCGCTCGACAATCGCCATCATTCGATTCATAAGTCTCCAACTTAGCTACCGGTTTGTCTCTGTGCCCCTCTGTGTCCTCTGTGGTCGGCTTTTTCCGCGCTACGGCTGCAAACCCGGCCGTTGCGGCATCACGAAGGCATATGCCTTCTGCAACTCATCCCGCAGTTGCCGCCCGGTGTAGTGCACAAATACGTCGTCGAGCGTCGTGTTCTGCACCGACAGCGACTTCACCTGCACCCCGGCCGCAACCGCCATCTCCACTAACTGCGTCGTCGTACGCGAGCCATTTCCGGTGAGCACTCGATACATGCCCGCCCCCTCATGCTGTACCGAGGTGACGTCGTCGAGAGTGTGCAGCCGCTGTTCCCAATCGCTGGGCGGATTTTCGAACTGCGCCTCGATCACATTCGATCCCGGCACGCTGGCCTTCAAAGTCGATGGAGCGTCCAGCGCGACCAGTTTGCCGTGATCGACAATGGCGATGCGATCACATAGCCGGTCGGCTTCGTCCATGTAATGGGTCGTGATCAGAATCGTCAGTTGCCGGTGGGCTTTGATGTTGCCCAGCATCTCCCACACCGAGACGCGCGAAACCGGGTCGAGACCAGTGGTCGGCTCGTCGAGAAAGAACATTTTGGGATGATGCACCAGCCCGCGCGCGATCTCGAGCCGCCTCCGCATGCCGCCGGAAAGCGTTTTGGTCTGCGCGTCGCGCCACTTGGTCAAGTCGACCAGTTGCAAGAGTTCATCAATCGACTTCTTTCGTTCTTTCGCCGGCACGTCGTAGAGCTTGGCGTAGATATTCATGTTTTCGGAAACTGTGAGGTCAAGGTCGCTGGTCAGCGCCTGCGGAATCACCCCGATCATCCGTCGCGCTGCGTTCGGTTCCTTCGCCACGTCGTGTCCCGCGATGCGCGCCTGTCCCGATGTGATTGGGATCAGCGTGGTCATCATGCGAATCAGCGTGGACTTCCCTGCCCCGTTCGGACCGAGCAGTCCGAAGATTTCGCCTTCTTTCACGCTGAAGGAAACGTCGTCGACCGCTGTGAACTCGCCATACTTCTTGACGATATGCTCGACTTCGATCGCCGACGGAGCATTGGGATCGAAGATGGGCTTCTCCAGCGTGGTCGCGGTTGTGGCCGAAGCGGTTTCCTCGTTTTGCGGAATGTCAGCCATCATTGTTTCTCCGCCGTTGCGCTCTGGGTGCCATCGCCCTTCACCTGTTCCGGCGAAACCAGAACTTCCGCGGTCATGCCGGGGACAAATGCGCCTTTGGGATTATCCAGACGGACTTTGAGGACAACAGTTTTGATGTCGCGCTTACGACGGCTCACGTCGCGCTGCGTGGCGTAATCGCCCTCTACACCTTTGAAGAACACTTTGCCGCTGGTGATAGTCCCTCCCGGCAAACGGACCCGCAGCACGTCGCCGTATCCGATGTGATCGGCATAAGTCTCCGGGATCGCGGCCCGTGCCCAGGTGTCACTCAGATCCACGATTGTGACGATGGGCGCACCAATATTCACCACTTCGCCCTGACGTGCCGCCCGCACGGAAACGGTTCCCGTGACTGGCGCATAAACGTTCGTATATCCCAGGCGCACTGCAGCCTGATTCTTTTGCGCAATCGCGTTCTTCAAGTCAGCCTCGGTGGCGGCTACGGTGCTCTTGGCCGCATTCCCCTGATTGGTGCGCGCGATGGCGGCATTGAGGTCCGCTTGCGCCGCCGTGACCAGGTCCTTCTGCGCCTGAACCGTGGCCTGAGCGGCTTGCAGATTTGTTTCTGCCTGCACGCGCTCCTGATCTGAGGCCACCCCCGCCTTGGCCAGTTCCACCGTGCGACGGCTGTCGCTCGCCGTGCGATCCAAGGCGGCTTGCGCCTGCAGCAACTGAGCCTTTGCTGAGGCGAGCTTCGCCTGAGCGTTAGCAACGTCGCTCGAAGTGGAACCCGAGGTTGACTTCTCCGTCTGCCGCATCTCCGCCACCTTATGTTGCATGCTGGCGATATTGGCCGCAGCCCCTGCCTCCTGCGCCTGCAACTCGGAAGGATCGAGCACGGCGATCAAGTCTCCCGCCTTAACTGGAGTGCCCTCGTCCACCAGCAACTTCTGAATGCGGCCTTCGACCTGTGCGCTCACGATGACTTGGTTGGCGTCGACCGTACCGATCAACACCAGATCGCGGGAATGGTCGGCGGAGAAATAGTAATAGCTGGCAGCTATGACAAAGATGATGCCCAGAAGAATGAAGAAGCGGTTGCGCGCACTCATGAGCGTGCTCCTTGCGTGAGATTGCGTTTCGGGACGAACAACGCCGCGGAAATAAAATCCAGCACCGCGGCTCGGCGCTCGGCGATACGCTCGGGTGCGAGCGGATTGAAGCCGACGATTTTCTGCATCATCGGCGCACTGCTGAAATAGAAGACGATCATGGCGACCATCGAAGGCACGAAGTGCGCCGGATTGACGGTGCGAAACTCGCCTTCGCTAATCCCCTTCTGTATGAGTTCGCCCACGCGCCCGAAAATCGGCCGGATGTAGTTGCTGATGATTTTGTCGATGTGCTGTGATTGCCCTTCGCGTGCGCGCATCATCTCGCGCTGCATCAGGCGCGGATAAAGCTGGTTGGCGGCGATGAAGTCGAAATATGCGCCCACGTATGCGAGCATCTTTTCGCGCGGGGCCCGGTCGCTGTCGAGCACCGCGAAGACGGTGTTTTTCAGACCCGAAAACGCTTCATCGAGTACGGCGCTGTAGAGGGTCTCCTTGTCCTTGAAGTAGTAATAAAGAAGGGCTTTGTTAACGCGAGCTTCGCGGGCTATGGCGTCGGTGCGGGCGCCGGCAATGCCGTGCTCGGCGAACTCCTGCGCGGCCGCCTGCAGGATCGCGGCGCGGCTCTCCTCGGGCTGGCCGCGAGAGCCCATGCGGCGATGCAGGGCATGACGGTGATGAAAAAGGCGCGCCATATACTAATTAACCAGTTAGTTAGATTATACACTCGCCCGCGGCCATGAGAAAGGTTCTTTCTGGAACTTGCAGGAAGGGATGTCGAAGTTCCCACCCTTCAGATGTCCTGAAGGGCGGGATGCCTCGCTTTCGAAGCTTAAGCGCCGACGCCGGCCGCTGCGTTCGCGGCAGCAATCACCTCGGGGATGTCCGCCACGTCGATGGTTTGCTGCTGCACGTACGCCTCAAACTCCGTCAGCTTCGGTGCGATCGGACGCTCGACGCGGTACACGCCCGCCAGCGCGTCAGTGGTCTTCAATCCGTTACCGGTAATGCAGAGGACGGTCGTTTCTTCCGGCAAAATGCGGTCCTGGCGATATAACTTCGCCGCCGAGCCGACCGTCACGCCTCCGGCGGTTTCGGTGAAGACGCCTTCGGTTTCCGCCAGCAGCCTGATCGAGTCGATCAGTTCCGGATCGCTGACGTCTTCGCTCCATCCGCCGCTGTTCTTGATGGTCTTGATGGCGTAATGCCCGTCGGCCGGATTGCCGATGGCAAGTGAGCGGGCAATCGTATTGGGCTTCTGCGGCTCGATCTCGGCGCTACCAGTTTTCACCGCGGTCGAAATCGGAGAACATCCAGTCGCCTGCGCCCCGAAGAACTTCACTTCTTTCGCCTCCACCAGACCGAGCTTCACGAGTTCGTCAAAGGCCTTCTTGATCTTGATGATGAGCGAACCCCCGGCCATGGGGCAGACCAGGTTATCGGGTAGACGCCATCCGAGCTGTTCGGCAATCTCGAAGCCGAAGGTCTTCGATCCCTCCGAGTAGTAGGGACGCAGGTTCACATTGACGAATCCCCACGGGTGCTCTTCGCCGATTTGTGAGCAGAGGCGGTTGACCTGGTCATAGCTGCCAGCGACGCGGACGACCTTCGCCCCAAAGACATTGGTGCCGAGAATCTTTGCGGGCTCCAAATCGGCAGGGATGAAGATCCACGCCTTAAGGCCTAGACGAGCGGCGTGGGCGGCGACAGCGTTGGCCAGGTTGCCAGTCGACGAGCACGAGACGGTGTCGAAGCCGAACTCGCGCGCTTGCGACAAAGCAACCGCGACCACGCGATCCTTGAAGCTCAACGTCGGCAGGCAGACCGCGTCATTCTTGAGGAAGAGATTCTGCGGCTGCGCCCCTAGGCGCGCGGCAAGCTGCGGCGCCTGCAGCAGCGGCGTGAAGCCGACAGGCAGCCGCGGTTCAAATCCCTGCGGCAGCGGCAGCAGTTCCGAGTAGCGCCACATGTTCGGCGGACGCTGGGAAATTCGCTCACGGCTGATCGACGGTCGAATCGCGTCGTAGTCGTAGGCAACTTCCAAAGGAGAGAAACAATCGTCGCAAATATTGCGGGGTTGATTTCCCCAGGTCCGTCCGCACTCGCGGCACCGCAGTTCGTAATGAGACATGTCGCTACTCGCTTTCTCTCGTTACTAGCGAATAGCTGAAGACGAGCCGGAAAATTTGGCCTCAAAAAATAAAGGCCTCATTTTCCAGGAAAAGGAAAAGAGGCTATCGGATGGAGCTACGCTCTCAGCCGAATCCCATGTTCCCTGTTTCCAGGAGAGAGTTGGCACCAAGCATCCGGGATATATGATCTCGGATCGGTTGCCGTGGCGTCTCAGGGCTCGTCCCTCAGCCACTCTGCATGAAATTCAGGTCCGCCCCGTGAAGGGCGAACTTGTCTTACTGATGTTACGGAAACGCCGCTAGCGGCGTCAAGTGGAAATTCAGCAAGCGTCTTTATCCCCTCTAACCGTCCTTTAATGCGCGACCGAAAATCGGCTGGCCTCCGAGCGAGATGTAAAAGCCATAGAAGAGCAGAGCGAGCGGAAGCAGCAGAGCGACGACCGCTCGGCCCGCATACCACTGGTTAAGGACTAGAGGCGGGGATAAGGATAGTGTGTGCCAGGCAATATAGAAACAGACTGTGGCAATTAAACCAACTCTGGCGATCACCACCAAGAGGACACCCACGTACACGACAGTGAGGACAAAATCCAGTGCGCTGCCCGGCGAAATCTGCAGCCCTATGATGAGTCCCGTTGCTGCTAATCCCAACCATCGCCGCCGGAAAATCCCGGCCATCATCGACAGAATCGCGAGAAAGATGAGTGCTGCAATGCAATCGGACGCGGGCTGAGCGGCGGTGAAGCCGATAGACGGCCAAAGCCCCCGCCCGAAGTACAGACCCACGCGAAATGATTGCGACAGGCCGATCCGCGGTATGACCAAGAACGCATTGGTTCCCACAAGAACGGCAGCAATCGTAGATCCAGCAAGAACTCCCAAGAGCATGTCGCGCCCGACTAGTGGATCGCGGAAGCGTCCACCGAGGAGCCGCTGCCAGGAGACCATGAGCTTGGGCCAACTTCGTCGCACATACGGCTCCACTGCCATGTATCCGATCCATGAGAGCAGGCCGAAGAGCAATGGAACGCCGAGCAATATGAATTGCAGCGAGATGTAATCCGGTGAAGGCGCAAAATGATAACTGCAGAGAGCCCACGCGCAAAAAGCAACAGCGGTGAAACCGGCCAACCGCAGCGCTCCTTTAGCGTCTCCACGGCCACGGCGAAGATTCAAACGTGCGAAGAATCCTCCAACCACCAGGAGACCGATGAGGAGCGAGACGCCAATTACCGCGGAAATCCCCGCACCGGCTGTCGATCCAGTGGTAGCGCGCCAAGGTTCGTCCCAAGGAGCAATGACCTGGAAATAAACTGGCACGCCGTGGTACGCGGCGGCGGTGACGTGAATCGGCAAGTCGGGGTGATCCGCCAGGCGGCCCTCCCAGTCGGAACGGCTATCGAAAACTTCCGGCGCAGTCCACTTCGGGCTCGCAGGAACAAACCGAGTCTTGTCCAATCCGGCTTCGGCAAACAATAGATTCCAATCCGGTTCCAGGTGTGGACTTTCTGCCTCCACTTGCGGCGGCACCGCGCGCAAGAAAAGCAGTTTGCCTTGCATGTCGAGCTTGAGGGCGACCATGCGTGAAGTTTCGTAAGGCGGCTGCCCCTCTGTAACAGTCGGAGGCCCTGAGGAGTTTGTGAATCCCGGCATCATCCATGTGGGGCTTTGGCGATACCAGAAAGCGACCGCGGACGGCCATGCCTGTTCCGCGGACGTGCGCTTCCAACCCTTGTCCGAGGGATAACGACCGGCGTAGTGGAGGTAGCCGCGTTCAGACCCTATCCAGAACTCTCGATCTACCGCCGTTGCGTAGCCCAGCTTTTTCGCCAGCTCTTGAGCCCGATCGGCCAGCACTTCCGGCGGTTTATTCATGAAGGCAAGGCCCCAATCCGTGTTGCGAGGCGATAAAAAGATTGAGGTGCCAAAGATCAGAACTACGCTGGCGGCAAGATAGGCCCACGCCACAGAAGGGCGAAGCGAGCCCTGGGGTCCCGCGGCAGCGACCATCTCCGGCGATGGAGTTTCTCCAGCGGCGAGCGCGGTTTCGATCGGATCTCCTCCCGGGAGGGCCGCGGAGACGCTCAGCGCGGAGCGCGGCCGCTGCGCAGGATCGTGATCCAGACACCGCAGAATCGCGCGCTCGACAGCGGGATCGAAATTCTTGATCACGCTCGACGGTGGCGTGGGATTGGTTTCGGTCTGCTTGCGGTAGAGGTCTGCAAGGTTGGCGGCGTCGAATGCTCTCTTCCCGGTAAACAATTCGTAGAGAACGAGGCCGAGGGCGTAGAGATCGCTCTGCACCGAGGGCGCGGCGCCGTTGAATAATTCCGGCGCTAAATATCCGGGAGTGCCGGCGGGCTTGCTTTGATCCGCCTCGGAGGCGGCGATGGCCAGGCCGAAATCGGTGATGCGGGCGCGGCCCTTGCCGTCGATCATCACATTCGAAGGCTTGAGGTCGCGATGCAGAACGCCGCTGCGATGAGCAGCGGCCAGGCCGGAACATAATTGCTGCGCGATCTCGATAGCTTTGTCGTCGGGAAGACGTCCGATGCGGCGCAACAGCGACGCGAGATCCTCGCCGTCTACAAATTCCATCGAGAGGAAGTGGCGGCCGTCGCTTTCTCCCACGTCATACACGCGGCACACGTTGGGATGGGAGACTTGGCGGGCCATGCGCACTTCGGCGTAGAACTGCTCGCGCCAACTGGAGCTTTTTCCGCGATCGCTCGGCAGAAATTTCAGCGCGACTCGTTGGCCCAGCTTCAGATCATCCGCGCCATAAACCTCGCCCATCCCTCCGCGTCCGAGCAAAGACACGACGCGATACCGATCCGCGACCACAGTGCCGGGAGCGAAACCGAGTGAGTGAGAAGATGGATTTTTCGGCCAGGGGACCTCGGCCAACTGCATCGATGAAGAGATCGACATCGTGGGAGGGGCATTCAGCGCTGCGCCACAGCGTTGGCACTGTTCAGACGGATCGGGATTTTGTGTGCCGCAAACCTGGCAGCGAGTCACGCTTGTCCCCTGCGAGCAAGATCAGGGTTCGACGATTCTGCACCCCCGAACTGCATTGTGTAAAGCAGAGACGGTTCTGATCGCCACAGCGCGGGGTGTACAATTTCCGGCGCCGCAAATTTACCGATACGTGAACGTGACTAACCTTTCACAGCGACGGAACGTGAGGTTCAACCAATGAAACGGTTCAGCGAGACGTTGGCAGTTTTGCTTTTCTTTTCCGCTTTCTTGATGCCAGTCTCTTTCGCGCAACAATCCGAGGCTGCTAAGCCGCCGGCAAAGAGTAAGGCCCCAGCGCAATCTGCCGAGAAGCCGGCGGAATCCGCGATCAAGCCGGAGCCCGTTTCTGAGCCGAAAGCCCCTCTGCGCGAATCCGCCAGCGAAAAAGAGAAGGACAAAGAAGAACACTTCGACATGACGGAGATGCCGCCCGTAGTGACGCATCACCAGATCACGGTCGATGGAAAGCTGCTGAAATACACAGCGACGGCTGGGAGGCTACCGATCAAGCGCGGAGACGGCAAGATCGAAGCGGAGATGTTTTATGTGGCCTACACGCTCGACGGCCAGGACGCGGCGAAGCGCCCGGTGACATTTGCCTTTAACGGAGGGCCGGGGTCAGCATCGATCTGGCTGCACATGGGCGCGCTCGGGCCGCGGAAAGTCGTGCTGCAGCCGAATGGATTCATGCCCCCAGCGCCGTATCGCATCGAAGACAATGCGTACACGCTGCTTGATAAGAGCGATCTGGTGCTGATCGACGCCATCGGCACGGGCTTCAGCCGCGCCGCGGATTCCGAGATGTTCAAGAAATTCTTCGGCGTCAAGGGCGACATCGAGGCCTTCAGCGAATTCATCCGGCTTTACATCAGCCGCAACGAGCGCTGGTCGTCGCCGCTGTTCATCCTGGGGGAAAGTTACGGCACGACGCGGGCCGCGGGAATTGCGGGATACCTTGCCGACCGTGGCATTTCGTTCAACGGCATCACGCTGCTTTCCACCGTGCTCAATTTCGAAACCCTTGAAGACAACAAAACCAACGATCAGCCTTATATCTTTTTGATTCCGTCGTTCACCATGATCGCGGGCTATCACCACAAACTTGCGCCCGATCTAGCTCAGGATATGACTCGCGCGCGGCATGACGCCGAGCAGTGGGCTTCGACCGCCTATGAGCAGGCACTCGATAAAGGCGACGGCCTCACGCCGGATGAACGGCAGAGGGTGATTGATCAACTCGCGCACTTCACGGGTCTCAGCAAGGAAGTGATCGACGAGGCCGACCTGCGCATTAACGTACGGAAGTTTACGCATTATCTGCTGATCGATCAGAGGCTGCGCGTCGGACGGCTCGACGCTCGCTACACCGGGCCCGACCCGAACGGCTTGCTTGATACCCCGTTTTACGATCCGACCGGATCGGCGACCATGCCGCCGTTCACCTCGGTCTTCAACAACTATCTGCGTACGGAACTCAATTACAAAGTCGACATGCCCTATAATGTGCGCGCCAATCTTGGCCCGAACGACAAGTGGGAGTGGGGATCGGCGATTGAAGGATTTCCCGACACCGCCACGGCGATGCGCCAAGCGATCGTGAAGAATCCCTACTTGAAGATTCTGGTGATGGAAGGTTATTACGATCTGGCCACGCCGTATTACGCGGCGAATTATACGATCGACCATCTCAACCTGCCGCAGAAGTATCGCGACAACATTTCTTTCGCGACGTACGACGCCGGCCACATGATCTATCTGCCGACCGACGGGTTGAAGAAGATGAAGTCGGATCAGGCGGCCTTCATGGAGAAGGCAAACCCTTAACCACAGAGGTCACTGAGTTTCACAGAGGCTTCAGCGGCTGTACTGATTCTTCTTCTTGTCTTCGTGGCGCTCCAGCCCGAGTCGAATGAGACGATCGATCAGGTCTGCGTAGGCCACGCCGGACGCGCTCCACAGCTTGGGATACATGCTGATCGAGGTGAATCCAGGCATGGTGTTGATCTCGTTCAGATAAATTTTACGCGTCTTCGGGTCCATCAAAAAATCCACGCGCGCGAGTCCCGCGCAATCCACTGCTTGGAAAGCCTTCACCGCCAGCTCTTGCACCTTCCTGGTTTCCGCCTTGGTCAGCTTGGCCGGGATGATCGGCCGCGAGCCTTCATCCACATATTTGGCGTTGTAATCGTAGAACTCTTTGCAGGGGACGATTTCGCCGGGCACGGACGCGGCCGGCTCATAGTTGCCCAGGACCGAGCATTCGATCTCGCGCGCCTTGTCTTTCTTCCCGCCGACGCCTTCCTCGATCACAATTTTCCGGTCAAATTTTGCCGCCTCCTCGATGGCGGGTCCCAGTTCCTTACGGTCATGCGCTTTGCTGATGCCCACCGACGATCCCAGATTGGCGGGCTTCACGAACACCGGATACTTCAACTTGCGCGCAACCAGCTTCTCCACTTGCTTCGGATCTTTTTCCCAAGCGGTGCGCAGAATCGTGACGTGTTTCACAATCGGCAGACCGGCAGCGATGAACAGCGACTTCATGATGTCTTTGTCCATGCCCGCGGCCGAGCCGAGGACTCCGGCACCGACGTAGGGGATATCCGCAAGCTCCAGCAGGCCCTGGATTGTTCCGTCTTCGCCGAACGTGCCGTGGAGCACGGGGAAAATGATGTCGACATTAATGGCGCGGTCGCTGGCGCGGCGCAGCAGCGACTCCGTTTGAAAAGGAGTGAGTCCACTTTCACGGTGCACGGGCTCAGGAGGGACAACCACGGATTCCCCGCGGGTCAGCACCGCGGCCGCGGGCGTCGTTTCTGGATCGCCTGCACGCAGATGACGAGGCTCGATCACGAGCTTGCCATTCAGCAGGCTCTCGGCGTGCTCGGCCGTGAGCCAGCGCCCGTCTTTGGTGATGCCAATGGGGACGACGTCATATTTTTCACGATCGATAGCGTTGAGGACCGACGCAGCCGAGAGCAGCGAGACTTCATGCTCTCCACTGCGCCCACCGAATAAAATGCCGACGCGAATCTTCTTCATGACTTATTAGTGTGGACGCGAGGGGAGCAGGGCGTCAATTGCGCGAGTGGTGCAGGCTGCCTGCTCAATGACGAACGCGCACCAACTCTATGGCTCGGCGGCATTGGGAGTGCGCTTCTCCCATTCATCCAGGTCGACGCTGTTGCGCCTGGGCTTACCTGGGGCGTAGATGGTGAAGAGCGTCTTGATGCACTCACCTTCACCGCAGATGGTGAAGGAGTCGAACAATTTGTGCCAGCCTTCGGGCGCTTCTTCCACGTCAGGAGCCTCAGGGTCGCTCTTCAGCCATGCGTCTAACTCCAGCGCCATCGGTGCGAGGAATTGTCGCTTGTCAACGCGATCTCGCAAATGATCACGATAGGCGCGGCACCGGGCGTCTCTTGGCGGCCTGATCTTAACTGCCGCCATTCGCTAACCGATGGTGTCTACGATACGCTGCGAAATGCGCTTGGACTCTTCCGAGCCGGGGCGGGTCTTTTCGAGCCGGGCATAGAGATTAGAAAGAGACTTGTTCTTCAAGGCGGGCGCCTTGCGGGCAGGCGCTGGCGGACGGGAGCCGGGTTGGCGCTGACTTTGTTTCGCCGTTGCCATGTAATGATGGTAGCAGATGCGGGTGGGACTGCAAAGGCGAGAATCGCCCGTCGGCCTATGCCATCGCCCAGCCGCATACAACGCTGCTAGCATGGGGCATCCGGCGCGTAACCGTCAATCACCGGATTGGTACACTAGTGCGTCGGTCTCGACTCCTATGTGGAACTTCAACCGCCGGGCATGTTGCGCCCTCGTCGCCACCGGAGTCATTTTCCTTGGCGGATGCCGCAAGTCCGGCGACACGACTCCGACCGCAGCTCCGGCGTCCGCCAGCAGTCCAGCGCAACTCGCGCCGGCAAAAGAAGAACGTCATCATCGCTTTCCCAGCGGGGTTTCCCCTCTGATCGTCAGCATGTCGCCCGAGACCATCGTGGTTCGGGATGGGCACGCACCCATGCAGCGCTTCTCGCTGACCTACGAGATCAAGGAGCCTGAGCAAGCGACCAAAGCTTACATCTCGGTCTTTGCCCAGGGTGTCGGCGAAATCCAGAACTTCGACGTGGATATAAAACCCCAGTCGCAGATTGAGTTCCTTCTGGACGCATCGCAGGCCGACTTGGGCCCCGCGGTGCGCTTCCGCATTCACTGCGCGACGAGTGACAGCGATTGGTACACCATGGGAAGCGATCCGTCGGCCAAACCCGAGCACCCAGGAGTACGGAAAATTACCAGCGTATATCCGAACTACTTGGCAAGAGGACAAGGCAATGGCCCCGTTTCCATCGACATTCGCGGTGAGATCACGCGCGAGTGCACGCCACAGGCGCAGGTAGATGGCACAACGGTCGAGTTGCAAAACGTGGTGGTGACGGACCGGGAAATCCGCGGGCAGCTTCTCGACTCCGACTTCCAGGGTCGCCCCGTAGTCCCGCGCCGCTTCGAGGTAAAGCTGGTGGTCGAGGGAGTGGGCATGCGCCGGGCTGACGTCTACAACCTGGATTTTTCAGAGTAGACGTTCAAGAAACAAGAGCGTCGGTGGAGACCCTCCAAACTACGACGAGTTTCTGTGACTCTGCGACGAACGCTCTGATCGTATCCTCCTTCAATCCCGAAAACTTGGTCATAGGCTGTGACTTACTCAGAACCGCTTCGCGATTGAACCCAGGCAACTTGGCGACAATCGCGCGGTAATTGTCAAAAGCACTGGGTGGTGCCCCGCCCTTGGAGATGTCGCTCAAGGCATTCTGGAGATAGAGGGGATATGCCCAAAAGATCACCTGCGATTTACTTCCGATCTGAGCCTGAAAAGACGCACCGACTGTGCCTGGCTTAACGTGATTGCCTGATCCCTCCCATAGTTCTCTAAGAAGGCTCAGAAGACTACGGCTGTGTTCATCCGGGCAACCTAGGAGTACTTCCCCGAAGGTAAGGGCCCTCTTGCCAGACTGCGATTTCCGGGGCTGATTTAGCTGGCCGTAACGCTGAGGCACGACTACTTCAAGTTGATCTTGCCTGTATAGTTCGAGCTCAAGTGCTTCGAGCTGTAACCCTCCATCTCGTCTTGATACATAAGCAATGATTTTTTCCAGTTCCGGGTTTATTGCATCCACGGCGATGACGAGCTGAAAGTTCCCTGATGATAGGTTCTCTCCAACATTCTGCCGAAGCTGATTCTTGTCAATCGCCGGGTCCTTGTCACAGAGCAGATCTAGGAGCGATTTCCCTTCACGGCGCACAAAGAATTGATCGAACTCGTCGAATGACATCTCCCAAAGGTATGCCGCATACTCCAGAACCTGTCCGATTACTTTTCTGCGAATTTCATCATTCCGAGCGAGTTTTGTTTCAACAACTAGGATATTCCCCTGAGCATCCACACCAACTAGGTCTGTAGAGCCACTCCCCGGCAGGCCCGCCTCTCTGGTAAAGACAGCCGCCTCATCCTCTACCTTGGTCGGGATGAGTTCTGGGGAGTCATACAGCAATCGCTGAAGCTGGGCTTCGTCGGCAAAAATCACAGGCTCGGTCTTCTCCCACTTCCCTCCCGGTTTACGCATAATGATAGTCATGCGGGGAATCATACGACGGGAGCCTGATTGCGGTCGAACCCATTGGTTCGCTAGAGGATCTTTTTTCCAAATGCTGATAGCGCTAGTTCCACCGCCAGATCCGCGGTTTGGTTATGCTCGTCGATAACCGGGTTCACTTCCACAATTTCGAAGCTCAACATGCGGCCGTGGTCGGCGATGATTTCCATGGCAAGGTGAGCCTCGCGGTAAGTCGCGCCTCCGCGCACCGGAGTGCCCACGCCCGGCGCATCTTCGGGATCGACCCAATCCATGTCGAGAGAGATGTGATAGCCGGCAGTACCGCGTCCGGCCATGCGCAGAGCTTCTTCCATCACTGTGCGCATGCCGCGCTCGTCAATATCCCGCATGGTGAAAACGCCAATGCCGGTCTTGCGCACATTCTCTTTTTCTACGGCGTCGATGTCGCGGACGCCGACGAGAACGCAGTTCTCCGGCTTCACCTTTGGCGAGAAGTCGTAGATGTTGCCCAGTTCTCCCGGCCAGAGTCCCATTAGCGCCGCCAGCGGCATACCGTGCACGTTTCCGCTGGGAGAAGAGTCGGGCGTGTTGATGTCAGTATGCGCGTCGATCCAGATCAACCCGACGCGCTGGTTCTGGCGGCGATAGAATTCGGCCACGCCAGAAACCGTTCCGGCCGCCATCGAATGATCTCCACCAAGGGCCAGCGGAACTTTGCCGGCTTCGAGCGTCTTGAAGACCAAGTCGGCGTGCTTGGTGCACGTCGCCGTAATTTCCTTCAAATACTTGGCGTGAGTGTCGCCTTCTTTTTTCTGCTCCGGAATCGCCACGGCAACGTTGCCGCCATCTTCGACTTCATGGCCGAGCGCTTCGAGCCGCGCTTCAAGACCGGCCACGCGGACCGCAGATGGTCCCATGTCAACACCACGGCGGGACTGGCCAAGATCGAGCGGCACTCCAATAACGCGAATCTTCTTGGGAGAGATGCTGGCGTGGGTCGAGGTCGTCATAGAGATCAACGCGTATTTGGTAATTGGGAAATTTAGTAATTGAGTAGTTGAAAACGAAGGTCCCGCTGTTTCTTAAATTACACAATTACACAATTACTCAATTACTCAATTTACCTCACGGGTACAGCCGGTACAGCATCCTCGGGAACGGGATCGTCTCACGCACGTGCTCCAGGCCGCAGATCCAGGCCACAGCTCGCTCAATCCCCATCCCAAAGCCGCCATGCGGCACGCTGCCGAACTTGCGCAGGTCAAGATACCACTTGAAGGCCTCTTCCGGCAGCCCGTGCTCGTGGATGCGCTGCAACAGGAGATCGTGCGACGCCATACGTTGCGATCCGCCGATGATTTCGCCGTATCCTTCGGGCGCGAGCACGTCCACGCACAACGCCAATTCAGGACGCTGTGGGTCGGGCTCCATGTAAAACGCTTTCACCTTTGCCGGATAACGGTGCACCATCACCGGCTTGTCGAACTGTGCGGAAAGATAAGTCTCGTCGGGCGAACCGAGATCGCCGCCCCACTCGAATTTCGATTCCAGCGCGCCCTTGGCGTTGCCCTCTTGCAAGTTCTTTACAGCGTCGTCGTAACTGATGCGCGGAAAGGGTGGTTCGATCTTTTCCAGCTTCGACACATCGCGGCCGATGACCTGCAGGTCGGCGCGGCGGCGCTCGAGGCAGCGCTTCACGATGGCGGTGATCAGTCCTTCGGCGAGGTCCATCACATCGTCGAGCGTGGCGTAAGCGACTTCGGGCTCGACCATCCAGAACTCGGTGAGATGCCGCCGCGTCTTGGATTTTTCCGCGCGAAACGTTGGCCCGAACGAGTACACCTTGCCCAACGCCATGGCCGTGGCTTCCACGTAAAGCTGGCCCGACTGCGTGAGAAACGCCTGCTCATCGAAATAGTCGACGGGAAACAGAGTCGAAGTTCCTTCGCAGGCCGCCGGCGTAATGATTGGCGGGTCGGTCACCGTAAAGCCGCGATCATCAAAGAAATCGCGCGTGGCTTTGATGATTTCCGCGCGTACGCGCAGAATGGACGCCTGCCGCTGAGAGCGCACCCACAGGTGCCGGTGCTCCATCAGGAAATCAGTACCGTGCTCTTTCGGCGTTATGGGATAAGGATCGGACTCGGGCACGCGCTGCACGACCTGGACATTGCTGACGTCGAGTTCGTATCCGCCGGGCGCGCGCTTGTCGGCGCGAACTTTGCCTTCCACGATGACGCTCGATTCCTGCGTGAGCGTCTTGATCGCGTCGAAGACTTCCGGTGCGACCGCATTCTTGGGCACCACGCCCTGGATAATCCCAGAGCCGTCGCGGAACTGCGGAAACAACAGCTTTCCACTCTCGCGCAGGTTATAGAGCCAGCCGCGAATGGTAACGGCCTGGCCGTCATGCTTGCCGATTTCTGAAATAGTAGTGACTGGGGACATGTGATTGGGTAATTGAGTAATTGAAAAGCGCAGTTCTTCAATTACTCAATTACCAAATTACTCAATTTCTAAATTCCTTCCAGCTTGTCGAACGTTTCCCCGAGCTTCTCCAGCGAGTTCACTTTTTCGTCTTCCGCCAATTCCAGCAGCAGCGGGGGAGTATGGGGCGCCGACCGCAGCAGTTCGACCGCTTCTTTCCAGTCAATCGTTCCCTGCCCCGGCCACAGGTGCGAGTCTTTGTCCTTCGCGTTGTCGTGGACGTGGGTGGAGCGAATGTGATTGCGCAAAATCTCGAAAGCTTCGCGGACAGAACCCGTCATGTGGGCGTGACCAAAGTCGAAGCAGACACCCACGTCATCAAAATGCGCCTGGTGGATCAGCTCGACCAGCCGGTCCGGCATCGAGAGCTCGTTGGGAATGTTTTCCAGCAGAATCGAAACGCCCAGCGGCTTGGCGAATGCGCGCAAGTGCTCGATCGACGTCATAGCGGCTTCGACCTTCTTCTCGCTGAAGCTTTCGTTCGGCGTTCCTAAATGCTGCACCAGAAAGCGGAACGGAATCTGTTCTGCAATCTCCAGCGCCCGCTTGATTTCGTCCATGGCCTCTACTCGGCCCGCGCGATCCGTCGACGCAACGTTTACCGGCGGAGCGCCAGCGCGGCCCCATTCATAGTCGGCGTAGAGCGGCGAGTGCACCGAATGCAGGGGAATGCCGCTGCCGCGAAACCACTCGGCAATTTCCTTCACGTGCTGCTTACGGTTGGCGTAATCGATGTGCTGACGCGCGGCGAAAATCTCGATCGCCTGCACGCCGCTGCGGGCAAGTCCATCCAGGATGCCCGGATGCAGGCGCTCTTTCACGAATAAATAGGTTGAGACTGCCTTCAGCATGCCGCTCCCAACGAAGTTCTAGTATCCCACTGCTTTGCCATTGTTACGGCCGTCGCTCGCGCCCAGCCGTTCGCCGGTCTTTTCGTCAATCGCGATGCACTCGGCGTCGCTCCAATAGCCGTCGCTATCGCCTTTGTATCCGGTCTGGACTTCGTATCCCATCCTATGCAACACGTTGACCGTGTCGGGCGAGAACCATTTTTCCACATTCACCACGTCGGGCATCCACTGATTGTGAAAACGCGGAGCATTCACCGCCTCCTGGATGTTCATCCCGTAATCCACCACGCCCATCAATACGTTGGCCACCGTGGTAATGATCTTCGAGCTGCCCGGAGAGCCTAACACGAGCACCGTCTTGCCATCGTGCACCACAATCGTCGGTGTCATCGACGACAGAGGCCGCTTGCCCGGCCCAATGTCGTTGGCCGGACCCTGGATCAAGCCATCGCTATTGGGGAAGCCGGGCTTCGACGAAAAATCGTCCATCTCGTCGTTCATCAGGAAGCCCAAACCCTCCGCCGTGACCCGCGACCCGAACCAGTCGTTGATGGTGGTGGTGACGGCAACCGCGTTTCCGTCGCCGTCGACGATGGAATAGTGGGTGGTGTGATTCGACTCGCGCGGTGGCGTCGCCGGCGGATGCGTCGACGCATACTGTTCCAGTTCACTGAAGACTGCGGGACGCTTCAGGCTTTGGCTCGGACTGGCCCGCTGCGGATCGATGGTGTCGCGCCAGGCCGATGCATAGCGAGTATCAATGAGCTGAGCCACCGGAATCTTGCTGAAGTC